>Ga0115012_10002203_pt1 | contig 11336 bp, 7 predicted proteins | sample TroAtlMetagenome_FD_88706 | JGI IMG/M metagenome (GOLD analysis project Ga0115012, IMG submission 88706) | Marine eukaryotic phytoplankton communities from Atlantic Ocean - Tropical Atlantic ANT10 Metagenome | ecosystem: Environmental > Aquatic > Marine > Oceanic | place: Tropical Atlantic Ocean...
AAATTATTGTTCCAACTCAAAAGGTAATTCAAATTAGAAATGGTAAAAAGGTTAGTAAAGAAAAAGTATATTTTCCTGGCTACATTATGATAAAAGCAAACTTAACTGGTGAAATTCCTCATATTATAAGATCATTTCCTAATATACTAGGTTTTCTTGGCGAAACAAAAGGCGGAGATCCAGTTCCACTTAGAGGAAATGAAGTTAGTAGGATGTTAGGGAAAGTTGATGAGTTGTCAATGGACGCAGAAAATATTGTTATTCCTTTCACTATTGGTGAAAGTATTAAAGTTATCGATGGACCATTTAATGGGTTCAATGGAAATATTGAAAAGGTTAACGAAGATAAAAGAAAATTAGAGGTTATGGTAAAAATATTTGGACGTAAAACACCATTAGAATTATCATACATGCAGGTTGAAAAAATATAATTGTTACGAGTAAATCATTTTTAAGTGGCTTCCACGCTTAAGAATTAAATTTATACTGATGGCAAAAGAAGTACAAAAAGTTTTAAAACTGCAGATCAGAGGCGGAGCAGCAAACCCATCTCCTCCTGTAGGTCCAGCACTTGGTGCAGCAGGTGTTAATATCATGGAGTTTTGCAAACAATTTAATGCAAGAACTCAGGATAAACCAGGAAAAGTTGTTCCGGTTGTAATATCTGTTTATGCAGATAAATCATTTGAATTTGTTGTTAAAACACCACCAGCAGCAGCTCAATTACTTGAAGCCGCTAAAGTCAAAAAAGGATCTGGTGAACCTAATCGAATGAAAGTTGCTTCTGTCTCATGGGATCAAATAAGAAAAATTGCTGAAGATAAAATGGTAGATTTAAATGCATTTACTGTTGAATCTGCTATGAAGATGGTAGCTGGAACAGCAAGATCTATGGGGCTTAATGTTAAAGGTCCATCACCATTTTAATATAATTATGGCTAAATTAACTAAGAACAGAAAAGTTTCATTGGAAAAATACGATAAGGAAAAGCTTTATTCATTAAAGGAAGCCTCTGACCTTATTAAAGGGTTTTCAAAATTAAAATTTGACTCATCTATTGACTTAGCTATTAACCTTAGTGTTGATCCTAAAAAGGCAGATCAAAATGTTAGAGGTGTTGTTAGTCTTCCAAATGGAACTGGAAAAGACGTCAAAGTTTTAGCTCTCGTTACACCTGACAAAGAAGAAGAAGCTAAAAAAGCTGGTGCTGATTTAGTAGGTCTTGATGATTTTATAACTAAGATTAAGGGTGGATGGACTGATATCGATGTCATTATAACTATGCCTAGTGTTATGGGTAAGTTAGGACCTTTAGGTAAAGTTTTAGGCCCGAGAGGACTTATGCCTAACCCTAAGACGGGTACTGTTACTATGAATGTTGGAAAAGCAGTTGAAGAAGTTAAAGCTGGGAAAATTGATTTTAAAGTTGATAAAAATGGTATAGTTCATGTCTCTATAGGAAAGGTTTCATTTGATTCTGATAAAATATATGAGAATGCTAAAGAGGTTATTCAACATATTATTAAAATTAAGCCATCCTCATCAAAGGGAAATTACCTTCAAAGTATTTCTATGTCAAGTACTATGAGTCCAGGTATTAAAGTGGATACAAATATTTAATATTATGACTAGAGAAGAAAAAACAATTATGATAAATTCTATTAAGTCCGAACTTGATAGTAATTCTACCATATATTTAACTGACTGTTCAGGTTTGAATGCTGATTCAACTTCGAAACTTAGAAGGGCATGCTTTAAATCAAATATAAAAATGTCAGTTGTAAAAAATACATTGCTTGAAAAGGCAATGGATGAAGTGGAAAAAGATTTCGGCGATCTTAAATCGGTATTAAAAGGTAATACAGCATTAATGTATTCAGATGTTGGTAATGCTCCAGCGAAGGTTATAAAAAATTTCAGAAAAAAATCTGAAAAACCAATTCTTAAAGGTGCATTCATTGAAGAATCAATTTACTTAGGAGATGATATGCTAGATTCTCTAGTTGCAATTAAATCCAAAGAGGAATTGATAGGTGAAGTAATTACACTCCTTCAATCACCAGCTAAAAATTTAATATCCGCTTTAAAATCAAGTGGAAGTAAAATCAGTGGTGTTATAAAAACACTTTCTGAAAAAGATGATAATAAATAACATAATTTAAATTTTATAAAATGGCAGATTTAAAAGATTTTGCAGAAAAATTAGTAAACTTAACAGTTAAAGAAGTTAGTGAATTAGCTAATATACTTAAGGAAGAGTATGGTATTGAACCTGCTGCTTCAGCACCAGTTGCTGTTGCAGGAGCTGCAGCTGCAGCTGGAGGTGATGCTGCTGATGAAAAAACTGAATTTACTGTAGTTTTAAAAGCAGCAGGTGGTTCAAAACTAGCTGTGGTAAAATTAGTTAAAGAACTTACAGGTCTTGGTCTTAAAGAGGCAAAGGAACTTGTTGACAATGCGCCTAGCAATATTAAAGAAGATGTTGCTAAGGATGAGGCCGAAGGCTTCAAAGCTTCATTAGAAGAAGCAGGTGCTGAGGTAGAATTAAAATAATTTTTAGCCTCATTCTAGACAAAATGTTTAGAATTTAATTGTTCTTTAACTAAATATATATTTATGAGTTTATCTAATAGAGTAAATTTTGCCACATCGGCTGATATTCCAAATTATCCTGATTTTCTGGATATTCAAGTTAAATCATTCAAAGATTTTTTTCAATTAGAAACTAAATCGAATGAGAGAAGTGATGAAGGCTTGTATAAAACCTTTTTGGAAAATTTTCCAATTTCTGATGCAAGAAATCAATTTGTTTTAGAGTTTATTGACTATTTTGTTGATCCACCAAGATATTCCACCCAGGAATGTATTGAACGAGGTTTAACTTATAGTGTTCCTTTAAAAGCTAGATTAAAGCTTTATTGTACTGATCCTGAACATGAAGATTTTGAAACAATTGTGCAAGATGTTTACTTGGGCGTTATCCCTTATATGACTAAAAGTGGAACTTTTATTATTAATGGTGCTGAACGTGTTGTTGTTTCACAGTTACATAGGTCACCTGGTGTATTTTTTGGCCAATCATTCCATGCGAACGGAACTAAATTATATTCTGCCAGAGTTATTCCTTTCAAAGGTTCATGGATTGAGTTTTCATCAGATATAAATGGTGTTATGTATGCATATATCGACAGAAAGAAAAAATTACCAGTGACAACCCTTTTGAGAACTATTGGTTATGAAAGAGATAAAGATATTTTAGAAATATTTGATTTAGCTGAGGAGGTTAAAGTTTCAAAAGCGGCCCTAAAGAAAATAATTGGAAGAAAGCTTGCTGCCAGAGTTTTAAATTCTTGGTATGAAGATTTCGTTGATGAGGATACAGGCGAGGTAATTTCAATTGAAAGAAATGAGGTAATCCTTGATCGTGACACTTTAATTGATAAAGATAATATTGAACTTATATTAGAATCCAATACAAAATCTGTTCTAATTAATAAAGAGATTGATGATAAGTCTGAGTATGCTATCATTCATAACACTTTACAAAAAGATCCAACAAATTCTGAAAAAGAGGCTGTAGAACATGTTTACCGCCAATTAAGAAATGCTGAACCCCCTGATGAGGAAACAGCAAGAGGTATTATTGATAAACTATTTTTCTCAGAACAAAGATACAACCTTGGTGAAGTTGGAAGATATAGAATGAATAAGAAATTAGGGCTCAATATTGATATGGAAAACCTGGTTCTTACCAAGCAAGATATCATAACAATCATCAAGTTTTTAATTGAGTTAATAAATTCTAAGTCTGAAATTGATGACATTGATCACCTTTCAAACAGAAGGGTTAGAACTGTCGGAGAACAATTGTCAGGACAGTTTGGAGTTGGTTTATCTAGAATGGCAAGAACAATTAGAGAGAGAATGAATGTTAGAGATAATGAGGTTTTCACTCCAATTGATTTGATAAATGCAAAGACTTTATCATCAGTAATTAATACATTCTTTGGAACCAACCAGCTTTCTCAATTTATGGATCAAACAAATCCACTAGCTGAACTTACACACAAAAGAAGGTTGTCAGCTCTTGGACCGGGAGGATTATCTAGGGAAAGAGCTGGATTTGAGGTCAGAGATGTCCATTATACTCATTATGGAAGATTATGCCCTATAGAAACACCTGAGGGACCAAACATTGGTCTGATTTCATCTTTAAGTGTTTTTGCAAAAGTTAATAATTTAGGTTTTATTGAGACTCCATATAGAGAAGTTGATAATGGAAAAATAGATCTTAAAAATGTTAAATACTTATCTGCAGAAGAAGAAGAAGGTAAATATATAACCCAAGCAAATATAAATAGAGATAAAAGTGGTAAAATTTTAGATAAAAAAGTAATTGCAAGGTTAGAAGCTGATTATCCTGTAGTCGATCCAAAAGATGTTAATTATATCGATGTTGCTCCAAATCAAATTGCTTCAATATCTGCTTCATTGATACCATTTCTAGAACATGATGATGCTAACAGAGCACTTATGGGCTCTAATATGATGAGACAATCTGTTCCTTTAATGAGACCAGAGTCACCCATAGTAGGTACTGGTCTTGAAAAACAAGTTGCCTCAGATTCCAGAGTACTTCTAAATGCAGATATGGATGGAAAGGTAATATATGTAGATTCACAAAAAATTACTATTAAATATGAGATGACAAAAGATGAAAAACTGACAAGTTTTGATTCTGATGAAAAAACATATTCTCTAATAAAGTTTAGAAAAACTAATCAAGGAACTTGTATAAACCTAACACCAATTGTACAAAAAGGTGATAAGGTTAAAAAAGGTCAGGTGCTTTGTGAAGGATATGCCACCAAATCTGGTGAGTTAGCCCTTGGAAGAAATCTTAAGGTTGCATTTATGCCTTGGAAGGGATATAACTTTGAGGATGCAATCGTGATTTCAGAAAAAGTGGTTAGAGATGATTATTTCACATCGATACATATTGACGAGTATTCACTTGAAGTTAGAGATACTAAGCTGGGAATGGAAGAGTTAACAAGCGATATTCCAAACATCAGTGAAGAAGCTACAAGTGAGCTTGATGAAAATGGAATGATTAGAATTGGAGCTAAAGTTAAATCTGGAGATATTTTGATTGGTAAAATAACACCAAAAGGTGAATCTGATCCAACACCTGAAGAAAAATTATTGAGAGCTATTTTTGGTGATAAAGCTGGTGATGTCAAAGACGCTTCCTTAAAAGCTCCACCTTCTTTAAATGGTATTGTAATCGATAAAAAGTTATTTACTAGAACAGTTAAAGACAAAAGAAAAAGAGCTGAGGATAAAGATTCATTAAAAAAGCTAGAGTTAAATTATGAACTTTTATTTAAAGACCTTAAGTCTAAAATGATCGAAAAACTTTATTCAATAGTAAGCGGCAAAACTTGTCAAGGTATTTTTAATGATTTAGGTGAGGAATTAATTCCTAAAGGAAAAAAATATTCATTAAAAACATTAAATGAAATTGACGATTATACACACCTTATGGATTCATTATGGAGTGTTGATAAAAAAGTCAATTCTTTAGCTTCAACTTTATTACATAATTATAAAATAAAGGAAAACGACCTTCAAGGAATGCTCCGTAGAGAGAAATTTACAATTTCTGTTGGAGATGAACTACCTCCTGGCATAATGAAATTAGCTAAAGTATACGTAGCTAAGAAGAGAAAGTTAAAAGTTGGTGATAAAATGGCTGGAAGGCATGGAAACAAGGGAATTGTTGCTAGAATTGTTAGACAGGAAGATATGCCATTTTTAGAAGATGGAACTCCAGTAGATATAGTATTAAATCCTTTAGGTGTGCCATCAAGGATGAATATTGGACAAATTTATGAAACAGTACTTGGTTGGGCTGGTATGAATTTAGGAAAGAAGTTTTCTACACCAATATTTGACGGTGCTACAATTGATGAAATAAATTCATTTACAGATGAAGCCAGTGTTCCAAAATATGGTAATACATATTTGTATGATGGTGGAACTGGTGAAAAATTTGATCAACCTGCCACAGTTGGTGTGATATATATGCTAAAACTTGGCCATATGGTTGAGGATAAAATGCATTCCAGATCAATTGGACCTTATTCATTGATTACTCAACAACCATTAGGAGGTAAAGCTCAGTTTGGTGGTCAGAGATTTGGAGAAATGGAGGTTTGGGCTTTAGAAGCATATGGAGCATCCAGCACTCTTCAAGAAATATTGACTATTAAGTCTGATGATGTGATTGGAAGAGCTAAAGCATATGAGTCAATTGTTAAAGGCGAAAAAATGCCAGATTCAGGTTTACCTGAATCATTCAATGTATTAATGCATGAACTTAAAGGTTTAGGCTTAGATATTAGATTAGAGGAATAAAAAAATCAATTATGGAATTAAATAAAACTAAAAAATTTAATAAAATATCAATAGGATTGGCTTCACCTGAAACAATCCTTGCTTCATCAAGAGGTGAAGTTCTTAAGCCTGAAACTATTAACTATCGAACTCATAAGCCTGAAAGAGATGGGTTATTCTGTGAGAGAATATTTGGTCCTGTAAAAGATTATGAATGTGCTTGTGGTAAATACAAAAGAATTAGATATAAAGGTATTGTGTGTGATAGATGTGGTGTTGAGGTTACGGAAAAGAAAGTTAGAAGAGATAGAGTAGGACACATAAATTTGGTTGTACCTGTTGCTCACATATGGTATTTTAGGTCATTACCTAATAAGATTGGTTATTTATTGGGACTTCCAACAAAAAAACTAGATATGATTATCTATTATGAAAGATATGTCGTTGTTCAACCTGGATCTGCTCTTGATGCTGAAGGAAATCCATTGAATAAAATGGATTTCTTGACTGAAGAAGAATATTTGAATGTTTTAGAAAAACTTCCACCTGAGAATCAGTTTTTAGATGACAGTGATCCTAATAAATTTATTGCTAAAATGGGAGCTGAATGTTTAATTGAGCTTTTATCTAGGATTGATTTAGATGAACTTTCATATGAGCTTAGACATAAAGCTAACAATGAAACCTCTAAACAAAGAAAGACTGAATCATTAAAAAGATTACAAGTTGTTGAATCATTGAGAGAGGCTAATATCAATAAGGAAAATAAACCTGAATGGATGATTTTAAAAGCCATACCTGTAATTCCACCTGAGCTTAGACCTCTTGTGCCACTTGATGGTGGTAGATTTGCAACATCTGACTTAAATGACTTATACAGAAGAGTTATTATAAGAAATAATAGATTAAAAAGGCTTGTTGAAATTAAAGCGCCTGAGGTTATTTTAAGAAATGAAAAAAGAATGCTTCAAGAATCAGTCGATTCATTATTTGACAATACACGTAAATCATCAGCTGTTAAGACTGAAGCAAATCGACCATTAAAATCTCTTTCAGATTCACTTAAAGGTAAGCAAGGTAGATTCAGACAAAATCTTCTTGGAAAGCGTGTTGATTATTCTGCTAGATCAGTAATTGTTGGAGGTCCAACTCTCAAACTTTATGAGTGTGGTTTACCTAAAGATATGGCTGCAGAACTATATAAACCTTTTATAGTAAAAAAATTAATAGAGAGAGGAATAGTAAAAACTGTAAAGTCTGCAAAAAAAATTATTGATAAAAGAGAACCACTTGTTTGGGATATTCTTGAAAATGTTTTAAAAGGTCATCCAGTTTTATTAAATAGGGCTCCAACTCTACACAGGCTTGGAATTCAAGCTTTTCAGCCAATACTTATTGAAGGTAAAGCAATACAGGTACATCCTCTAGTATGTACAGCATTTAATGCAGATTTTGATGGAGATCAAATGGCTGTTCATTTACCTCTAGGTCCTGAAGCTATTTTAGAATCTCAATTGTTAATGTTAGCGTCTCATAATATCTTAAACCCTGCTAATGGATCACCTATCACAGTTCCATCTCAAGATATGGTTCTAGGATTATATTATATGACTAAAGAGAAAAAGTCTACAAAAGATGAAGTTGTAAAGGGAGAGGACTTAATTTTTTATTCTTTTGAGGAAGTAAAAATTGCTCACAACGAAGGAAAAGCTGACTTGAATGCTTCGATTAAGGTTAGAACGAATGATCTGAATGAGAATGAAGAATTGGAAACTAAAATAATTGAAACCACAGTTGGTAGAGTTTTATTTAATGAAGTTGTTCCTGAAAATGCTGGATATATAAATCAAGTTCTTACTAAAAAGTCATTAAGGGATATAATTGGAAGAATCTTAAAGATGACCAGTGTTCCGGAAACATCTGAGTTTTTAGACAAGATCAAAGAGATGGGGTTCTCTCATGCTTTCAAAGGTGGTCTGTCATTTAGTTTAGGTGATATTATTATTCCCGATGAAAAGCATAAAATGATACATTCAGCCAATCAAGAAGTTGATTCAATTATGTCAAACTACAATATGGGATTAATTACTAATAATGAAAGATACAATCAGGTTATTGACGTTTGGACATCATCTAATGCATCTTTAACTGAGCTTGCAATGAAAAGGATAAGTGAAGATCAACAAGGTTTTAATTCTGTTTATATGATGCTTGATTCAGGTGCTAGAGGTTCTAAGGAACAAATTAGGCAGTTAACAGGTATGAGAGGACTGATGGCAAAACCAAAGAAGGCTAGCTCAGGTGGAGGAGAAATCATTGAAAACCCAATTCTTTCAAACTTTAAAGAAGGTTTATCAATTTTAGAATATTTTATCTCTACTCATGGTGCAAGAAAAGGTCTTGCAGATACAGCTTTAAAAACGGCTGATGCTGGTTATTTAACTAGAAGACTTGTTGATGTAGCTCAGGATGTAATTATTAATACTGAGGATTGCAGTACTCTTAGAGGAATAACAGTTGAAGCTTTAAAGAAAAACGAAGAGGTTGTAGAAACCCTTGGAGAGAGAATTTTAGGACGAGTCTCATTACATGATGTTTATGATCCATTAACAAATGAAATTATTATTAATGCAGGTGATCAAATAAATGAAGAACTTGTTGAAAAAGTTGAGAAGCTACCAATCGAAAAGGTTGACGTTAGGTCTCCTTTGACTTGCGAAGCTAAAAGAGGATTATGTGTTAAATGCTATGGAAGAAACTTGGCAACAGGAAAGATTGTTCAAATTGGTGAAGCTGTAGGAGTAGTTGCTGCACAATCAATTGGTGAACCAGGTACTCAGCTTACTTTAAGAACATTCCATGTTGGTGGTATTGCTGGTAATATTTCTGAAGAGAATGAACTAAGTGCAAAGTTTGATGGTATTGCTGAAATTGAAGATTTAAAAATTGTTAAATCTAAAGATAATGATGGAAAAGCTGTTGATTTAGTTATTTCAAGAACTTGTGAAATAAAAATTCTTGATGAAAAATCAGGTATTGTTTTGAGTTCTAATATTATACCTTATGGTTCTTTAATTTTCTTAAAAAATGGTAAGAAAATTAAGAAAGATGATGTTATATGTAAGTGGGATCCTTATAATGGTGTTATCATTTCTGAATTTGGTGGTGTTGTTCAATATGAAAATATTGAACAAGGTTTAACATACCAAGTTGAAATTGATGAGCAAACTGGATTTAAAGAAAAAGTTATTTCTGAGAGCCGAAATAAAAAGTTGATTCCTACATTATTGATTAACGATAAAAAAGGTAAGAATATTAGAACCTATAATCTTCCTGTTGGAGCACATCTAATGGTTGATGATGGTGAGAAAGTAGAGAATGGTAAAATTCTTGTTAAAATTCCTAGAAAATCTGCTAAGTCTGGAGATATTACAGGTGGTCTTCCTAGGGTTACCGAATTATTTGAGGCAAGAAACCCTTCTAATCCAGCAGTTGTTAGTGAAATTGATGGTGTTATTAGTTTTGGTAAAATTAAAAGAGGTAATAGAGAAATTATTGTTGAATCAAAAACTGGAGAGATTAAAAAATACCTAGTTAAATTATCAAATCAAATTCTTGTTCAAGAAAATGATTTTGTAAAAGCTGGTATGCCATTATCAGATGGCTCAATTACACCTAATGATATACTTAATATTAAAGGTCCATCTGCTGTTCAGCAATACTTAGTTAATGAAGTTCAAGAAGTTTATAGATTACAAGGGGTAAAGATTAATGATAAACATTTTGAAGTTCTAATAAGACAAATGATGCAGAAAGTTCAAATTCAAGATTCTGGAGACTCTATTTTCTTAGAAAATCAGATTGTTCATAAGAATGAATTCATTACTGAAAATGATAATTTATTTGGAAAAAAAGTAATTGAATCTATAGGAAATTCCGAGAACTTTAAAGTTGGGCAAATTATCACAGCAAGGGATCTCAGAGATGAAAATTCTCTACTGAAAAGAGAGGATAAAGAATTAGTAGTTGCAAGAGATGCTGTAAATGCTACTGGATTCCCAATATTGCAAGGAATCACCAGAGCATCATTGCAAACAAAATCCTTTATTTCAGCTGCATCCTTCCAGGAAACAACAAAAGTACTGAATGAAGCTGCTGTAAATGGTAGAGTAGATCACCTTGAAGGACTTAAAGAAAACGTTATAGTGGGTCACAAAATACCAGCAGGTACAGGAAATCGAGAGTACGATGATATAATTGTTGGTTATGTTGATGAGTATGAAGAATTGCTCGAGAGTAAAAGAATTAGGTTCAATGAAGAAGGATAAAGTCGCTCAAAATAATATTAATATAGAGCTTGATGAAAATACTGCTCAGGGATCTTATTCTAATTTGGTAATTGTTAATCATTCTCCTACTGAATTTGTGCTAGATTTTATAAATGTTATGCCAGGATCACCTAAAGCTAAAGTAAGATCTAGAATAATTTTAACTCCGCAACATGCAAAAAGATTCCTTAAGGCACTTGATGAAAATTTGATCAAGTATGAGTCTTCGTTTGGAGATATAAAAAGCCTAAATAGAGATGTTTTGCCAATAAATTTTGGTGGTCCAAAAGGAGAAGCATAATTTCACTAAATATGGCTGATTATGTTATTTTAGTTGATGAAAATGATAATGATATTGGCATTGAAGAGAAAATTCTAGCCCATCAACAAAAATTACTGCATAGAGCTTTTTCAATTTTTTTATTTAATGATAATTTTGAAATTTTGTTACAAAAAAGAGCTCCAAATAAGTATCACTCAGGAAATTTATGGACTAATACATGTTGTAGTCATCCATTACAAAACCTTTCTCTAATTGAGTCAGCTAAAAAAAGACTTATTGAGGAAATGGGAATTCAAGCTAATTTAAATAAAGTGTTTTCATTTAT
>Ga0115012_10002206_pt1 | contig 11328 bp, 10 predicted proteins | sample TroAtlMetagenome_FD_88706 | JGI IMG/M metagenome (GOLD analysis project Ga0115012, IMG submission 88706) | Marine eukaryotic phytoplankton communities from Atlantic Ocean - Tropical Atlantic ANT10 Metagenome | ecosystem: Environmental > Aquatic > Marine > Oceanic | place: Tropical Atlantic...
ATCCTGCCGTATCAAGTGGAGAAGGCCCCGTAGCGTTAATATCGCTAGACGGTTTTGGTTATTCTTACTATGATGATGGTGAGGTAACAATTACAACAGACGGTACTAACGCAAGTAAGTATGGTGTAAAAGTTATGGATGCTTCAGACGCAGATGATTTAGTAATTCTTAAAAAATTAAGAATGACACCATCATTAATGATGGAAAGGGCAACATTACAACAAGCTTTTGATGATACATATTCAAAAGTTGAAGTGTATGACGCACTAATTAATGATGTTACCGCTGTAAAAACTGCTCATAATCAATTAAAGAGTGATATTAATGCTGTATATACCGACAAAGGTTTACCAGCACTAATATAATAAAATTAAAAAGGTAAAAAAATGGCTTTTGAATTAGAACAATTTAAACTAACTTGGCAAGGTCCTTGGAGAGATAGAACAGCATATTCCAAAAATGATATTGTTGCTTGGAAAGGTAAATCTTATAGATGTATAAGAGATTGCCCTATTGCATATACATTATCAGGTGATTGGATGGTTAACACAAATAACTATTCAATGGATCCTCAAAGATTAGTTCAAAAGTCTTTTAGACCAGACAACGCAAAATACTGGCAATTATTCTTACGTTCAACAGATGATGTTGGCGAATGGGAATTTTACAGACAATATGAGCCAGGCGAAATGTGTTCAGTTGGTAGAAAAATTTACCAATGTATAAAAAGAACAAGACGTTATAACACTTGGGTTGTTGAACACGACGGAACAGATTCAGAATATTGGGTAAAAATATATGAATCACCTTACAAATATCCAGACAGAAATAAAGTTGTATCTTTCACTAATAGAGCTCCTTTAGGGTGGAAGTACAATATGGGTAGAAATTCAAGAGAACAACAACACAACTATACACTTGGTTGTATTCATTCAGATGGTGATTTTTTTGGTCACGGTGGTAATAACAACAATGGTCAATTTGGTATGGGTGATGGACAATCAGGTAACGCAAGACGTGGTTCTCCTAAAAACGTAGGTTTTACCTTTGTTGATTGGATGACTTCAACTGACAATAAAGATATTGTAAAAGGTCACCAATACACAGGAAATATGGTGACACCAGATGGTGAAGCACCTAAATGTATTCAACACATATCAGCTAACAACACAACTTGGTGGTTGTTTAATAACGGAGAAGTTTATTCTGCTGGTTATAACTCACACTATCAATTAGGTTATAACGAAGGTGGTAACACAAATACTTCCGACAGAAATTACACAAACAGAGTATCAGCTAGTGATACCGTTGACTGGTTAGGTGAAACAATACGTTCATTTAACGAAACTAAAATTGTAAAAATTGGTTCTTCAGGTCAAGGTCAAAACAACTCTGCTTGTATGCAGTTTGCATTAGGCGAAGACGGTTCAGTATGGATGTGGGGTCATAACAACCAAGCTCAGTTTGGTGGCGGTAATCCTAATATCAATAACTCAACTGATACAAACGCAGGTTCGCCTTACTCATTTTCTTTCTATTCAACAAACGTAAAAAGACCTGTTAAAATTCCTCAAGAATTCTTTAACAATAAAAGAATTGTTGATATGTGGGCAAACGGTAATGAAGAAATGTTTTTCCACGCTCTTGACGAAGATGGTTACTTATGGTTCTGGGGCCAATCAGTTCACGGTTGTGGTGGTGTAGGTTCTAACGGACACACTTCAGAAGGAACATATTACTATTATATTCCAAGAAGAGTAGAAGTAAACTGGAATTTATACGGTGGTATGAAACTATTACAACATTGGTCATACTCTTCACAATCACACGCAGGTACTTGGGTACTTGATGGTGAGGGCTATATGTGGTACACAGGTTACTTAACAAACGGTCAAGTTCCTGGTATGTACGGAATGGGAGATAACTCAACTAGATATATTTCACAATTCCAAAGAACAGATTTCCACTTAAACGGTGATGTTGATGAATTCTGGTGTGGTGGTGATGAACACAAATGGATGTATATGAGACAGAAATCAACTGGTATGTTATGGGTAAGTGATGGTAATTACGGAACATACGGCGGTAGAGGTACTCGTTCACAAAACGGATACTGGTACAACTCTGGTGGTATTCACGGTCATATGTCTCATTTAAGAGGACCAAAATACGTAAGATACGTTGCAGGTATGAATGAAAACAGAGGTGATGGTTCTTATCAATACGAATTCCCTCTAATACTTGATGAATCAGGTGAAGTATGGTATGGTGGTTATTCTCAAGGTTTCTATCCTTCAGGTACTAACTCGGATCCGTCAAATGATTCAGATGGTTGGGAACATATGCCAGAGCAAGCGTTTGAAGGTAACTCTGAAAACAGACATAGAAAAAGAAGAGGTACTATGCCTAACAATAGTAAGATTGTTGACTTACATTGCTACGGTTATCCAACTGCTCAAAACTTTGCTGCTAGAGAGGCAAGTGGTAAGTTATTTACTTGTGGTTATGCAGGTAATAACAATACGTATCTATACGATATTATGCCATACAGATACTATACTCAAACGATTTCATCTTGGGGAAGTAATAACTATCGTACCCATTGGGCTTCTCAGCCAGGTGACTAATAAATAGTTTTTGACTATTTTTATTATGAGGTTAAAATGTACAAGACGAAACAAAACTATTTAAGATTTAAAACACACGAAATCTTTTCAGATAAGTTTAAACAATATCCTAAAGAGCAACAAGCTACTTACTGGTATCAAATTTGGTTTCTCATTAATAGTATAGAATTATTAATGAAAGATTGGGACTTTGATACTCACGAAGTTGCAAAAGATTTTACTAATAAGTGGCTAGAATTATGGCCGTTTCCTTTAAATAACACAATCGGTGGAGCACCTGCTTTTCAAAGAGTACCAACTCTAGTTGAAGGCACAGATTATCTTTGTGAAAAATATAATGTAAATGGCACTTGGTCAACTGATTATAAAGTACCTAAAAATAAATTTTCTATTCAAGTTGTTTATGGTGTATTAGTAGATTTATTTAAAGATGTATTGAAAGTTGAACAAGAACAAGTAAACGCCTTTTTATTACCATTAAAAGATTATGATAAAAAAAGATTTACAATAACAAGACAAGATACTATCAAAGCAATTGTTGGTATGTCTGACTTCTTTATCAATACAAAAGAAGTATGGGAAGAAACAAAAAATTTTGGTGACTGGAGAGAAATGGATGCCAAAAGACAAATTGATGAAGTAAAACAAGGCTTTATTGAACATAAAACACCTGAAGATTATCCTTTAGATAGAAATAAAATTATTGACCACAGAAAAGGTGTTGAAGAAAACAGATGGATAAGAGAAAAACCTTTTTTAGAAGAAGAAGATAGAGATTATGGACAACGAGAAGAAGTATAGAATAAAAGATTTAACTTGGGAATATCATAAAAATGCAGAGAGACAAGACTTTGTAAAACTTTTATTATCAGGTACTATTGATGAAAAACTATACGCAACTTACTTATACAATCAATTAATTTGTTATGGAAAACTAGAAGAGTATTGTTTAGAAAGTTCTTTATTTCACGACACATTAAATCTACCAAGAGCACCTCATATTTTTTATGATTACAGAGCATTATGGGGAGACATAGGTAGCCCTCCTGTTCAAACTGAAAGTACAAAAGCTTACGTTGAACATTTAGAAACTATTAGAGGTGAGAATGAAAAACTATACGCTCACGTTTATGTAAGACATTTAGGTGATTTATCAGGCGGTCAAATGATAATGAGAAAAACACCTGGACCTAATAGATACTATATATTTAAACACGGTGAGGCAAAAGAATATAAAAGAATTGTAAAAGAAAGAGTTGAAAGTTATTTAAATTTATATGAGGTAAACGTGTTGCCTGAAGCAATATTTTGTTTTGAAAGTGCAACAAAACTATTTAAGGAAATGTATGATTTGGGAAAGACTAATCAAGTGGCAGAATGAGACTATTGAAGTCTTAAATAAAAATCTGGTTGAATACAAAGAACCAGGTATGGAAAGATTCAACAATGAAAAATTAGGTTGGGTCAATAGAACCTGGAACAATAGATATATTAGACGTGCTCATTTAGATGTTGTTGATGTAAGAGAATCTAAAGGTCTCTGGATGGCTCATCTATGTTTATTTCCTATGTTAACAAATGGTGGACCAATTTATGGTTTTGATATTATTGCAGGTGAAAAAAAGGTAACAGGTGCTTTTCACGATTTTAGTCCTTTATTACAAAAAGACCACCCATTAACAAAATGGTTTATAGAAGAAAATAAATGGTTTAAACCGAGCAAAGAGAGAGAGTTACCAGATTGGGCAAAGGCTATCTTCTCGGGAGGTATGATAGCCGCTGGTAACGTAAGAGAAGAAGATGAATTAAATAAAATCTGTACTATGGCAATTTCTAATTTAAATAATTATATTGACAAGATAAGAAATCACGAAGGTGAAGCTGAAATGGCAGACGTAATTAAAGCACAAAATTACTACTCTGAACATCAACAAAAGAATCCTCACACGCCTAGAGTTATGCAATCTCTTGGTTTACCTGAAGAAGATATTAAATTATTCTGCTCGGACAACCTATTTCCGTTTGTTTCAGAAAACCAACCCTACTTGTAATAACTATTATAAATATACCAGAAAAGGGTATAAACAATGGCAGAACCAGCTACAAGAGAGAATTTAAAACAATATGCTTTAAGAGCATTAGGTAAGCCTGTAATTGAGATTAACGTAGATGATGACCAACTTGAAGATAGAATTGATGAGGCGATACAATACTTTGCTCAATACCATTATGATGGTGTAAAAAGAACATATTTAAAATATCAATACACGCAAGCTGATAAAGACAGAATAACAGGAGATTCGTCTGAAACGGCAACTGCTGGCTCTGATTCAACAATATGGAAAGAAGGCAAAAACTTCTTAGCAATACCAAGTTCAATTCTTTCAGTAATTAATATATTCCCTTTTTCTAATAAAGGTAACTTAAACTTATTTGATGTAAGATACCAATTAAGATTAAATGACCTATATGACTTCTCATCAACAAGTGTTATCAATTATGATGTTGTATTAAGACATTTAGATTTTTTAGACCACGTTTTAGTTGGCGAAAAACCTATGAGATTTAATCAACACGAAAACAAACTTTATATAGATATGGACTGGAAAAATGATTTACAAGTTGGTGAATATCTAGTAATTGAGTGTTATAGAAAATTAGACCCTAATACTAATACAGATGTTTACAATGATATTTTCTTAAAAAGATATGTAACCGCTTTAATTAAAAGACAATGGGGTGCTAACTTATCAAAATTTGGTGGAGTACAAATGATAGGTGGCGTAACCTTAAATGGTCAAGAAATATTTTCACAAGCATTAGCAGACATTGAAAAACTAGAACAAGAATTAAGAACCTCATATGAATTAAATCCAGCAATGATGATAGGGTAAAATGTATGGCAATCAATCACTACTTTCAAGGTGGACGAGGTATTGGGAATAATGCTGAAAAGAGATTGCACGAAGACCTAATCATTGAAGGATTAAAAATCTACGGACAAGACGTTTATTACCTACCACGAACATTAGTTAACAGAGATTTAGTATTAGGCGAAGATACTACAAGTCGTTTTGACGACTCGTATATGATTGAAATGTATTTTGAAACGCAAGAAGGCTTTGCTGGTGAACAAGAGTTAATTAATAAGTTTGGTTTAGAAATTAGAGAAGATACAACACTTGTTGTTTCTAAACGTAGATTTGAGGAACACGTTGCAAGTAAAGCTAATTTAATTGCAGTTGGCAGACCAAATGAAGGAGATATAATTTATCTACCTTTAATGAATTCATTTTTTGAAATTCAATTTGTTGAAGACCAAGAGCCATTCTTTCAATTAGGTAACTTGCCTGTTTACAAATTGAGGGTAACTAGATTTGAATATGCTAATGAAGAGATTAATACAGGTCAAGAAATACTTGACCAAGCTGAAGACAAGTATTCACTAAACGAATTAAATCACAAAATGTCTTTAGAAAGTGGACAAGTTGCATTAACTGGTGACGGTTCAATTGAATTAGAAGACTACTTTGATTATGCTACAGGTCAAAAAGCATTATTGATGTTAGAAACATTTACAGGTGCTAAGTCTATTCAAACTCAATCTAACTATGCAAATAATTTAGATATGAACGCCTCTGCTGGTTATGATACGGTGTCAACAGCAGATGATATATTAGATTTTACAGAAAGAAATCCTTTTGGAGAGGTTGACGAATAATGTTTGGTTCACATTTTTACAACGAGGGTATTAGAAGATTAACAATTGGTTTTGGTCAGTTGTTTAATAATATCATTGTACAAAATAAATCTTCAACAGGTGCAGTTACCAAAAGATATAGAGTGCCATTAGCATATGCACCTAAAGAAAAATTTTTAGTTAGATTAGATGAACAAGCTAATTTAAATAATAGAGAGTTTGCAGTTACCTTACCTAGAATGGGTTTTGAAATGACAGGACTATCTTATGACTCTACTAGGAAATTAAACAAAATGCAAAAATTCAAACAAGTTAAGACCGGTGAAGATGGTAAAGTTATGGATTATAATTATACTCCTGTTCCGTACAATGTCAATTATACCCTTAATATATTTACGGCAACTGCCGAAAACGGACTAATAATTGTAGAACAAATTTTACCATTCTTCCAACCTGATTACACGGTAACCGTTAATATGGTTCCCGATTTAAATATTAAAAGAGACGTACCAATAGTATTGAATAGTGTTGATTATCAAGATAGTTATGATGGCAGTTTTACTAATAGAAGAGCTGTGATTTATACATTATCATTTACAGCAAAAACTTATCTATTTGGTCCTATGGCCAATAGTAAAGTTATTAAAGAAGTACAAGACGATTTATATACTGATACAGAAAAACCACCAGCAACAAGAGAGGAGAGGATTATTATAACTCCAAATCCAGCAAATGCTGACGCAGATGATGACTTTGGTTTTACTACACAAATTTTAAGTTTTAGTGATAGTAAAAATTATAATCCTTCTAATGATACAGATGAGTAAACTTGAAGATAGCGTAAATGAAATTTTAGGTATAGAAAAGAAAAGTGAGGTTGTAGTAAAAGACTTTGAACAACCAGCACCTGTGCCTAGAAAAATTGATGAAACAAAATCAGATGTAGATAATGATTATGCTCATAGTAGAGATAATTATTACAATCTAATAGATAAAGGTAATGAAGCAATTGAAGGCATATTAGATATTGCAAAAGAAGGCCAACACCCTAGAGCATATGAAGTTGCAGGTCAATTGATAGGTCAAGTTGCACAAACGGTTGACAAACTACAAGACTTGCAAAAAAAATTAAAAGATTTAAAAGAAGTACCAAATAAAACAAGTGCTAATATTAAAAATGCATTGTTTGTAGGTTCAACAGCAGAATTGCAAAAAATGTTAAATCGGAAAAAAGAAGATGAAATTATTGAAGGCAAAATTGACAAACCCGAAAAAGATAATACTTGATATAAGTAAATTGCAATTTATCAAGTCTATGACACCATTAAAAGAGTTAATAGATGGTGAAGAATTAATAAATCCAATAGAGGTATTGAAACACGAAGTTAGTCTAACACCTAGAAAAGGTGTTGGTGGTGTAGAATATACCGAAAAAGAATATTCTGTGTGGCGTGGCTCGCAAAGGGTACAGGCTGCTAGACAATTAGGTTATACACACATAGAGGGAATAGTAATAAATGTCTGACGCATATCTAGGTAATCCAAATCTAAAAAAAGTAAATACACCTGTTGAGTTTACAAAAGAACAAATTGTAGAATATCAAAAGTGTCAAGATGACCCTATTTACTTTATGCAAAATTACATTCAGATTGTATCTCTTGATGATGGTTTAGTGCCTTTTAAAATGTATGATTTTCAAGAAAAAATTGTTAATACAATTCATAATAATAGATTTACAATTTGCAAATTACCTAGACAATCAGGTAAGTCAACAACGGTAATTTCTTATCTATTACATTATGCATTGTTTAATCCTAATTCAAATATAGCTTTACTTGCCAATAAATCTTCTACTGCTAGAGATATATTAAGTAGATTGCAACTTGCATATGAGAATTTACCAAGATGGTTACAACAAGGTGTTATAAACTGGAACAAAGGTAATATTGAATTAGAAAATAAATCAACTATTGTGGCGGCTGCAACTTCTTCAAGTGCAATCCGAGGTGGTTCTTATAATATAATTTTTCTTGATGAGTATGCTTTCGTACCTGCTAATATTGCCGAAATGTTTTTTAGCTCTGTATATCCTACAATATCATCTGGACAAAAAACTAAAATGATTATTGTATCAACACCTTATGGTATGAATCAGTTTTATAAATTATGGACAGACGCAGAAAATGGTAGAAACGATTATGTACCAATTGATGTACATTGGTCGGAAGTACCTGGTCGTGATGAAGATTGGAAAGAAAGAACAATTAGAAATACATCACCTGAGCAGTTTCAACAAGAGTTTGAGTGTGAGTTTTTAGGTTCTGTAAATACACTTATTAGTCCTGCTAAAATTAAAACAATGTCTTTTCAAAATGCTATTCAATCAAAAGGTGGTTTAGATGTTTACGAACAACCTATTAAAGGTAATACATATGTTTGTACCGTTGACGTAGCAAGAGGTGTACAAAAAGATTACTCTGCTTTTGTTATATTAGATGTTACCAAAATGCCATATAAGATAGTGGCCAAATATAGAAACAATGATATTAAACCTTTACTATTTCCACATACAATTGACAGAGTATGTAAGGCATATAATCACGCACACGTTTTAGTAGAGACAAATGATTTAGGTCAACAAATAGCAGAGGCATTACAATTTGAATTAGAGTACGATAATTTGTTAATGACTACTCAAAGAGGTCGTGCAGGACAAATATTAGGTGCTGGCTTTAGTGGTAGAGGTTCTGGTTTTGGTGTTAAGATGACTAAACAGATTAAAAAAATTGGTTGTTCTAATATAAAAACACTAGTTGAAAGTGATAAAATAATTATTAATGATTTTAATATCATTGAGGAGATGTCAACATTTATTAGAAAAGGTCAATCTTGGCAGGCCGAAGAGGGTTGTACAGACGACTTAATGATGTGTTTAGTAGTTTTTGGATGGTTATCTAATCAACCTTTTTTCAAGGAGATGACAGACACAAACGCAAGACAAATGTTATATGAAGAACAACAGGCATTAATTGAGCAAGATATGTCGCCTTTTGGCTTCGTAGATGACGGTACTCCTGACCACGAAAAACCAGAGGTAGACGAATACGGCACCGTCTGGCATCCAGTAGTGCGTAAGGGTCTCTAGTTGCTGGGTATTATAAATATCAGTAGAGTATGACTTTTGACTATGGGCGTATGAATAATACGAGTATTGAAGTAAATGAATAAAAATAATTTGCAAATTAAGAAGGAGAAACCCTAATGGCATTTCAAGTATCACCAGGTGTTCTCGTACAGGAAAAAGACTTAACAAGAATTATACCTGCTGTTTCAACTTCAACTGGAGCCTTTGCTGGAACTTTCACGCAAGGTCCGTTGGATGAAGTAGTAAGTATTTCTAGTGAGCAAGAACTTGTAGCAACGTTCGGTAAACCTAATAATTCCAACTTTGAGGATTTTTTTAGTGCAGCCAACTTTTTACAATATTCTAATGCTTTAAGAGTTGTACGTGTACAGAATTCATCTGTATCAAACGCAACCGAATCAGGTTCAGCGTTTGTAATTAAGAATACTACTGACTACACAAATAGCTATGCTGACGGTTCTGCTTCTGTTGGTATGTGGGCGGCTAGAACAGCTGGCGCTTTCGGAAACTCTTTACAGATTTCTCAATGTGCTTCTGCTACTGCTTACGAAGAAGTAAACAAAACTACCGTTGCTGACGCCGCTATGGCTGTTGGTGATACGGTTGTTACCGTTTCTTCAGGCAACGGAATAGAAATCGGCGATATAGTAAATTTTGGTGGTGAGTATGAATATAGAGTGGTAGGTAAAGCAACTAACGATTTATCAATTGTTAGAAAAGAAGAACCTGCCTACTTTGGAACTTCCGACTCTTCTGGTTTACACGAAGCACCTACAAACGGCGCTCAAGTAAGAAGAAGATGGAAATATTACGAACTATTTGACAAGGCACCAGGAACATCACCATATGCACAAGCAAGAGGTGGTTCGGGTGACGAAATGCATATAGTCGTAATTGATGAAGACGGAGATATTACAGGAACTAAAGGCGAAATTTTAGAAAAATTTGAAGCAGTATCAAAAGCTTCAGACGCTAAAAACGCTCAAGGTTCTGTAAACTACTATATTGACGTAATTTATAAATCATCTAACTACATCTACTGGATGGACCACAATCCATCAGGATCCAACTGGGGTAATGCAGCTTCAGGAACAACTTTCACAGACGTGACCGCTGTTTCTAGTGTATCACTACAATCCGGTTCTGACGGTTCTACAGCAACAACTGGCCAAAAGAAAACAGCATATGAAAAATTTGCTGATGGCGAGACGGTTGATATTGGTCTTATCATAGCAGGTGCTGGCGATAAAGTACACATTGACAATCTAATCACGATTGCAGAGAACAGAAAAGACGCTGTTGTATTTGCAAGTCCTGAAAGAAGTGATGTTGTAGGTGTCGCTGACGCTAACACACAAAAGAGCAATGTAATTGATTTCTTTAATCAAATCAATTCATCATCTTACGTAGTGTTTGATAGTGGTTACAAATATGCATACGACAGATATAATGACGTATATCGTTTTGTACCATTAAACGGAGACATAGCAGGTCTTTCAGCAAGAACTGACCTTATTGCAGACGCTTGGTTTTCACCAGCAGGCTTCAATAGAGGTATAGTAAGAGGCGCTGTTAAACTTGCATTTAATCCAACTAAAGCTCAAAGAGACGAATTGTACAGAGCAAGAGTAAATCCTGTGGCAACATTCCCAGGACAAGGTACGGTTCTTTTCGGTGACAAAACTGGATTAACTGCTCCTAGTGCTTTTGATAGAATCAACGTAAGAAGATTGTTCATCACTTTAGAGAAGGCGATAGCAACTGCTTCTAAATTCCAATTGTTTGAATTCAATGATGAATTTACAAGAGCGAACTTTAGAAACATTGTAGAACCTTTTTTAAGAGAAGTACAAGG
>Ga0115012_10002208_pt1 | contig 11325 bp, 8 predicted proteins | sample TroAtlMetagenome_FD_88706 | JGI IMG/M metagenome (GOLD analysis project Ga0115012, IMG submission 88706) | Marine eukaryotic phytoplankton communities from Atlantic Ocean - Tropical Atlantic ANT10 Metagenome | ecosystem: Environmental > Aquatic > Marine > Oceanic | place: Tropical Atlantic Ocean...
TCGATTTGGGAAAAGCAAAAAAGCAGCGGATACCAGTGAAAGTCAAAAGCCTAACACGGTCACCATTGAAGATTTGGACTGGATGGGCAATGGCGTAGTGCGCGGCAATCCGATGGTATTTGTGGAAGGTGCCCTTGTAGGAGAAACCTGCGACATAGAGATGGTATCTAGCAAAAAGAAAGTCATTAACGCTAAGGCGACAAACATTCACTCGCCAAGTGATGCAAGACAAGCGCCTTTTTGCCCTGTGTTTGATGCATGTGGTGGGTGTCAGCTACAGCACATAAAGCCTGACGCTGCCCTTGAGCAACGTGACCGTGCTCTTAAAGTGATGATGGAACGCCAGCTTTCAATGAAGCCACACGTTTGGCAAGCACCTTTAGCAGGGCCGCGCCCTCAATATCGCAGGAAAGCAAGACTGGCTATAGATGCCCGCAACCCCAATCAAATTAAGTTGGGCTTTCGTGAAGCAAATAGCAGTAACGTTATCAATGTAGAAACCTGCCCAATACTGGTCGACCCGCTATCTAAACTTATTGGCCCTTTACGAGATGCGCTTACAGGGTTCGAGTCAGCGCGTCATATTGGACATATCAGCCTTATTGCGGGCGACAACACCTCGCATCTTGTTATTAAACACACCAAAGCCCTTGAAGCTGAGCTTATTGATGCAGTGAGCGAATTGGTGAACACGAGTTCATCAGTTGGTGTCTACGGTATTGAATTAAAGCTTGAAAATAAGCAGGGGCAAATTCGCAGTGTGGGCCGTGGTACTGATATGGTGATGAACACGGTAAATGGCTGCTCAATTTCACCTAGTGCTAACGACTTTATTCAAATTAATAGAGTGGTTAACGAAAAAATGGTTAATCAGGCAATAGGTTGGCTAAACCCAAAGCCCAGCGAACGTATCGCTGATTGGTTTAGCGGGCTGGGCAATTTTACTTTACCTATTGCTAAGTTAGGTGCAAAGGTTCAGGCGGTAGAAGGTGTGGCAGAGATGGTGCGCCGCGCCAAAGACAATGCACAGCAACAGGGCATTGAAAATGTAGAGTGGCTGCATTTAGATTTGGCCGATAAGATCAACGTCGAGGCTTCATTACAGCAGGGCTTTGATAAGGTACTACTCGACCCCTCAAGAGAAGGGGCGTTGACCGTTTGTCATGCGCTTGTAAAAGCACTACCAAAAACGATAGTGTATGTTTCTTGCAACCCAAGTACGTTTTCTAGAGACGCGAAGGTGTTGATAGACGGAGGTTATGAAATGGAAAAAGCGGGCGTAGCAGAAATGTTCCCCTTCACCCATCACATGGAAATGATGGCCTTGTTTACGCGAAAGCAGCAGTAACGAGTAAAGGATATGGTATCGACAAGAAAGGTCCACCAAGCCGACCGACCACCCTTTGAAGCGTGGTTAGATAGCCTTGAGTTAAGTGTAGAAACAAAAGAAAAACTAAGTGCAGTGTCATCTATTCCCGAGCGACTGTTGGTTGGTCAGGAAATGGTTGAGATTTTGTGTCAGCTCAATATGGATGACGCAACGCTTCAGGCAGCCTTGGTTTTTCCATATTGCGAACAGCACGCCTTAAGTGAAGACGATATTTATGAAGAATTCGGCGGGGAAATACGCGACCTGATCGTTGGCGTGCGCCGAATGGATGCTATCAAGTCGTTACATGCGCGTAAAGTAAAAGGCTCTGGCTTTGCCGAAAAGTCGGACGAACAGCACATAGACAGTATTCGTCGTATGCTGCTGGCGATGGTAGAAGACGTGCGTGCCGTTGTGATCAAAATGGCAGAACGCATTTGTGCATTGCAGCAGGTTAAGAAAGCCGATGAAGAAACCCGCGTTATGGTGGCCCGCGAGTGCGCTAGCATCTATGCGCCATTGGCAAACCGTTTGGGCATTGGTCAGTTAAAGTGGGAGCTTGAAGACCTTGCGTTTCGCTATCTACACCCCATCACCTACAAGCAAATAGCTCATCAGCTTGACGGCAAGCGCCGAGAGCGTGCCGAGTACATAGAAACCATAGTAGGCGACTTGCAAGGCTTGCTTGATAGCGAAGAAATTCGCGCAGAGGTTTACGGCCGTCCTAAGCACATATTCAGCATTTGGAAAAAAATGCAGAAAAAGCGCCTTACGTTTGAGCAGCTTTTTGATATTCGTGCGGTGCGTATTATTGCCGAGCGACTTCAAGACTGTTACGCCGCGCTTGGTACGGTTCACGCCAGCTATAAGCACTTACCTAACGAGTTCGACGACTATATCGCAACCCCCAAACCTAACGGTTACCAGTCTATTCACACGGTTATCGTGGGGCCAGAAGGGAAGTCGGTTGAGATTCAAATTCGCACGCAGAAAATGCATCAGGATGCAGAACTGGGTGTGGCTGCACACTGGAAATATAAAGAGGGTAGCACGGGCAAGCAGTCAGGCTATGACGAGCGCATAAACTGGCTTCGCCGCATACTTGCGTGGCAAGAGGAAGTGGCCGAATCTGGCGATTTGGTTGAAGAGCTTCGCAGTCAGGTGTTTGACGATAGGGTGTACGTGTTTACACCCAAAGGCGATGTTATTGACCTTCCCCAAGGCGCTACGCCGCTTGATTTTGCTTACTATATTCACAGTAATGTGGGACATCGCTGTATTGGCGCAAAAGTGAATGGGCGAATAGTGCCTTTCACTTATTTACTGCAAAGTGGCGACCAGATAGAAGTACTTACCGGAAAAGAGCCAAATCCAAGCCGCGACTGGATGCACCCAGGTCTTGGCTATGTGCATTCATCACGGGCGCGTGCCACTATCCATTCCTTCTTTAAAAAGCAGGACAGAGATAAAAACCTTGCTGCCGGTAAAGAGCTGCTAGAACGCGAACTTCAGCGTGCCCACTTACCTGCCAAAGTACCCAATGAGGCATTTGAGAAGTTTAACTTACAAACCCTCGATGACTTGTACACTGCGGTAGGTGCCGGTGATGTGCGCGTTATGCAGGTGATTAACTTTATTCATCACTTGCAGGAGCCGCCAGCTCCAGAACCCGAAATTAGTCCTAAGGTTAAAACGCGCAAAACTGCGGCCGGATCAGGCAAAAAAGATGCAGTGGTGGTGCAGGGCGTGGGTCACTTAATGAGCCAGCTGGCGAACTGCTGTAAGCCGGTTCCCGGCGAAGCGATTTTAGGCTATATCACACAAGGCCGTGGTGTAAGCGTTCATAAAGAAAGCTGCGACCAGCTGCAACACTTGTTGTCACAGCACCCTGAGCGTCAGATAGAAGTGAATTGGTCACAAGAGCTTAAAGTAGGTTTTGAGACGGGTATTGATATATTTTGTCACGATAGAACTGGCCTGTTGCGCGATATTACCACGGTATTGGCGAATGAAAACGTGCCTCTTCTAGGCGTGAACAGCCTAAGTGATAAAAATAGACAGACGGCGCTTATCACTATTTCGATAGAGGTTCAGGACCTCGATACGGTGTCTAAAGTGTTAACCCGATTGCGACAGCTTAAAGGCGTGACCGATGCAAAACGCAAACAAAGCTAAGCTTAGCGAAATGCAGCGGCTGCTTAAAATTATGGCGCAGCTGCGCGACCCGCAATCTGGATGCCCGTGGGATGTAAAACAAACCATGGAAAGCCTAACTCGCTACACCATAGAAGAAGCCTACGAAGTGGCCGATGCTATTGCCAATGGTGATATGCACGACATTAAAGATGAGTTGGGTGATTTGCTCTTTCAAGTGGTGTTCTACGCACAGATAGCCAGTGAATCGCGTGCATTTTCTTTTGACGATGTGGCGAAAAGCATTAGCGATAAGCTGGTGCGTCGCCACCCTCATGTGTTTGCGAATGCGCTTGCATCTGAAGGCTCTGGCGATACAAATGAAAACGTCACGGTCGAACGTACCCAATTGAACGACAGTGCTTTAAACGCGCAGTGGGATGCTATCAAAGCCCAGGAAAAGCAGCTTAAAAAGCAGCGTTTAAAGCAAGACAACGAAGCAATAGAAAACAGTATTTTAGATAATGTGCCCAAAGGTATGCCAGCACTTATGTACGCGCAAAAGCTGCAGAAAGCCTGTGCTAAGGTAGGATTTGATTGGCCTGATGCCGCACCTGTCATAGATAAAGTGCGTGAAGAAGTGGAAGAGATTCAGCAAGAGCTGGATTTCAAACAGCGAGCACAAGGGGCACTGAAGACTGGTGTTGTACCTTTAAACAGTGGGGTGCCCGACAACCAACAAGCAATTGAAGAAGAAATTGGTGATGCACTTTTTGCCATGGTTAACTTGGCAAGACATTGCAAGGTAGATGCTGATACCGCACTTAGAAACGCCAGTAACAAGTTTGCTAACCGTTTTAAAGGCGTAGAGCGCTTAGCGGCTGAACAGGGCGACAAGCTCGACGCGTTGACGCTTGATGAAATGGAAGCGCTGTGGCAGCAGGTTAAACAGTCGTCCGATAGGAAGTAGTTTATCCAGCTACAACTTCACCGTTGAGGCTGAAAATCAGCCAGATAGTAAGGTCTCGGATTTGCTCATCACTTTTGACCGGGCAAATGTTAGTACTACAAATTTAGATCAATGAAGGTGGAAACCTAGTTATTTTGGCGTATGGTTAAAAGGTAGGTTTGATTTACGACAAGGCTACATAGATCCATACTATCTAAAATGACTGTATAAATTTAGCACTTCGGAAAAGTGTTCAGCGGGTGTGTGGTCACAGCACCTACCAAGGAATCGGCTAGCATTGGGCGTTGGTATTTCATGAAAAAAGTACTGTATTTATCACTCGGGTTGTTTTTTACCCTTCTAGGTATTATTGGCGCATTCTTGCCGGTAATGCCAACAACTGTTTTTTTGATAGGTGCGCTTTTTTGTTTTACTCAATCTTCACCGCGCCTTGAAAACTGGTTACTTCAACACCCTAAATATGGCCCCAGTCTTGTTGCGTGGCGAAAACATGGAGCAATTTCGAAAAAAGTGAAATGCATAGCGTGCTGCAGTATGTTGGTGAGCTTTATTCTGGTTTGCCTGTTCGCATCAATGCCTATTCCTGCTTACATAGGCATAGGTCTATTTATGGGAATAGGCGCGTACTTTGTTGTTACACGCCCCAGCATGCCTGCTGTATAATTTCTCTATACAGAATTTAGTTACCTTCGGCAGTAGCGCACAGTTTATTCGAACTGCATTGCTAAGCGTTAGGTGACAGGTTTAAAAACCTTTAACGGTTTCTACCCAGTCGCTCGTGACTGCTTACCCATTCGTCTGCGACGACTGCAGAACCCAGCGACAGATCGCCGCACAATACAGTCGCAGCGACAATTTCCGCAAACTTATTTACGCTGCCCCTTTCTGTGCAGCCAAGTATGCTTAAACATTCGTTTTGTGTAGCTAAACCGGTTCCACCACCGTATGTAGCAACGATTAACGATGGAATGGTCACAGAGAAGTAGTAGTCTCCATTTGGCGTAATTTCAGCGTAGGTAAACCCCGCCGACGACTCCGCCACATTAGCGACATCTTGCCCGCAAGCGATAAACATGGCGGTGATGCCGTTAGCGAAGTGTGCGCCGTTATTAACACTACCTGCCATTAGTGCGCCCATATTTGAATACTGGCGCTGTTTAAATAATGCTTCTGGCGGGCAATGCATAATGTCCGTCATTAGTTTTTTTGGCAGGGTTATTTCTGCTACAACGCGCTTTCCGCGGGTATGCAGCGAGTTTAAGTGCGAGTGCTTTTTATCGGTATCAAGGTTTGCAGCCAGCACAAAGTGTTCAATAGGGCCCGAGTAGTTTGCCTGTATCCACTCGCAGCCTGCTTTGGTAGCTTTGCTTACCATGTTTTGCCCAGCTGCATCACCGCAGGTGAAATTGAATCTTAGCCAGCGAAGCTTAGACGCAGCGTACTGCTCGATATCCCTTAGTTTGCCCACGCTGGTGGTGTTATCACTGGCGCGTTTGATGGCTTCAAAGTTTTGCTCAACCCATTTGCCAAATTCGAGGGCTTCTCTTGCGTTAGAAAACGCGAACATAGGCGCCCGCTGCATAGCATCGTCAATGACTGTGGTAGTTATGCCCCCAGCCTCTCTTGTTAAGCGCATGCCTCTACTGTAGCTGGCGGTCAAGGTGCCCTCTGTTGTTGCCATTGGAACGTAGAACTCACCTTTGGCGTGCTCTCCATTCACTAGCATTGGCCCTGCGAAGCCAATAGGTACCTGTGCAACACCGGCGAAGTTTTCTATGTTTCCCGACAATGTTTCAGGCGGGATAGAATAGTGTCCTAAGTGATTTAGCTGGGTGCCGGTTTCGCGCGCAATAAACTCGCGGCGTGTTCGGCTCATCTCTTGGGTATAGTCGTTGTCTGAGGAACGTGGGATTTTAGGCATTGGGCCACTCCTTTTTTCTTTCATAATAGGAGTGCTGATACCGAATGAGAACTGTTTACAATTTATACATGAGGATAAGTGCCACCTATGTATGCGCTTTTTATGTAGAAAGGCGTTAAATTCACCTTTCTACACGCAAAAAGCGGGGGGGTTGCTTATTTCGAACTCATAAGCGACGCGCAATAGCCCCGCATAAAGCAAATGATACTATGCTTTTTTATCCAATTTTGCCTGAAGTATAGCAATCTCTTCTCTACGTTTTTTATCGGCTAGAGGGCGGTTGGCTTTTTCAGGCGCGTTTTGAGCACGGATTAAGAACCCTTGGGCTTCTTCGTATTCACCATCGTCGAAAAGAAACTCAGCATAAAAGAAGTTTTGGTCCATACCTTCTGGGTTAATTTCTAATGCACGCTTAAATAATTGTTTTGCCTTCTTATCGCTTCCAAAGCTAACTGGCCAGCCTGGTACTTTATGAAAAAGTGCCGCCAATACAGTAAGTGCCGTCCCCTCTAATACCGCTTCCTCTTTTTCAATGGCACGTTCTAAATTTTCCTTCGCACTTTCAGCAAAGTCCAGGGCACCTAAACCGCCTTTCGCACTTGCAGTACTTGATTGAGAGATAGCTAGCCAGGTCAGTGCTTCAGCGCTATTTTCTGATTGCTCGACTAACACTTTCGCCTGCGCAATCAGTGCAGAAAATGCCTCTAATTGGGCTTCACCTTCAAGCTCATAGTTCGTTTTTGCCCACGCGTGTTGTAACGGTAGTAAATCAGGGGTGTTTGCATGAACCGTAGATATCGACAACGTAGTAATAAGGATGAATAGAAAAGGAGAGAAGAAATTCTTTTTCTGCATGAAAAGTCGCCTTTATAAGATAGAGGTAGTTAGGAATAAACGAGATAACTCGACAAAATTGTTAGTAATTTCATGAATTATCGTTGAATCGGCGGCTAATCTAACGGTATTTGTAGCGAAAATCTAATACTTGTTGAAAATGGAAAGGCAATAAGATCATTGCCTTTCCCTGTATACCTTCAGGGTGACTAACCTTTTCTCGCTATTTTCGCTTCCAATAAAGCGATCTCTCTTTTGCGACCTGAATCTGCAATAGGACGATCAGCGCGCGCTGGGGCGTCGAGCGCTTTCTTGGCAAACTTGAGCGCTTGCTCGTATTGTCCATTATCGAACAAGTACTCGGCGTAGAAATAGTTGGGGTCTATCCCGTCAGGGCTTATTTCAAGTGCATGCTTCAGCAATTTCTCAGCTTTTTTGTCGTTACCAAAGCTAATAGGCCAACCCGGAAGCTTATGGTACAGCACGCCTAGACTGGTCATCGCTGAGCCCGAGAGTGCATTTTCATCTAGTCGCATTGCATGTTCGAAACTCTTACGAGCATCTTTTGCGTAGTCCAGAGCACCAAGTCCCCCCTTGGCACCGGCTGTACTGGATTGAATTATGCCTTGCCAAATCAATAACTCAGGGTTATTGGGTTCTGCCTTTACGAAAGATTTAGCGGTATTAATAAGGGCGACGAATGCTTTTTCCTTTTCTGCATCATCAAGTTCATAGTTAATATGTGCCCATTGATGCTGAAGTATCTTTAAAGGGCTGGTAGCCGTTTCGCTTAAGGCTGATGTCGGCGCTGTACTTTCTGTGACTTCGTTAGCTTGAGCCATAGCAGTGTGACTTAATGCCAGACCGAGTCCCAGAATTACCGTGGTGCTAAGCGTGGTTAATTTCTTCATAATAATGTCCTCGTGTTAAACCAGCTTGTTACCCAGGCGGGTATCGTTTTGAGCGCTGGTCTGTTTGTCTTGTGATTGCGCTTTTTGAAAGGCATAGCGTTTAATTGTTGGAAGTTTCTTTGCCAACGCGTTGTCAACAACACTGGGAACTAGCGCGTTAAGCTTGGCAAAAAAGCGTTCAGCACGTCCTAGCGCGACCCTTGGCAAATTGTTTTCTAACTGTTTAATGAATGCTTGTGCTACTGCATCAGGCTCGTCTGTCTGGTTGCCCAATGCCTCATTTAGCGCATTAGCGCGATCGTCATTTATGTCGGTACGCGTTGAGCGTGGCGCTAGATAGTGAAATTTAATTTTGCTATCGCTGAATTCTCTGTGCATCGCTTCCGTCCAGCCTTTCAAAGCGAATTTAGTTGCGCAGTAGGTTCCGTGCGCAGCAAAACCTATGCTTCCAAAAGCTGAGCCTACATTCACGACATGCGCAGACGGTCTACGTTCGAGTAACGGCAGTAGGCGTTGGGTTAGTAGCATCGGAGCCAGCATATTTGTCGACACAATTGACTCGACTGGGGTGCCCTCAAACTCGCCCACATAGGTAATGCCAGCATTGTTAACCAGAATACTTAAAGGAAGTCGTTGGCAGGCACTTACTACTCTATCTTTGCCTTCATCTGACGTAATGTCAGCCACAATGGCAGTATGATGAAGGGTTAAATTTTGTTGCAGCTGTTCGAGCTTCGCCTTACTTCTACCAGTTAGGATAATGTGCGCGCCTTTTTCATCAAGCGCCTTGGCTATTGCTTGACCAATACCGCCAGTTGCACCTGTAAGAAGTACCACTTGATTACGCCACTGAATATTCATTGTAGTTACCTTAACGTGTTATCAATTTACCTCGGGGGATAAGCACCAGAGGTAAACCCTTGAATTCAAGCAACCTGTTCCAGACCGTGTTCAGGTGTTAATTCGCGAAAGATATCTCCGTATAAGCGATAAAACATGTTCGCGCTGTGAATGATCATTTGCTGCTCTTTGGGGTCAGTAATTTTGTTCATAAGCCCTTCAAAGAAAACAATGTGCTCTTGGTCTAGCGCACCGTGAGAGGTAAGGTATTTAAACGCTGATTTAGGCAGAGATAACTTGTCTTTGATTTGTTTTGCAGCCGCGTCGGCAAGCGCAATACTTGTACCCTCTAAAACGAATACCATGCCGAAGAAATACAGTGGGCTTTTGCGTGCTATTGCATCAAAAGCATAGGCAACCATTAATTCGGTGGCGGGTGCAGGCTGACTTATCCTCGCCTGTTCTTTATCAACGCCACAGGCTGCAAGGTCGTTAAGGATCCACTCTTGGTGACCCATTTCTTCTTCAATGTATTCACCAATTGCTTCTCTTAGCCATTCCTTATCTTCGTTGAGTTTGGCACCTGTCGCCATAAGCAGGGGAACAGTAAACTTAACGTGATGATAAGCCTGTTGAAGAAAGGCAATATAGTCGTTCAGATTAAAATCACCGTTAAAGCAGCGTTGTATAATCGGCGCCTGTAAGAATGACTGTCTGGCATGTTCGGTGTTGCTTTGAAGTTGCTGATAGAAATTCATAAATTATTCCTTGATAACAAATTGAGAAGAAAATGCTGTTGTACTTTGAACGCTGTATTGGTGTTGGTCTTGGCTCTGGTAGAGCATGTCTAAGTCAGTCGCGTAGCGGGTAATTATTGCGTCACGTTTCAGTTTTCCCGTTGGGGTAAGCAGTTGGTTTTCTGGCGTGCAAAGACCGATGGTGGCGAAATTAACAACTTGCGCATAGTCAGGTAACTGCTTATTGATAAGCGCCACGGCGCTTTGAATCTGTGTATTAGAAAGAGTATTGGAAGCGGGTACGAGGAGCGCGACACAGTAGGGTTTAGCTTCGCAATACACCAAAGCCTGCCTAAACAGTCCTGTTCCCAGCAATAAAGATTCAATCCACTCTGGCGATACGTTTCTACCAAAGCTGTTCACCATTATGTTTTTTATACGCCCATTCAGCGTAAGTGTGTTGTCAGAAAAGGCGCCTAAATCGCCGGTTCTGACCTGGGTCGGATAAAATGAGGAAGGTTGATTCAGATAGCCCAGAAAGTGGTTGCCTGTAACTACGATTTCACCCTCTTCGATGTGCAGTTGATTATGACCAAGCGTTTTTCCGGCACTGCCGATCGTATTGCAATTGGGCGTGTTCAATGTTGATACTGATACCGCTTCAGATAAGCCATAACCTTCAAATACTGGTAATCCCTTCGCTTGGGCTTGCGCCAGCAAAGTGGGCGCTACATGTGCACCGCCAACAGCAATGAACATTAGTGATGAAGGTGGTGTCCAGCCCTTATTACATGCCTGTACTAGCACCATTAGCAAGTCGGGCACCAAAATCACAGACGATGGTTGAACGCGGTCTATCAGTGACAGCAGTGCGTTTGGATTAACGAGTTTGCTTCCTTGAAATCCGCGCTCAGATGCTGTGGCTAAATAAACTGTGCCGCCGTGGTACAGAGGGGCGTAAACACCTGCAATATTTTCAAGTAGGGTAGACAATGGCAGTAAACACAGGTGGTTCACTATTTCTGGTTGAACAGCGCGCTCAATAGAATGGGCAACTTTCCATTGCGATTCAGTTGACAGGCACACGCCTTTCGGTGAGCCCGTAGAGCCAGAAGTAAAGGTTATTTTGTTAGTACCTACAGGTGTGTATACACGAGAGTCATGTTTGAGTGGATGAGCGACAATGTCGTGTTCGCTATCAATAACAGTCGGTGACTCACTCCATTCACTTAGTTCACCACCGCGATTGGTCAATAAAAAGTGACACTGGCTCTCATTTAATACATGTTCTTGTTGGGAAGCGGTAAAAAATAGCGGAACGGGGATACAGCAGACGTTAGCCTGTTGGCAGGCTAAATCAGCAATCACCCATGCAAAGCTATTGTCGAAGGCAATGCCCACCCTCTCGGCATTGTGGTTTGTTATCCAGCTTGCGAGGTTCTCGACAGCGCTCAAAAGGGTGCGGTAAGTCATTGAACCGTCTTTGTATTTCAGCGCAACGTCATCGTCGTGCCCGTTTATATACTGATTAAGCAACATACGCTGTTTCCTTTTTTGTGCAGATATTTTGCGTTAACGCATCCACATTTGCGGAAATAAGCTCAATTGCA
>Ga0115012_10002211_pt1 | contig 11322 bp, 12 predicted proteins | sample TroAtlMetagenome_FD_88706 | JGI IMG/M metagenome (GOLD analysis project Ga0115012, IMG submission 88706) | Marine eukaryotic phytoplankton communities from Atlantic Ocean - Tropical Atlantic ANT10 Metagenome | ecosystem: Environmental > Aquatic > Marine > Oceanic | place: Tropical Atlantic...
AGATTGTGTATGTCCCTTAACCAGGTTTTACTACGGTTCTTTTCATGAGCGACCCAGTCATCAAATACATCAGATAAGAACACTGGTTTTTGTCCCAGGTGAACTTCCTTAACTGGTGCGATACCATTCTGTAGATTATAGACTAGGTTATTAGCATCGTTATATCTGGCTCTAATCTGGCCATTTGTATTTACCCTGGTATTACCTAGGCTAATCCTAAAACGCTTACCCTGGTGGACATAACGGTAGTAATAAGATAGATAACCGTTACGCTTAACAGTGGCTAGGTTAGGTAGATTTATTTTAGTCATTACTGGTCCTCCCATGGGTTACCCCATTCTGGTCTTTCTTCCCAATATTCTTCAATCTCTTTATGCCAGTCGTTAGTCTCTCCGATAGGGTCATTGATTAACTTGGCCAGGTATGTTACCCAGGACTTATTGCTTAGAATGCAGTTGTCTAAATCAATCTCAAAATACTTGATTAGATGTTCCTCGGTAACCTTCTTGGAGTAATCTAATTCCTCACATGATGAGCATTCTATATCAGCCACATCACCACCATTTGCTATGGTACTGATTCCTTCGTCACTGTAACCCTGGCTTTTTAAGAATCTTGCAAATTCGATATTCTCTGCCTCGCAAGTATCTTCATATTCTATGTTTAAATCCACTCTATCAGATATGCAATTATCTACATCTGTTATAGAATGAATATCTCCATTCACAAAGCCGAAAACTGGAGCCTCCTGGTCCAAATCTCTTAGCTTTCTAATTAGGTCTTTAACTTTCATTTTGTCGTTTTCCTTTATGTTAATTTTAGTTTCCATAGACCCTAGGGTTTCGGCCCAGGAACTACCTGGGCCATCATCAGTATGGGATTATCTGGTCTTAAAAAACTCGTGACCAAACTCTCTTTTTCTATCCAGGATGCGAGACTTTAATTCTGCTACCTCTTTTTCCAGGAAATCAACATCCCTTCTAGCCTCTGCTACATCATTTGGATGATGCTGTTTATAGTTATTGCACTGAGACTTCTTTATCTCGTGTTTTTCGTGTTCTGAGCGAGGTTCATCAGCTATGCCAACATAGACCACATCTTTGATGTAACTCTGGGTATATGGGCCATCCTTGTAAGTACCATCAACTTCAAAAATAATCTTAGGATTTCTAAGGTCATTTTTACCCCAGTGTAAATGGTCGGTTCTGTACCAGATGCGAAAGTTTATTTTCTCGCCATGGTCATCAAAAACCATCTTTTTAATAGCCTCTTCTAATTCTCTGAGGTAAGCCTTGATAACATCATCATGTTTCTTCTTTAAATCACCGTTAACCTTCACATCCCAGTTATCCTGGACATAATCATAGGCTATGTCATTTATGATTGATTTACAAGCACTGTTGACTGCATTAACGGTCCAGATTCGTCTTAACTGGGTTAATGATAATCCATTGTCGTTAACTGACTGAACTTCCTTATTCAGTTCAGCCACATGATGGTCAATCTCTTTCTGTACTTCAGCAGTCTTGATGATTTTGGTCTGGTTCAGTTTATATCCTTCTGAATCTCTCCAGGTACAATCTCTTTCATCTTCGACTGTTTCCCTATCGAAATCACCGAATTCTACGCCCCAAAGACCAGTTTCCTTGCTTTGGATTAGTAAAGTGTAATATGGGTATTTTGTTGTGTTGTTCATGTCGTTATCCTTTATGATTTGGCTAGGTTTAGTGAAGAACCTTTTAACGCTGAATTAGCCAGTTCAGTGACGGTTCCTTTTGGATTCATTGTATGTCCAATTCTCTTTTCTAAATCAGCTATCTTGTAAAATGCTTTTGGGTTATTTCTTCGGATAGCTTGTAATTCTTTTGGAGTGTTAAAAATGCATACCTGGCAACTAAATCTGGGTAGATAGTTGTAAACTGGATGCAGTGGAATATCTCTCTCAGCTAGGTATGACTTGACCTCTTCCTCGGTCCAATCGAAGATAGGAAACCAGTCATATACTGTACGCTTTGAGTTACTGAGAGACTTGTTCCTCTTGAGAGGGTTTTGCTTTGCCCTGGAATGGCTTTCCTCGGCCCTAATACCTATTGCCTGGACCACTCTGGACCCACAATTATTTCTTATCCACTTATGAATAGGACCACGCTTTAAATCTGATGTACACTGACGATATTTTGCACTAGGAAACATTCCCCTGGACTCAACCATGGATAGATAATTTTTGGTATCTGATTTGACGATGTTTACTGTCTGTCCAAATCTGGATGCTATCTCCTGGACCCAAGTCTCGACATCGTCATGTTCCCATCCAGTATCTGCAAAGATAATATGTTTCTTTACATCTGGATATGTCTCGCAAATATATGCTAGTAAAGCACAAGAATCTTTCCCCCCACTGAAGGAAATTGCTAGTTCTAAAGTATGTTTTTTTGTGTTCATTTCGTTGTCCTTATGTGATGTCGTTACCCTAATGTAGCACTGTAGCACATAGTATGCAAATAAAAAGTGAATAAATAGTACATATAGGTTGTAGAATGGTACACCTATATATATACTCAGAGAAATTTAACAGGGTAAAAACAGATAAGATATGAGTAAGAATGGACAATGGTTAAAGGGTGTATCTGGCAATCCTAAAGGGAGGCCTAAGACATCAGTTAAGGACCTGGTACGACTACATCCCCAGAGGAATGAACTGGTTCAGAAGTTATTTGATGTGGCAATGAATGATACTGATAAACGACAAGTATCTGCCTGGAGAATCCTACTCCCCAAGATGGTACCAGACCTTAAAGCAATGCAGATGGAAGTAGAACAGAAACAGATAACTGGAGTGATTGTGCTACCAGAGAAAGTTGCCCTGGACCCTCCCAAAGTAAGTACCATCGGACAGAGTGAGAGCGAAACTTTTCTACCTGGTGACCCTGGTGATGCTGTCCCTGGTACCGATGTCCAGGATGGCCACCAGATGGCCACAAATAAGACTGGTACCGAGGAGAACGACACGCTTACAGAGCGAGTTGATGAGGAAGAATGAGAATTCGAATCGCTAATAATATTGTGTCGCAAACCTTTAATTATTGCGAGGGGGGCATCCCATTAGTCGGGTCCCATCTGTCGGTATATCATCGTTACGCTCAAACAATATGAATAAAACTTTTTAGTATGTTCGATAACTGCCCTAAAAGGAATAATAAATGCTGTCCATTCGCTACTACTACAAATGATAAAAAAGATACTTATTGTGGGTTGGTAAGTGGTATAGATGCCAGGGTGTCTAATCTTCCCAAATGCTGGAAGGATATGACAAAGTACGAACAATCTAAAGTAAAGAAAGGGACATACTGGGGGGTTAGATGACTTTAACAGAGAAACAAGCTAAAGCTATTTATGAACTGTATACTACAATGAATCATAATAATAGCTATATAACAAATTTAGTTGCTATAGGAGACAATAAAGAGGCTGAGTGTTTAGCCAGGGCCATAGATAAGGTCGCACATATAGCAAAGATAGAAGATTATTCACCTATGCACTTTACCTGGAGTAAGAAGGTTAAAGAGGCATCCCAATTAGAAAACTGGGTTAAAAATATATAATGCAAACTCACTGGGAGCCACATCCAAGACAAGCATTTGCTTTAGCTAGACAAGAATTTGAAATAGCATTTGGCGGCTCTAGGGGGGGCGGAAAATCTTCATGTCTAATGGCCTGGATGGTAGACCCACATTATATTAATAATCCAGAATTCAGAGGCCTTATTATTCGTAGGAACTATGATGATTTAAGAGATTATATAGATAGGGCAACACAGATGTATAAATATCTAGATGTTGATGTAGTAGGTAATCCAGCTGAGTTTAGATTCCCTACTGGTGCTATTATAAGAACTGGTCACTTAATGGATAAACAAGCATACCAGAAATACCAGGGTCATGAATACCAAAAAATGGGTATAGAAGAGGCTACATTGATTGGTGATGAAGAGGATTACTTAAAGTTAATTAGTAGCTGTAGAAGTACCATAGGATTAAAGCCTCAGATATTCCTTACTTGTAATCCTGGAGGACCAGGACATAATTGGTTTAAAAAGAGATTTGTAGATAATCCCAGGGAGAAAACCTTCTATGACCCAGTGACAAATAGGACCAGGATATTTATTCCCAGTAAGATACATGATAACCCTACTCTTATGGAAGAGGACCCTGGATATATGGAAATGTTAAAAGGATTACCAGATGAATTAAGAAGGGCCTGGTTAGATGGGGATTGGGATGTATACTATGGACAGTATTTTGCATCCTGGAGATATGATGTTCATGTTTGTGAACCGTTTAGGATTCCTAGCCACTGGTATCGGTATAGAGGAATTGATTATGGATTTAAATCAGATTTCGCTTGTGTCTGGATGGCTGTATCCCCCAAAAAAGATGTTTATCTATATAGAGACTACTCAGTACCAGAATTAGAATTAACTGGCCATATAGATGCCATTAATGCCCTTAGTGAGGGAGAAAATTATAATGCAACGCTAGGTGACCCTAGTATGTGGATTCGTAACCCCCAGAATTTAAATCGTTCAGATACGACAGCTGGGTCCCATATGGCAATCGCAGATATATTAAGAAAAGGTGGAATAAATTGCATAAAAGCTAATAATAATAGGCTTAGTGGTTGGAATCTGTTGCGAGAGTATTTAAAGTGGGATGATGAAAATAAACCTAGACTCCATGTATTCAAAACTTGTCACAAGTTCATCGAAACTGTACCCATGTTGGTACATGACCTTCGTAGACCAGAAGACTTGGATACCAAAGGGCCAGACCATCAAGCCGATGCCGCAAGATACTGTCTTATGCACATTGGTAATCCAGAACAAGAAGAAGAAAAGCCATGGATAATGAAACTGATGCAGAAGTTCGAAGCGAACAAAGCGGAAGTCCCAGGCCTAAGAGGGTAGTTGAAAGATTTGATTTTGATACTGGACAATGGCATAGGATAGAACTTGAAGTAAATGATGAGATATTTGAAATGGAAGAAGATGTTCAAGTTGCATACTTGGATATTATTGCTACCATAGGGGATATGTTAAGTAACTCAGAGGATTTTAAAGACAAATGGATAAGAAACCAGAAACCGAACAACAATTAGTAACAAGAATTCATGCCATGATGGATATGGCAAAAAAGGCTAGAGAGAAGACTTCAGCGGTATGGAGAGAATCTGAAAAGCTATATATGGGTGAACACTGGTCTGGAATGAATATGCCAGAATTTAAAAACCAGTTAACCCTGGATATGATTGCAAATGTAATAGATACCCAAATTCCTATTATGTCTTCTAAGCCTCCAAAGATTGATGTTATCCCAGTAGGGTCCACCGATGAATCAAAATACATTGCAAATACATTACAAGCACAAATTGACGATTTATGGTACATGAGGGATATGGCAACATTAGTTCCAGAGTGGCTAACAGATTATTTGGTTTATGGTACTGGCATTGTCAAACTCAACTGGAATACTTATGATGACCTCCCAGATTGTGACATGGTGGACCCTTTCTCATTTTATATAAATCCTAGTGCTACAAAGCTAGAAAATGCACAATGGATAATTCATATGGCTCCTAGACCACTATATGAAATAAAAGAAATGTTTCCAGATAAAGGACATCTTATAAAAGCAGATGGTAGGATGGGTGAATACGAGGCATTAAAAATTACCGATGTTCAACAAGGTGATAAGAATCTTACCCAGGTTACTGATAGCCAGGGGAAAAACACACAATATTTCGAAGGCAAAACTGAGGCCATGCAAAACTTGGAAGAACGAGCCTTACTGGTTGAAGTGTATATGAGGGATGGAAGTCTTGACTATACAGAACTAGATGACAAAGAGATGGCAAATGGTAAAAAGGTTGGCAAACCAAAATATCCAGGAGGGATTCGAAAGATTTGCATGGCTAACGATGTCATACTTTACGATGGTCCTTCTAGATATCAGTTCCTGGATAAGATGAATAGATGTCCTTACCCTTTCCCTTTTGTTGTAATGAAGAATGGTGGTTCAGCACATTCATTTTGGGGTAAGCCAGAACCGAAAAGATTAAAAAGTTTAAACCTAGCATTAGATAGAATAGCCTCTCAAGTAATGGATAACATTCACTTAATGGCTAATCCTATGTGGACCGTAGATGAAACAGCCGATGTTGCGGACCAAATAAATAACAAACCAGGTTCTATTATTAGAAAAAGAGGACCAGGGGCGGTACAAATGGTCCAACCAGCTAGTATGCCTGGATATGTATTCAATTTCTATACTTTAATGGTGGATATGTTTGAAACTGTATCTGGTGTTACTAAGGCTACTATGGGAAAACAAGAACCTAATGTTACTAGTGGTGTCCAGGCACAAGTCTATAGAAGTGCGGCAACAAACAAAATAGATTTTAAAGCTAGACAGCTAGATGCCGCTATGCAGATACTAGGCCAGATGTGGATAGCTATGATTAAAAACATGGGTACTGAGATGCATTCTCTAGCCATGAAAGATGCACAAGGCAATGAGGCTGAAGTTAAATACATAGGAATGGAATTTAATGAGGTCGATACTATGGTAAGGGCCAGAGTTGGTTCAATGTTACCAGATAATAGGGCCTACATCGAAGAAAAGATATTATCACTAGCACAAGCTGGACTTATCCAGGACCCAGAATATGTATTAGAAAATATGCAGTTACCTGGGGTGGAAAGATTAGTAAGGCAAATGAGGGACCAAAAAGAACAGCAAGGTGCTGGTCCAGAACAATTTGAAGGAATGTCTGAAGATGAGATATTTAAAGAACTTCAGAATAATCCGCAATTAATGCAGAATATGCCAGGAGTGGAATAGTGAATCCAGATAATTAATAAAAAAGTCGATTTTTCTCAATATTTATAGCCTATAAGTATTGTAACAATCTGCAATTGAAGTAAAGATTTAACTAACCATAGGAGAATATATGTCAGACGAAATACTTACTAGTTATAGTGGTGTTAAGTTGTCCCAGGATGAGGTTAACTCATTGACTGAGAATGACGACACTCTTGTGGAGCAAAAAATTGAGGGTGACGAACAGACCCAAGAGCCAGAAGTCCAAGTGGAAACGGACCAATCCGAGCAAGTAGAAACTGTCGAACAAAAGACTACAGACTCATTTGAGTTGGATGGTAAAGAATATGAAGTAGATACACTGAAAGATGCGATTAAAGCATTCGAAAATAAAACAGAGTGGCAGAAGACCAATACAGAGAAGGCTCAAGAACTGTCAGCTGAAAGGAAAACTTTAGAGGCTGAACAGAAGAAATGGAGCGAACTACGAAATAATGAAGATGCTATGGCCGCTTTAAAGGATGTTTTAGACGAAGACCACCCTATTTTTAATGAAGATGTAGTAGTAGCGGAAGAAGAACCTACCCAGGACACGAAGGAGAATTTAAAACTCCAGGAGTTGGAAGAAAGGTTAAACGAGTTAACTAAGGCTAAAGAGCAAGAATTGTTGGACATTCAAGCCGACCAACAAGTTCATGCCGACCTTACTAAACTCAAGCAAGAACATCCAGAACTTGATAACCAGGAATTTATGGACCAAGTCATTAAGACAGCAGTTGATAAAGGCTTTACTGGTTATAATGGTTTAGAAGATGCATATGCTTTAACACTTCATTCATCAGCTGAAGACAGTGCTTTTAAAACCGCAGTGAATCGAGCAAGAAATGCAAAGGCAATGAAAAGCGTACCAGAGACAGAAGGTGCAGTTAAAGGAATCCATGAGGAGCCTACAACAGTACCTAAAAGTTATAAGGAAGCCTCTGCCGATGCATTAAAGAACTATAATTTCTATGAATAATAGAATCTAGCAGTAAATAAGGAATGAAAAATGGCAATATCTATTGACAGTTTAACAGCTGTAACAAAAGACAAATTCATCCCAGTATTGGTAGACAACATATTTAATAGCAATATCTTGACTCACAAAATGTTAGGGCAATCTGAACCAGTAGCATCTGGTAATAAAGTGCTACAGCCAATTGAGTATGGCAAAACTGGTGATGTTTCTTTCTATGAAGGCTATGATACTATCACAGCTACAAAGCAAGAAGTTTTCACTGATGCCGCTTACGATTGGGTTCAGCTTAGAGCCTCTATCATTTATAGTGGAAGAGAACAAGCGTTAAATAGTGGTTCTGAAAGAGTCGTTGATTTGATTTCTGCAAAGGTTAAGAATGCAGAAAAAGCAATGAAAGATGCTTTTGGTAATCAGTTGTATTCCGATAACGATGGGGTATCAGTAACTGGTGCGAATGCAGACAATAAATTATCTATTAAAGGATTTATTGGTTTGGACCATATTGTTGCGAAAACTAGGTCACTTGGTGGAATTGAATCTGAGGCAGATGCAAACCTATGGTGGAATGCTCAGACAAAAGCAGTGACTGGTTCTCCAACTTACTCAACAATGGCGGCTGGTCAAATCCAGGATGTCATTCGTGAGATGTATGGAATGTGTTCAATAGACAACGATAAGCCAGATTTAATCGTATGCCCTCAAGTTATCTTTGATGCATATGAAGAATCACTATCAGCACAAAAGCGTTTCGGTGCATCCGATAAGGCTTTAGCTGATGCTGGTTTCACAAATCTACTTTATCGTGGTACTCCAGTAGTGGTTGATGACCATTGTCCAGCTGGTAAGATGTTCTTCTTAAATACTAAGTATTTAAAATTTAGACATCATGCATCTAGAAACTTCGCTTTCGATGGTTTCCAGAAGCCAGTAAACCAAGATGCGGCAGTTGCCCACATCTATTGGTTAGGTGCTTTGGTTTGTAGTAATCCTAGAATGCTTGGAAAAGTATCTGGTTTACCAACAGCTTATTAATAGTTGTTAACTAAGTAGTATAAAGGCCCCTTCCTTTTTAGGGGCCTTTATCCGATAGAGGAAATATGACAGCATCAGAAATGTTAACATTACTGGGCCTCAGATTAGAAGATGTAGGCGAAAGTAACTTTACAGCGGCAATGAAATACAGTGCATTAAATGTAGCACAGAGAACTGCCGCTAATTTTTTAAATGAGGCATACCTTACTGAATTAGAATTTAAAGATATGGTTTCCATGTCTGGTAATGCTGGTATGATATCCCTCACTGGTGATGGCACCTTTGGAACTACAACAAATAAAAGTACGAAGAAAGTTATTCGTAATAGTATTCGCAATGTCCAGGTAGTAATTGGAGGTGAATATAAATATTCAATTCATGTTCCTTTTAATGATGTTAAAAAATTAGAGAATATGTATTTAGGTGCTGATAATGAAAATCCAGTATTCTGGGTTTTTGGTAATAATGTCACCTTTAGACCTACATCTGGAGTAACTACAGTAGTATTATATTATTTAATGGAGCCAGAAACAATTGATGCGAGTAATGATTGTCAGCTGAATTCTAGCTTACATGATTTAGTTGTGGACCTAGCAGAATCAGAACTATGGAGAATGGATAATAGGACCAACCGTAGTAGTGCCGCTAGGACCAGTGCAATGGACCAAATTAAAATGTTGAATTCTAGATTTGAATCAGAGGGACCAAATGAATTGGGATAAATTAGTTCAGAGAGCATTAGTTCCATTTGAAGGTAGACCAGGACAATTAGATAAAAGGGTCGGCCTATATATGGATGAGGCCCAGGAAGATTTCGCATTACATACTAAATGTTTTGTAAAGAAAGTAAATATATACATTGTTAAAGATAAGATTTATGTAGACCTCCCTAAAGATTTTGTTGAGATGGCGGATAATCCAGTATTTAGAGGTGAGTACCTTACCCCTTCCACATATGGAGGTATGCATTACAATAAAGAAATAGAGACTAATCAATTAAATACTGGAAGTCCATCTGAATTTGCTATTGAAAATAGAAAGTTTTATTTCCTCCCAAGACCCTCCACAGCTGGAATATTGACTATAACTTATGTTGCAATCCCTTCCAGCTTACGAGGAGTAAGTAATTTGAAACAGATGAGATTTGATAATGTTGTTTCCGAATACTTTGAAGTCGGTGATGTGATTAAATCTAGAGTTGGAGGAACTGGTAATACTAGCAGTGAGGCAACTATCGAAAGGGTAGACTATGATAAGCCTAGTGGTGGAGTATTAACCCTTTCCAATATTACAAATGGTTTCGTTACTGATGATGAGGATTTTTTCGTTAGTGGTGCTGAGACAGCACATTATGAATCATTGTATGCATCAACCTGGGATAGCTATGTAACTACATGGAATAATTTTGGATTTGGTGGTATTGCTACGGTCCAAGGTCCTCAATATGATTTTTCTGATAGTTCCCCCCAGATACCAGATGTATACCATTATCATTTAGTGGATTATGTAAAGGCAATGATTCATCAAGATTTAGGAGATAGTAAAAGATTTCAAAGTCATTATGCCCTATATGTGGGTCATAAAGAAAAAGCTAGGTCTACTGTGGCAAACGCTAAATATGGTGATAAGTCTTATGTTACAGATTCGCTTAGTGTAAATGTTATATAATGCTAATAGAAATAAAAGATTTCAAAGGAGTTGCTACACAAGCAGACCCTAGTGATTTAGGGTTAGAATTCTCCATTGCAAATCAAAATTTCTTTCAAGATGTTCCTGGTTCATTAGTTAAGAACCCTGGAAGAGGAGCAAAGAAAACCTTTACTAGTATTACTCTTTCATCTGCCCAATACTGGTCCCCTAGTAATTTAAAATTAAATGGTACAATTGTCCCTCCACAATGGGTAACACATGATAGCGAAAATTATTGTCTAAAATTAATCGGTGGAGATATTAGCGATGCTAATAGTTTACCTACACCTCAATTAATTGGTACAGCATATACTGAAAATATCCCTGGTGATTTTGATTTCCAGGACCATGGACAAGAATTTAGAATAGCACCAGATAATTTAAATCATGGTCCTAAACTTGTTCAACATATCAGTAGAACATTTTTTGGTAATGCTTTTGATGTTGATGATTTATCCAGTGGATTTACAATAGATGAGTTAGTAGCTACAGATGCATTCCCAAGTTATCCTAGTCCAACTGAATTAAATTTAGGAACAGCGGTATTATTTACTAGTGTAGCTGGAGCATCATTAGAGAACGGTAAAGTTTATAGATATAAGATATCTCCTATTTTTGATGGGGTCCAAGAATTACCCTTACCAGAAAATTATTCTACTGCACAACCTACTACAGATACTCACGCTATTAAAGTTCCATTTAGTCTAG
>Ga0115012_10002212_pt1 | contig 11320 bp, 6 predicted proteins | sample TroAtlMetagenome_FD_88706 | JGI IMG/M metagenome (GOLD analysis project Ga0115012, IMG submission 88706) | Marine eukaryotic phytoplankton communities from Atlantic Ocean - Tropical Atlantic ANT10 Metagenome | ecosystem: Environmental > Aquatic > Marine > Oceanic | place: Tropical Atlantic Ocean...
CCAGCAGCAGCAGTAACCGTTATATCCGCAGAACCGTTAAAGTTAACTCCATTTATTGCTCTAGCAGTAGCTAAAGTTGTTGCTGTATCTGCATTACCAGTACATGATCCTGAAGATCCAGAAGTGTTACCAGTTACGTTTCCAGTTAACGCACCAACAAAAGAAGTAGCGGTTAAAGCACCTGAACCTGAGTTAAAAGTAAGACTGCTTGATCCTGCAAATGCTCCAGAATTATTAAATTGAACTTGTGTATTTGATCCAGCAGCAGAAGTAACTACAGATTGCCAAGAACAAGTTCCATCACCATCCTCTCTTAAGAATTTAGTAGCACCACTTTCACCTGTAGATAATATTGCTGTACCTTCTGGAGTAGCAGAAATTGTTTGCCAAGTATTATCTCCTCTTAAGAACTTGCTGCTTACAGAACTTCCTGATCCAAGCCTTGCAACATTAACAGTTCCAGAACTTAGATTTGAAGCATTTAAAGCAGTTAAATTTGTACCACTAGCAGCAGGAAGAGTTGAAGGGAATCTTGCATCAGGAAGAGTACCAGCGTTTAAGTTTGAAGCTGATCCAGCAGTAAAGCCTCCAGATGTTCCAGAACAGTTACCAGTTACATTTCCAGTAATGTTCCCTGCAAAGCTTGTGCTTGTAAGCAATCCAGTTGAAGGGTTATAAGTTAATCCTGTATCTGTCTCGGCTCCTTGTGATCCTGTTGCTCCATCTGCAAATAATGGATAAACAGTTTCATCAGTTGAGTTGTTAGCTGTAACTGTGAATTGAGTTGATAATGCTGCTGTTCCTGAAGTGTCCTGCGTTCCAGCAGTATTAACTCCAGGTAGATTTATTGCTGCTGTACCGTCAAAACTAACTCCACCAATTGTTCTTGCAGTCGCTAAAGCTGTTGCAGTAGCAGCATTTCCAGTACAAGAACCAGCAGACCCAGACGTATTACCAGTAACATTACCTGTGATATTTCCTACAAATGTTCCTGTAATTGTTCCCCCATTTGTAATGTTCTGGCTTCCCATGTTGAGAGCACCTGACATCGTGCCTCCAGCTAACGGTAACTTCGTTGCGTCAGTAGCAGAATCAGCAGCCCACTCAAGAGTAGTAGCAGTCGATCCAGCCTTGAGGACTTGGCCTGTTGTTGGTGCTGTTGCAGGAAGGGTATAAGTTATATCTGCTGATTGAGCTTGAGCCTTAAAACCTGAATAATGTGCTCCGTCTGAATCTGCCTCACTAAGTCTTAATTCTTTTGCATTATCAAGAATTAAGTTACCTGTCATTGTGCCACCAGCTTTAGGCAAAGCAGCATTAGCTGTTGTAGCAGCAGCGTCAGCAGCATCCTTCGCAATCTTTACAGCAGCAGGAGTAGCAGCCGTAGTAGCAGAAGTTGATGTTGCACTATCTGTTAATTGAAGAACACCAACTGCACTTGTTGTTCCAGTAGCAATCTTTGATCCTGTAATCGCAGCCGATCCAGATATATCACCATCAACAATTACACCACTTGCAATTGCTGTCAGGCCAGCATTATTTATGCTTATATCTCCTGTAACTGCTACTCCTGTCGCAACATTTGATCCGTTACCTACAATAATTTGAGCAGAAGTTAAAGCAGCTAACTTACTAAATGCAATTGCAGCATCACTCTTTATATCTACGTTTTGGATCGTGTCATTGGCGATCATTGCCCCAGTAACAGTTCCAGTATCTCCACTTGTGATTACTGTTCCAGTTGTATCTGGAAAAGTAATAGTTTTATCAGAAGAAGTTGGATCGGCAACTGTTAATGTTGTCTCAAATGCGTCAACAGTAGACCCTTAAAATACAAGGCTTCCAGTATTACCAATTAACACCTGACCTGTAACAGTACCACCCGTAAGTGCTAACTTCTCTGTTTCGAGTTCTTGTAACGCATCTTGTACGTTAGTTGAACTTAATTGACCGTAAGGTGTGAAAGTGATATTGCTTGCGACCTGCCCTGCTACGGTCTGAGATAAATCAATCTCATTCCAACTACTACCAGCACTATTTGTAACTCCTAAAATATAATCAGGAGGTGAAAAAGCCACTACTGGAGCTGGTGCAGAAGGCGTTCCAGCAACATCTACAACAACATAAACTCCATCGGTATTTGCACTTGGACTAGGTAAATTGCTTCCAACTGCTAAACCAGCCGCTATTCCTGCGGTGGTAGTCGAAACCATTTTCGATGTACTAGCGTTGTAGGTTCCACCAAAGACCAAACTTCCTTTTGTTAATGTTGTTATTGCTTGCCAAGCGTTTCCATCCCAAATAAACGCATCCTCTGAAACTGTATCGAAAAGAATTTGTCCGTTAAATTGTGCTGTTGGATAACCACTCTGAGCTATAGATTGGAATATCGCTGTAGAAGCATTTGAAAGCTTCGTACCGTCAATTGTGTCATTGCCAATCCTAGCTGCTGCAATACTTCCAGAAGTTAATAATGCTGCACTATGATTAGGTAAATCACTATCTGAAAGATTATTAATAGCAGTAACAAGTCCTTTTGCGTTAACAGTAATTTTTGTTCCCGTTCCAGCAGATACTCCTGAGTTTCCAACAGTTAAAGCACCATTGCTATCAACAGAAAGAGGACCACCAGAAGGAACTGAAACACCGCCTACCGCACTAGCAGTTGCTTTTGGTAAATCAGAAGCCGCAAGAGAAGCAGAGCCCGTTATCTGTCCGAAATTATTAAATGTAACTTTTGTCGCTGTTGCCCCAGTAGTTGTTGCTGCAATAGAAATCGCACCTGCCCCTGTAATGGCTAAACCACCTGCACTAGCAATAGAAACACCACCAACGGCTGACGTAGTAGCAACAGGTAAATCACCAGCAACAAGAGCAACTGTTCCAGTAATAAGTCCTTGAGCGTTATAACTAATTCCTGATCTTGTTGCTGCTGTTATTACATTGTTAATTCCAAGTTTTCCACTCGCAACATTTAAAGATCTATCAATATTGCTTGTATTTAATTTTGCAGCAGTAATTGTTCCATCGCTTAATTTCGTTCCACTAATTCCACTCGCCACCTTGACATTAGTAATAGCTGCATCAGCAACAGCCGCAGTATCTACAGCGTTATCTGCTAATTCTGAAGTCCCTATTGCATTTGCAACTATTTTTGCTGCTGTGATTGAATTGTCTGCTATAGAAGTAACATCAATCGTTCCATCTAATTTTGCTGCTGTAATCGCTCCATCAGCAATCTTATCCGTAGTAATAGCCCCATTTATAACAGACGCAGTATCTACAGAATTGTTTGCAAGCTCACTTGCTCCTACGGAATTTGCCGCCAGATTTCCAGCTCCAATAGTATTTGCAGCAATTTTTGAACCTGTTATCGCTGCATCAATTACGGCTGCTGTATCCACAGCATCATCAGCTAATTCAGAGGCCGTTACCGCATTTGCTCCTATCTGTGAAGCAGTTATAGAATTTCCAGCAATTTTTGCTCCTGCAATATCACCATCAGCAATGTTTAACTTGGCATAAGTAACAGTTGAATTACTTAATTTATCTCCAGTAATACTTCCTGCTAATTGTGCATTTGTAATCGTTCCAGATAAAGAAGATGTTGGATAATTTGTGGCATCAGTTAAGTTAAAAGCGGGTGTAGCATCAGTCGCACCAAGGGATATTGAAACTCCTCCAAGACTTACAGATGTGTTCGCCAGTTTAGCATTAGTGACTGCATCGTCAGCAATAGCATTTGTATCTACAGCGTCATCAGCTAATTCAGATGCTCCTACAGCATTAGTTCCTATCTGAGCACTTGTTATAGAATTTCCTGTAATTTTCGCACCAGGAATATCACCATCAGTAAGATTTAATTTTGCATAAGTTACATTTGCATCAAGTATCTTTACAGTCGTTACAGCGTTACTTGCAAGTTTATCTGTTGTTACATTTAGATCAGTTATTTTAGAAGTTACTACACAATCATTAGCTAAGATTGATGTATTAACAGCGTTACTTGCCAGCTCACTCGTTCCAATAACATTTGCAGCAACAGCATCAGCAGTTACAGAATCGGTAGCAAGCTTATCTGCATTAATAGCATCATTTTGAATACTTGCAGTTGCTACTGAGTTAGCAGCAAAAGGTGTCGCTACCTTTGCAGCAGGAATATCTCCAGAATCTAAAAGAGCTACAGCAGCAGCTACTAAATCTTTTACCGTTACTTTCTTGGTTTCTGTTGCACTTAAATCTGCAAGTGCCAATACATCTGTAGCCTGAATACCTGCTTCCGTTAGCGCAGGTAAACTTGTTATCTTGAGATCAGCCATTGACTACTAACTAAAAACCATTAGCAATAGTTTAAACCTGTTCGAGCAATATGGGACTATCGTTCTCCTGAAGAATCTTATCTTCGTCTTCTTGCAACAAGTAACCTGCTGTAATTCCTGTCTTTAAAGCAACAACTCCATTCGTTACAAAATCAATTCTTGTCTCTATAACGTCAGAAGCAGCAACCGATACCGCAACATTTGTTACGCAACACTCTGCTTCGTAGTAAACATTGTTTTTTGAATTAGCAGAATCTTTATAGATATAAAAAATGCCACTAAAATCTGCTCCTTGTTGAGTTCTTAGAATTAATTGAGCTAGATAAAAAGGAAATTCTGCGTCTGCACCGTATTGATTGGTTCGATCTCCTGTTTCATAACTATGCTCCCAAATACAATTCATAGAGCCTTGACCACTAATTAATCCAGCTTCGTATTGACTTTTAAATTCATCACCCACAGAAGTTAAATCAACTTGATCTCTGCTAGTCGTCATTTCAAAATCCTTAATATTTGCAACATGACGAAATAATTCATTCCTTGTTTGTAATAAAACGTCTTTTGTTGCACTAGGAGTAACAAGACTTAAGGCGTTTGCAGTTACTCCTTCAATTGCTAATGCAAAAGTATTAAATAAACGAATCCCCCCTACTGGATCTATATTTACAAACCATTTTCCATCTGGATAATTATGACCTGAAACAAGTTCTAAAGTTGAACCATCAGCCGTTGATATTTCTACTTCATCTCCAGTAATTAACGAGCCAGTACTATGGTCAACATTAAATCTCTTCGTCTGTGTGTTCACATCCGAAGGATCTAAAGTTGTTTGTAATGGAGATTGAAGAGTATCTCTTTTTAAGACAATCTCACCATTATGACCAAAATAAACACCCATTAGGATCCAGTAGAAGCTGCTCCAGTAGCAAGAGTATCCTCAATAGGAGCACCATTAGCTTCCCAAGTTATATCTACAGATGACACTTCACCCATAGAAGCACCCATTGTTATTCCAGTCACATAAGTAACAAAAGTAATAAATCTAGGTGTTGATCCGTCTAACCACGAAAGTTTTAGTTTTATAGAATCACTTGCTGTCTGTTCACCATCCCCTCCAGATGTTCCAGAACTTCTTTTGATTGAATTTGCTAAAATGTCTTTTACGTTTGAACTACCTGAAGTTGTGTAATAGAAAAGTCTTGCACTTCCAGAATAGCTACGAACACCATCAACAATAGTTCTATCAGTATCTCCCATTGAAGTAGTTTCTAAAACTGCTTGACTAGAAGAAAAAGTCCAATTCTGAACTTTGGCTGCTTTCGTTGTGGAGTCACCTATGTATAAGGCTCCATCTCTTCCGCTATAAAATCCAGCCACAAGTCCAAACTAAAAACATTGCATCTATTCTAAGGGGAATCAAGACAAGCGACAAATGAACAACTTACGTTGCTTCTCCCAGGGAAAACACTTGTTACATTTGGAGGACTTGAATACCTCCATTTTAAATCTGTTCCTTCTATAAAAAACGCCTGTAAATCGCTATTAGCACCTTTGATTACATTCGTATCATTAAAGGTAACTTCGTCCCAAACTGAATTAACGTCCTCATAGTTATTTAAAATACTTGTGACTTGATCATCTGTGATGTTACTAAAAGTCAAAGATAAACTTGCATTTGTTCTGTTTTTTCCATAACGGATAACAGTCTTTACACCATTTAGAGATTCAAACTCTTGCTGTGGATAATTTCCAGGGTTATATGTTCTTGATGTGGGAGCTGGAACAGTTGTAGGAAAAGAAACCATTTTATCCTCTTAATTCAGGGAATCGGGTGAGATAGTCAACATTGTTAGCAGCTTCATTAGGATTAGCATGATACAAGACTGCAAGCTTGTCATCAGAAGTCAAAGGCACATGACTTCCAGCTATCTCAATAAATCCTTCCTCACCATAAGTAATAGATTCAACTTTATAAATTCTATCTTCAGTTGTGCTATCAACTTGAGCAAATAATTTATTAGTTAAACCAAGTGAATTTTTACCATCACTTCCTACTGAAAATGTTTTCTCTTCTATTCCTCCTAACGAACCAGGGCTCCATACATAAGTATTGATTTCACCAGTAATCGTTTCTTTTGAAATAACTATTCCATTCTCATCAATACTTCCATTATTAAAACGACTTGTATGTGTCGCTTCTGTTAAAACTCGAATGTAGTCTCCAGCAAGTAAACCAAAAACAGAACTAGGAGGTGTTTGAAAAACAATTCCATGATCAACTTCTTTCCTTATTGTTAAAGCAATAGCAGCAAATAATTTGGCATGTGATTCGCTTGTACACCAGTTACTAAAATCAAATACTTCTTCAGGTAGCTTTTCCGCTTTTGGAATAAAGGTTGTTGCATTTTCTCCTTCACGATTGTAAGCATAAGTTTTTGCAATATTTTCAGCAAAACCAGCTATTCCCTTGCTATTTTTTTCGTCTTTTCGATGAATAACAGTCGCTTTAAACATTTTTCTTTCTTCTGGAGTTAAGAAACTAACTTTTATATCTTTCATATTTCCATCAGTAAATAAAGCTTTTATTTTTATTCCTTTGTTAGAAATAGTTGCATCATAATCAATTTCATAATTATCTTTAACAGGAAAACTTGGTCTTAAACTAAAACGACCACCTAATATAGAAAAATCTAAGAAGTTATAAGCAGCATTTTCAAATATAAATTCTCTTAAATTAAATTTGTTATCAATAATTCCGTTCCAGAAAAAACCATTAGCTCTACAATATCTAGCTCCTTCAATCATCATGGCTCGGTCAACACCATCATGGCCTACAACATCTCCAGCTCCGTAAACATTATTTGTTAGTAAGTCATGTGCTATCTCTACAAAATTGTCACTAGAATCTACATAATCGTTTCGAGTTAAATATCCCGTTCCAGTAGTGTAGTTATGGTCAGGTATTAAACGATCTACCATTATTCCTTCTTCAATAAAAGCAGAAAAGGAATTAAAACTACTTAAAGTATTTGTAGCTCCAATACGAACCCCACCTATTGCAAGATTTTCATAATTAATTTGAGGATTATCTGCGTTTCCTGCATGTAAAATTTCATTTACATAAGTCACCTCATGCTCTGGTCCAGTTTCATGACTTGAATTTTCTGCGTCAAATAAAAAATAATCAGAAATTGCATTGTTTGGATTATGTTTAATATGTTGCCAATAGTTTATGTAGTAATTAGCTGTTCCATCTCCACCGTCTCCCATCCTCCAATCACTATGAGGTGATACGTCTGGAGCATCTATTGTTGGAGGAACAATTTGAACTGTTAAATTAATAGTTGGAGTTTCTCCAATAATCGTGATTGTGTCACCGTCTTTATAACCCGTTCCTGCTGTAATAATTGTAAATGTCTTATGAGTATCTGTTCCATTAGGTACATTTGTTTCTGTGAAAACTTCAATTGTTAAACCTGTACCACTTCCTGATGTACTTGTACTTCTTATATTTCTTTGAGTTGTAATTGTAGGAACTTTATTTGATTTTTGAATTGCAATACCATAAAGATTTACACCATTACCTATACCTCTTCTCCAATCTTCTCCACCGTTCCAAGAGGAAGGATTTCTTGCAAGCCTAAATCTATGCCATATTCCTAATCCCTGTCCTGTGTCTTTATCTACCTCTTCAATTCCTTCACTCCAATCTTGATCTCCGTAAGGTTTATATCCTGTACTATATTCTCTCCAATAATTAGCATTAGCCCCACCTATTAAAGTTCCACCAACGCTGTAATGCCATCTTGTTTTCCCATTTGGTCTTGGTTCGGAAAGAACATAAACACCTTTTATAGGACTGAAATAAGAATTAGATTCTATTGGTGTTCCTTTGTAATTATAGTTACTTACATTTGTATGGTTTGCTTGTAATGGTTGACCTTGATTAGGGTCATTATTTAATCCGTTTCCATAATAAGTACATTGATCGGGAGGTAAAAATTGTCCAACTCTGTCAGCATAAATTAAATCAACATCAACAGGCTTTGTTCCAGTAGTTGTTGCTGAAAGACTTTCAACAGGACCAGTAGCATCAATAGGTGTTACACCGTCTTCTTCAAAAGCAATTCCTAATCCACCTCTAACCCACTCAGGATTATTTGTAAAAGTATTACCGTCTTGTTTATTTGTAGGTAATTGTTCAATTTTAGCGTGATATGAAATGGTTAAGTTTAAAGAATGATTTGTATGACTTCTTATGGTTTCTGCATAACTAAGAACATGTACGATCCCAGAGTAATAATTAAGAATGACATTGCCAGGAATAGGTTTAAATCTAAATTCGTACTGACTAGGAGATAAATGTTTAATACTAATAGCATTATATTGAGCAACAGGAGAAGAACCTTTTACGCAAAGTGGAGTATCACTTACATTAATAAAATCATCCCCTGAATTTATTCTTTTTGCTTGTAATATAAAAAAGCTAAGACGTTTTACATACTTATTAACATTGCCCAATTGGATAGAACCATTTTTATCTTCATAACTTTTGATGCGAGTTTGAGAAGGTAATTCATTAATATTAGGAAAACCATTGATTTTTCTCCAGACCTTGCTTTTTAGTCCTATTTCTGTAACATCACATCTTCTAGTATTTGAAAAAGTTGCTAATTCTACCTTTTGAACAATTAAAGATTCAAAAGGCATTTTATTGTCATTTAAATTCCGAAATTCTATATAGCCAGCTTCATCTGCTTCTAATTTTATAGCTTTATCAAAGCCTAAAATACCAGGCAACCATTTATTTCCATTATCTTCTTCTCTTACCGTCATTAAACACGAACCAACCATATATTGTTCTCCTACAGCCATTGCATCGTCTACGTTTTCTCTTCCTGTATCAACTACAGATTTAGCATCTGAAGAACCCCAAGGTGAAAACCTATTCCATTTCATTGAAGCATCACTAGATGTTGTCGTGATGCTTGAATCAATCCATGCACTTTCTTCTGCTGCATGGTAAATCCTGTAGTTGACAGTAAAAACTTTTTTAAACTGATTAGGATCTGTTGCTGAAGAAGCGTCAAGTGCTGCTTGAACTTGACTTGGACTTAAAACAGTTCCATCTCCAACTGTTGAATAAAAATCAGAATCACTACGATTTGTAATACTTACATATCTAGGATATTTGTGCATAACTTTTCCCATCTTATGCCTTGCATCTCTCTTGACCTCATCATCTCCATCTAGTGCTTGTAGAAGTAATTCCCAACGGACTTTATAAGCACTACCATTAGGCATTGGATTATAAAGACCAAATGTATTGTTAGTTGTAGGTGTTTTTGTACTGCTGAAACTTGGCTTATAAGCAAAGTAATTAGTGTCGTAAGTTTTTACAAGAAATGGATCTTCATCGTCATATTCTCTATTAGCTCTAGCACCGTAATTATTTTTATTTTGAGCAGATCCTTGTGCATATTGATCCTTGTTTAACCAATTATTCGGATTCGATCCTAATGTTATTTTTTTCTCATCATCACTTACACCTTTTAATCTCCCATCTGGTCTTGCTCCTACTGAAAAATATACTTTGAACTTTGATTCAGGAAAATCGGCTAAGAAAAGATCTCCTAAAGCTAATGATTCAAATTGAGGCTTGGCTCCTAGCGTTCCATTAGAAAATAAAGCAATCGCACTAACACTTTCACCATATTGAGTTGTTCTTACCTGTGACCAAAGTAACTGACTAGAAACTCTTACACCTTGCCTTGCATATACCAACGGAATAAACGAACCAAGAACAGCTAAGTCCTGTAAGGAGTCGAATCCATTCGTAGGGTTAAACCTACTTCTACCTTGAACACCTCCTACTTCTAATCTAGGAGCTTGACTTGGATCTTTTGGTTTTGGTGTTAGTACATAAGCAATAGCAGTAAGAGCAATTGCAACCGCAATTTGACCCCAAATAGTAAGAACACCTTTAACAATAAAAACCTCACCCATTACTATTTCAGGGATATGGTCATATTCTTTTTTTCTTGCTGTATATGCTTCTGCTAAATCTAAAAATTCAAAATACTCCTTATCAGTAATCCCTAATGCTTTACAAAGTTCTACTTCATACGGCAATAAAGTTCTGAAACCGCCAATCCTTCTACGGGGTTCCAACGAACCATCTTGTTTACGAATGAAAGCCAACCTTTTTCCCAGTAAACTGCTAATCCGTAACCTTCTTCTGCTTTACAGAGAGCTACAACTCCGATATTAGCGGTTGTTGTTAAGGTTCCCCACCTTTTTAGCTCATCACGAAATACCTCATAATCTTTTTTCTTTAAACGTCTATACCAATCTCTAGTAGGAGCAGGACTCTCTATTCCATAATTTTTTAAAACTTCCCTAGAAAGACTTACACAATCAGCAGCTTTATGTTGATCAGGTGTTGCTCCTAAACGATAAGGCAAGCCCAATAAAAGAGCAGTCTTCACCTTGTTTGAATAGAAGCAGTAACAGGAATATGACCTACCAAACTACTTGTTAGAAAACGACCAATGCTTCCTGTAACAGCATCTATTGTTGAACTTAATAAGATCTCAATTGAAGATTGGTCATAGCCCATTGAAGTAATTTTCCATACATCAGTTGCTAAAACAGTTTTAACACTTGCAAAAGTCAAATCAGTCATCTCACAAGTAGAAACTCTAACGCTCCAGCCTTTATTAACTGCCTCGGCTGCGTAACTCATAGACAGTTTATTCGCACCTAAAGATCCTTCTCTATCACTACTTTCATTAGCAAGCATCAAAACTGATTCTAGATTGTTTCCATCATTGCTTCTAGTTGCACCTTGGTAGAGAAAAGAAAGAAAGTTAAATTGTTCATTTGTTGTATGCCTCGAATCTGGTCCAGACCATTGAATACCAGATGAGCTTGGTTCGCTATTTTGAAAACGATGTTGAATCCCATAATGAATATCACCACTAGGAGGAACATCTGTTGGA
>Ga0115012_10002213_pt1 | contig 11313 bp, 3 predicted proteins | sample TroAtlMetagenome_FD_88706 | JGI IMG/M metagenome (GOLD analysis project Ga0115012, IMG submission 88706) | Marine eukaryotic phytoplankton communities from Atlantic Ocean - Tropical Atlantic ANT10 Metagenome | ecosystem: Environmental > Aquatic > Marine > Oceanic | place: Tropical Atlantic Ocean...
ATACCTTCACCGAAAGAGTTCCAGAAACCAGTCCCCGTAGGGCCTCGGTCATCCAGACGTGATCGTAATCCGGGCCACCGCTATCCATGACGACGACCATGTCCGGGTCCCCCAATTGGTCCGTCAGTTCCTCTAGGTATGGCGGGAGGTCGAATGAGCCGGATTCCTCGCAGGTCTCGATGATCAACGTGCAACGTGGATGTGGCGCCCCGGCCTCTTGCAGGAGCCGGATCGAGGTGGCACACAGGTAGCCGCCGTAACCATCGTCAACGGAGCCGCGGCCATAGAGCCAAGGATCCCTCCTGACGGCCTTTAGGGGGTGGAGCCCCTCTGACCACAACTCAGGCTTCGACGGCTGCTTGTCTAGGTGGGAGTAGAATATCACCTCGCCGGGTCCGGTTCCCTCGATGGTTACCAGGAGCACGGGTGATAGGTCGTCTATCCTATGCGTCTCGTATGACATCCCGGAGATTCCCTGCTCGTCGAGCCATTTGCAGAATAGCTCGATGGTTGCGTCCAACTCGCCTAGGCTGGCCCAATCAGGCTCGAACAACGGGGAGAGGGCCTTTATCTCGATGAAATCAGATAGGCTTGGGAGAATCGATTGCTCCCAAATCTCATCACTTCTATCCATCAAGTTCCCTAGGTCTATTCCCATGTCACGTTGGTGGGGAGGTTGCTCAAGGACCCTTCTATTGACTACTCAGAAATTGGGCCGCAGAATGGCATGGCCCCTCTGTTGAACGGGCAACTGTTGCAGATTGCAGATTCCTTTTGCCCCAATCGGGGGAAATCTGAGATTGGCAATTCCTCCTTAGTAGCCATTATTACCGATCTTTCAAGGAGTTCGTCTAGTTCAACGAGAGATTTTTCCAAAATCTCTCTGGGAAATTCGACGATCCTGCCGGTGACTCCTACCAATATAGCAGGAGGTAGGACTTTCCTAGAGGGTAGCCCCAGGTCCTCCTTACTTCGCTCAGTAGCCTCCAAAGCCCTGTGGTACAGCGCCAATTGCATCCTATGCCTATTCAGTATTTCTTCCTCTGAGTGACATGCTGGTGAAAGCGTTCGATTGCCAATTGACTCAAGGAGTCCTGTGTCGTGCTGTTCTTCGATTGTTTCGGCTTCCTCAGTTTTCAGATCAACGGCCCTGATTGTAGATTCGCCGTCTTCCGTCTTGGTACAGAGTACCAGGTCGATAATGCCACTAGTCTCAACTATTGATGATTCAATTATCGAGAGTTGTTGATTTCCCTCGGGAGTCCAACGTGTTTGTGTGATTCCATCCGCCTCTAAAGGCAGGGAGACGTGGAATGGGAATTCAGTCCTAAGCCCCTCCAGTAGGTGCCCGTCGATTACTTTTCCAGAAATCATTTCCCCCAGAACTCCATCGTTTATTCTACTGGCCATGATTTTGGCCAGTCTCGCAATTTTTTCTTTGTTGGAATCGGGGGGAAGATACTCCTGAAAGGCTGTTTCGTGTATCTCATCATCATGAATTCGATTGGGGCGAGGAATTGTCCACGAGTTTAGCAGTGGTGTGCTTGGGCCATCTTGTCCTGGTCCTGGGTTTCCGATTCCTATTTCCAAGATTCTATGGAAAATCGTTCCGAAGACTGCTTTGTTGAATTTGTTTTGTTCCTCTCCAATTCTTGTTGATCCTTGGTTTGCTGAAATTGCCTGGGATGTCATGCCTCCTCTTGTCTCCAACCAATGACGGCGGGAGCAATCTTGGAAATCGGTTAGGTTGCTTGGGCTGACCCTTACTCTCACTGATGTATCTTTTCGGATGGTATTTTTCTCGGATTCATTTGAACTGTGGCTTGAAAAATCACTGGCATTATTGATTCTAGTCTTGGTGGTGATGACTTGTTTATCCCATTCTACAACTTCGGAAAAACAGTCTGGATGATGGAAAATTGCCATCCCCAATTCTCCCGATGAGCCCAGGAAAGCATCCTCGATGAGCATTCCTGGTTCAAGCAACACTTCGTTGGAACCCTCATGAGGGGGGATCCAGGGGGATTTTGTTTCCGATCTGCTAGCAGAACCCATGGCTAGGGACCTGAGCCACATCTGTCCAAGTTGAGGTGTGGCCTCGTAATAGTTGTCTTTCGCTGTGATCCAGGGGATTCTCGTAGAGAGTGTGTTTAGTCCCTTTTCAGTGTGTGTTGCTCCGGAAGAGCCGACGATGATTAGCTTCTCCTCCGCCCTAGTTGCCCCGACATACAGCAGTCTCCTCGCCTCTGCAATCTTTCTGGAAATGTGAAGCATTGCTGCATGGGACCAAATGGCTGAATTTGGAGACCCTTGTGATGGCCAGGGGTTTGGTTTGCCTGCGAATATCTCCGGGGTTACAATTAGTCTGTTCAAATTTTCATTTGACATATTGGTTTGTCTCTTCGAGAACAAATCTGCGAGTACTACCACCTTAGCCTCGAGCCCCTTTGCACTGTGAATTGTCATCATCCTCACTGAGTCTCCTGCTGGGATGGATTTGGTTTCCAGTTTTTCTGGGTCGCTTTCCATTATTTCCCTGACACTGTCTGCAATGACGATAGGATCTCCTCCGGCCTCTGATGATATCTCACGAACAACGTCGACAAACTGGTCGGCCTCCTGACGTGATGAGTCGTCAGGAAATGCGGTAAGCAAGTCTGAGAACTCCAGGGTTTCCTCCAAAATGTCGATGATTCTAGATTGATTGGCTAGACTGCACCATCTTTCCAGCAATGACCGCTGTCTGGGGTTGGTGGAGAAACTGGTCAGCCTGTGGAGTAGGTCTTCGCCATCTTCTACCTCTCTTGAGAAAGCCTGAATGTTTTCGTCATTCATGCCTATCATAGGGGAACGAGAGACCCAGGTTGCGTAGTGAATTGAGGTTGGATGGGCAACTAGTTGAAGGAGTCCGTTCAGTGCATGGACGATTGGACGCTCTAGCAATCCCCCTTCTTTATCCAACTGTACGGGGATTTCGAGGTTTCGTAGCTGTCTGACTATGGCCTCCCTGATTCTCGGTCTGGTAGGCAGTAGAATCATGATGTCTTTGGGTTCGATTGGATCCTCTGGATCCAATCGTTTCCATCCTTCTTCTGAGATAATCCGAGCTGGCGACCCGTCGATTAGGCTTCTAATTCGGAGTGCGATTAGCATTGCCTGCCTCTCCAACTGATCTCTCTTCGAAGATCCGAAGGGGTCTATCGGTTCATCGAGATTGATACTGGGGTTACCCTCTACTTCGGAATTAACAGGGCAAATCCATTCAATTGATCCCCTCGAGTTGAGCTTGTCATCGCAAGGAGATAGTGGTTGACTATTGGCATAGTAGTTTGCACCGGGGATGTCATTGTATTTGCTCGAGAAGACGTCCGTCCACCATTCATTCATCGCTCTAATCATTCCACCGCTGGTACGGTAATTCACACGAAGTGTAATCAGGCCCCTCTTCCGATTTTTCACTTCATTGGCGTGCACCACTGTGGCTATGTTGCCGATCTCAGGTGCATCGAATGGAATCCATTTCGCCAAATGTCGGCCTGCGTCAGCGGTATATTCAGATCCTTTAGTTATGGAAAGTGGGGAGGCGTTTCGTGGATTCCTGCTTTCCGATTCCTTCCTCAAGGCTGGTTTGCGTGTTAATTCCCTCACTGTCGAGAACTCGTGATCATTGATTGCCATCAAAGTGTTGGCGAAGTCTCTGAATCCGGATACCTCAGCCTGACGAAATGAGTAGATGCTCTGTTTTACATCTCCAACATAGCACACAGTGGGTTGCCATGGGGTTTCTGGAGGTGGTTTCTCACCCTCGTTTGTCTCTCTTTCCCCCCATAGCCTAGATAGTATTCTCCACTGGAGTGGCGAGTTGTCCTGCGCCTCATCGATAATGAATGCCCTGTACCTTCTACGAATGCTTTTCAGAATAGAGAATCGCTCTTCCAGATCTCTTCTGACTGCAGCAATTCCGTTGTAATATTCATCTGACTTTTCTGAATTGGACTCGATTTCTGAGATGATGCTCAATGCCAAATGTATGTGATCATCCCTCCATGCTTCGTCTTCCAACGAGTCGAGTGCTTTCTGCACAGAATCTGGATAGAAGGATCTGCATGCTTCCGGGCAATTTGCTAGTAGCAAATCTTCAGCAAATCTCCGGATGTCGTCAAAGTCGTGTGACTCCTGTTTTTCCTTAATATTGTCAATTATGCCCTTAAATCCTAATTGTAATAGGTATAGGTCCTGTAAATTTGAGGCCTCTGCATCCATGGAGTAATGGAAGTTGGATGGGCCAGAGTCTAGTCTTTCTGGGATGGGCATGGGCAATGGTTCGGAAGCTCGGCGCCAGTCTTCTGGTGCCTGTAGCGGTATGCTATCGCTGAGGAAAAGTGACAATCTGACAAAATGGAGTACGAATGAGTTTTGAGGGCCGTTCCATAGGTGAGTTAATCGCCCTTTGAGATCAATGAATTTTTCCTGGTATGCTTTCTTGGAAGATTTGTCTGAAATCTGAGATGGCCTCTTGATTCCTGCCTCCCAAGAGTCAACGGGAAAGTGGTTATGGGGGAAAAAGGTCATTCCCTTTTTTTCAAATAGTGATGGTTGGGTAACTGAGCAGTCAAGTACTTGCGAAAGCCAGATTAGGGTCTCCCAAGTGTCTTTTGGGGGGCCGCTCGCATTCAATGAGTCCAAGCAAGCTACCCTAGTGTCGGATCCCCATCCCTTCCCCTTTTTTAGCTCCAGAAGACTCAGATTTTCCTTTATCAGTTCACATATCTCTCCAATCGAATGATGAACATTCCTTGCGTGTTCATGTATCGTTTCTTCTTCGATAGTTTCAAGCAACATTCGACGAATTAACGCTGGCTGAACTATTCCGTTTTCGTCCATAATCTTCCTTGAGGCTTCGTCCAGGAAGATTGAGTTTGCAGCTAGGGAGCTTAGGACCTTTTTTGCGAACCAGTGAGTTGAGTATTGGATTGAGAGCCTGTCTCTGGCCTCTATTACCTGAGTGGCTATTTTTCCTGGAATTCCTGCATCTACAGCATCCCCAATCCTAGAGGTGGAGCTAGAAAGCCTCCACATCGTCTTCATCGCTTGCTCTGTAATTAGAATCCGTCCCGTATCCGATATATTCCCCCTGCTCAGCGCGTTCCCGAGTTTCCACTTGTAAGGGGCGGTCAATCTATTCAGGAACGAGTCTATTGTACCAATAGGAGCATCATCAAGGAGAGTTAGTATCTGTTCTACGAAGCCCGAGTGACTAATCCTAGGGTCGGTCCTGACTTCCTCGCCTATTCCCTTTGAGCCGGGCCTCAAGGACAAAATCTTCGATCTTAATCTATCCTTCATCTCGTCTGATGCTTTGTTTGTGAAGGTGATAAGAACGACTTCCCCGGGGAGGAGGCCCCCCCACTCTCGTAAATCCGCTCTTTCTATTGGAGCTGCGGAAAGCATCCCTCCAGTTAGCCCGCTAGGCCTCTCGGGGACTGGGAGGATTCTGGTAGCTCTTTGATCGTCTGTTAGGTAGTGTTCAATCACTCTTTCAATAATGGTGCTGGTTTTTCCCGTTCCAGCTCCGGCATCGATTACTATGTGTGAATCGAGATTCAGCGCAAGAGTCTGAGCAGTGTTTAGTCTCATACTCTTTTCACCTCAACCCTCGCATCGCATGCGTTGCTAACCTTGCAGAATCTACATGAGGACTCTGAGGGCGTAGGGACGACATAACCAGAAGAAGCCATATCAGCGGCTCTGGAAGCTGTAAGCAGCCGTTGGGAAAGCCAGGCCCTGAAGGGATCACTACTGGGGGAGGAGTCCTCATTTGGGAATCTGTACATCTCGGAGGAAAGACGGGTGGATTCCCCGACCTTTGTCGGTGATTTGTTAGTAAAAAGAGTGGATCTCTCGATAAAATGACGCGTATTGTGCCCGATTACGGAAATTCCAGCTGCAACCACCAAATCTCCTGGGTGGCTCAATTCCCAGGAGCGTGCATAAATTGCGAGCTGGATTTCCTCAAGGAGTGCGGTCTTGTGCCTCTCCTTGGGTTCTTTGGTGTCGGAGCTCTTTAGATCACGTATTGCGACTAGCCTCCTTGGCCTCCAATTTGATCCATTAATCATGAGAGGTGCGACGGAATCGTTACCTTCTGGATCTTGCCACTTTCCAGGATATTTGTCAAATGGTAGTAAATCGACCCGATCGATAAACCCATGAGTTTTGAATGGAGGTATCACTTCACCATGATAAAACCAATCTGGGAGTGAGATTTCCACCCCTCCTTGGGTTTTTTCTCCGATGCTCCATTCCAGGCATATTGGTGCTGAGTCACCGATTGCCATTTCTGATCTTACTAATTCTCCTACTCTTCCTGAGGCAGTTACCGGTGTCGGATTAGCAAGCCAGCCATTCCACTCGTCCCGACTCATGCCGGTGAACGATCGGAGTCTTTGATTTGATACAGCATCGGTTCTTTCGAGCCAAGGTGCCCTAGAGTCTAGCGAAGAGAGTGCAATCTCCATCATTTCGGGTTCATCTATTTCAGATTCCAAGATGGTCATTGGCGAGTCACTATCTATTGCCTTCTCCTTTCCAATCTCCAATCCAAGAACCTTCGATATCAAGTCGTAATGGACATTGTGCAATAGCGTTCCTTGGGTCCTATTGTCTAGATCCTCTGAAATCACGTCATCTTTACTAGCTCCAATCTCTCTTGATAGCCACCCCATCCGAGGGCATCTGATCCAATCCTGTAGTCGGGATGGTGACCATTTGCTAACTGATTGCTCTGCCCCTGGCCCATGACCGTTTCGAGAGTCGAAATCAATTACTCCGATAGGTCGGGTTTTCAATGGCCTTGGGTCGATTGAGGGGGTCCTGCTTCGGCCATGTAAACCTCCAACAACGGGCCATCTTTTGTTATTCCTTGGTGGGTCGAAACTCTTTGGCACCCTGAGCTTCAACAAATCCTTTCTTTCCATCGACACGAGATAAGGGAGCAGTTCCTCGTCAAGATAGCCATCTTCAGGACTTGCACGAAAGGGCTGTCTCCTCAATAATTCTTGGTGCATTAGTGCATCGAACGAGATGGAGATTGAACTCTGATTGATGGGCATTCTACTTGGATTCTGCCCGCTGATAATTTTTTTTCCGTCTCTTTGTCTGAGATCCTTCGGGCTTACCGGGCTTATGCTTTGTTTTTCCAGATGTTTTGTCATCAGTTTGTTTTTTGGATCTGATGTATACTCCCTCAGAGGTGCTGCTGGAGGTGAAGAGTCGTCAGATTCTGGGTCAAGAATGATGGTTTCGCTTGCAGAATGTATGAGATTTAGTAAGTGGTGTCTGGCATCCCTAATTGGGCCATCTGGCCTAAGTAAATCCATTGTGTGCCTTTCTTGCTCTCCTAGGAAGGCCACCCTTTTGACCTTGAGTGGCCATGAATTGCTGGACAAGTGTGTCAGAATTGTCAAATCTGCATTGCAGCCCATTGAATCTGATGGAGTGTGCAGCAATATTCTCTGTCTCGAATTGGCCCCCCTAGAGGCTATTCGCGTAGAGTCTAGGATTGATTTCATTTCATCAACCCAATCAATTCCCAGTGAGGGGGGCCTGTGGGCCATTACAGATTGCATTTCTCTTAGGGTCCGATGATTGTCGAGGATTGTTCGCTGAACACTGGCGATAGAGGGGGAGTTTCCTTGGCTTAGTTCCATCAATGACTCTGTTTCTATAGCCTCAAGGATGTGGAATAGCCATTCATCCCCCGAAGATTGCGTATCTGGCAATGGGAGTTCTACTCCAGAATGGCATCCGAGTCTGATTTCGCTTTCCCGGAGTGCCTTCTTATCCTCCTCGCAAAGTAGAGGAGCGATTGAATTTGCCAAACATAGAAGCCACCATTGGGTAGATTCTCTACGGTTCGGTTCATTTTCTTCAGAGTATTCCCTGGATAGAGATTGGAGCCATTTCAGAAGAGTTCCCGGGCCTCCTAGGATGTGATCATCTCTAGCGATTCTCGATAGGGTGTCCATGTCTATGACGGGGGCAATTGAGGAGTCTGTGGGGTGCGGGTCGGGTTCTTCGAAGATTTTTACAGCTGATTGCTTCGAGATAGATTTCAGAGTTTCGAGGGAGAAGGCATCAGGACCATGAGGAAGGGAGATGAGTACTTTGAGCCAATTTCCTAATGGATGAGTGGTTGATGTTATTTCCGTTTGGCCGAGGTAGATTCCTATATCCCTTAATGAGCGATGCCAGCGATGTCTATTCTCTTCCAAGGAAGGATCAATGATCAAAACAATATCATCTGGATTTTCGTTTAGTCTGCTGCGCGCGATATCTATCGATGCATCGATAGAGTGTGCCTCTCTCTGGATGAGGAGTCTAGAAACCTTGTTGGCTGGGCTTTCTGATTCAATTTTATGTGATGGGACCCAGGTCGGCAATTCTCCGGGATCTTTAATTGGGAATTCGTCTAGTAGGAGTTTGCCATGATGGCCAAGTCTAAAGTTGCCAGGGTATACTAACTGGTGAATTGGGAGGATGTGAGAAATTTCCAGCATCAGATCCGAGTGAGATTTTGGAAAAGATGGTTGTTGATTTAGCATAATTATTCCGTCTAGGTCCAAGAAAGAAAACGGTTGAGAGCCTTTTCTTAGCTCGTCAATAACCCTAAGCACGGCCATCTCCGGATGGGTGCCTCCGAGCTTTTTCTCTACCCTTCTGATTAATTCAGGGAAGGTCACAGCTCCGGGCCCCTCCCACTTGGAAATCGAGTTTTCATTAGAGAGAGTCGCGAATAAATCAGAAAGCGATCGAGTCTTTCCCCTGCCCCAATCCATCGAAGGAATTGGATTAATCAGTGGAAAGCCCAATTTCTTAGATTCAATACAACATTCTTCATGGATAATTAATTCCAGAGGGCCTCTTTTTGATATTATTCTGGGTAGTCGGAAGTCTGCCACCAAAGATCGAATCAGGGAGTTTACTGTGTGATGAAGATTGCTTTCAATTGCTAGATTTTCATTGAGTCCTGAGATGACCTGACTTCGGGAGTTCTCGTTTGGGTAGATGACCATTATTCTCGAGGGTCCTCCCGAGAGGAATGGGGTCGAATCTGTTGATTGACGGATTAAATGGTCCAAGAGCCAAGCAGGAGTTGGGCCCCTAGGAATATGTTCGCAAGTCACAGAGTTTTCTCTCGTCGCCAATATGTCACCCCCGAGCATTGACCATGCTCGGGGGTGGTTATTCAACCCAACTGTTGGCGCTCATTGCAATGGCTCGGAATCCCTCTGGCGCCTAGGTACCAAAGCGGCAAGCATGCACAATAGGGTGGCTACTCCCGGAGCTGGGAGGGAGTTCGCACCATTGGCGGACCCTCGGGCTTCCCAGTCGACTACTAGGACTACCGACATGTCATCGCCGTCCCATGGTTCTGGGGGCACGATGGAGAGTTTCCCTGCAAGTGGTGGGGATATGTTGACCGCCTCGTGGAGGACATGGCTGTAGTTCGCCTTGCCGTTGCTACCCTCTGGGTAGTGCGCAGTATGCTCTACGAACATCAACCAACTGTTCACCTCCCATGGAGCATCTCCCTCGGACCAGAGGCTGATCTCCCACTGGAAGACGTAGTCCAAGGGATCGGCAGTAGGATTCGCGGCGGACACTTCTAGGGAGATTGAGCCGTTTGATGCGAAGGGGTGCGTGGAGCCAAATGCCAGAGCGGTTGAATAGTCGGTAAGCAGGCTGTTTGACTTGGTGCTGATTCCCGTATACATCCTCTCCCCATCGAAGACCTTGCTCGGGGCGGATCTTTCTGTTCCGGGGACTTTGATGACCCCTCCGTCGGATGCCGGGATTGACCTCTCCGTGGAGAGTAGGGACCCGGCCCCATAGGTTTCGACCCACCTGGAGTCGGTCGAGTTGCTGCCAAATGGGTCCAGAGTCTCGTAGAGGTGCCTGTGGTAGTGTATCCTGGTAACCTCTAGATCTCCGATAGCATCGTCCAGGGCCTTTTCTGTCTTGACGCAGTTGGAGCACCAAGTCGCTGTGTAGACCTCCACTATGCTCGGCAAATCTAGTATCCCGGATGTTGATTCCTCGTTGGTGGTGTTTGAGAGTTCAATGGATAGTCCCCCGATGGTTCCCGAGAGTGTCCCCGAATCGTCCGTAATCCTGGCTTTGTCCCAGAGGCTATCTGTGGAGGCAGAGGCTTGGATTGGAATGACGATGAGCGCTACCAGAGCTAGTGCCCACAGTCGCCTCATGCTCTTCTCGAGGTGGGGGAGTTATTGAACGGTTACGGGTCATTGTGAGGCTTCGAAGGCCTCAATGGCCCTGTCTATGTCCTCGTCAGTGATGTGGAGGTGCGTTACCGCCCTGACTATGGAGCCTGTTTCCTCGCTCACGTCCACCCCCCGGCTAGCCAGCCTGCTGGCCACCTCCTTCGCGCTGCCTTCGTCGCATTTCACGTAGACCATGTTGGATTGGACTCCTTCCAGTTCGACCGAGAAGGAGCTCATTCCGCTGATTGCCTCTGCGAGCCTGGATGCCCGGACGTGGTCCTCGGAGAGTCGTCCTATGTTGTTCTCCAAGGCATGAATCCCTGCCGCAGCGAGTATCCCTGATTGCCTCATCCCCCCTCCGAAGGTCTTCCTCCATCGGTGAGATCTGGAGATCGTTTCTCGGTCTCCGACTAGAACCGAGCCGACTGGGGCTCCTAGGCCCTTGGAAAGGCAAACGGAGATGGTATCGAAATCCCTGACCATCCGAGCTGGGTCCGTGCCACTGCCGATCACGGCATTGAACAGCCGTGCACCATCCAAGTGAGCTCGGCAGTCGTTCTCATGGGCTACTTTGCATATCCCGTCCAGGTCTTCCTGCTGGTAGATCGACCCGCCTCCGACGTTTGCGGTGTTCTCCGCGCACACCAATTTACAATCGGGGAAATGGGAGTTGCTGCCGGCGGTCTTCCTAATCGCGTTTTGGACGCCCTCGGGTGACATCTGCCCCCAGTCTCCGTCCACTAACGAGATGGAGCATCCGGCCAGGGATGCATACGCGCCTGATTCCCATAGGTAGATGTGGCTCTTGCGATGGGTGACTATCTCATCTCCGTGGTTCGTTTGCGATTTTATTGCGATGTTGTTCGACATGGTTCCAGAGGGGACGAATAGAGCTGCCTCCTTTCCGAGCATCCCGGCGACCATCTCCTGGAGTTGTATCACTGTGGGGTCGTCTCCCCAGACGTCATCGCCGACTGCGGCCTTTGACATGGCCTCCCTCATTGGCGGCGTCGGTTGTGTGACCGTGTCG
>Ga0115012_10002216_pt1 | contig 11300 bp, 10 predicted proteins | sample TroAtlMetagenome_FD_88706 | JGI IMG/M metagenome (GOLD analysis project Ga0115012, IMG submission 88706) | Marine eukaryotic phytoplankton communities from Atlantic Ocean - Tropical Atlantic ANT10 Metagenome | ecosystem: Environmental > Aquatic > Marine > Oceanic | place: Tropical Atlantic...
CTTCGCTATTTTGAATAACAACTGGCTCATTACCCTCCATAACAGAAACACACGAGTTGGTTGTTCCTAAATCTATACCTATTATTTTACTCATAAGATTTTATTTTAATTAATTTATATAATCATAATAGTCAAATACTATACCAAAATGATTTATATTCTAAATTGTCAGTAAAACAAAGCAAAAATGACATATTAGTGACAAAGAAAAGACATAATGTCAGTCACTACTCACAATAAGGTGGAAAATTAATAACAAAAGAACCCGTTCCTAAATTGCTATAACATGCAAAATTTAATTGATTAGTAATTTGTCCAAAAGAAAGAGAATCTCCAGCTTCTTTATCAATCCTTAGATTATGCATTTCAAGAATACTGCGAGAAGAAAGATGACCTATGCCATTAGTGATATTATTATATTCTGGACGCTCTTGATTAAATCCATAATTAGGAGCATTAGCAGTTAAAAAAGTATAAAGTTCTGAATTAACTGCCACAATATTCAAATCAAGACAACGATGATATATACCAGCTTGAACACCATTATTATTGTTTTGGAAAAATGTATTGATCGGATATCTATAAAATTGTGGATCGGATTCATTCTGTTCGGAAATAGCACTTTTTAAAAAAGTTAAAAATTCTGCCCCATAAAATGTTTTCTTAACTCTATTACCTGAACCATTGAGCTGATTTAAATCAGTAATGACAACGTCACTTAATGTCCAATCTACATATTTGTGTACTATTCCTGTAGTAGGCAATGGATTATTTTGCAATAAATCAAAATTATAATCATTAGCAGATTGCTCCAAGTAATGAAATCTTAAAGAAACTGAATACATTTTAGCATTTTTAGAAGGCTCAATTTCAATATTAATGGGTGTATTTTCTAATCCTAAACGAAATATAGATTGTGATCCTGTAGAACGCGGTCTAAACATATCTAAAGGTTGAACAATATTAGTTATTCCAAATGCAATTTCTCCAGTTGAATGATTTAAAATAGAAATTTTATAATCCTTATCAATATCATCACAATCACCTTGACACAAATCAGTAACATCAGCAAAATTATCACCTAAAAGACCCCACTCTACTGCATCCGAATATGTTGGAATTTTATACAAATAATAATCATCTGTATTAAATAAACCATCTTCTTTAATAAAACCAATGGCATTTAACTCTTCTTTATTAAGGGGAACTAATTCAATCTGGGCAGGCAAGACATTGCCAGAATAATTTGGATCGACAAGCTCTATCCAAACAGAAATATCATCAAGGTTATCATAGTAAATTGAATCTGATATTTCAGTGTAACTATATGCAGACTCTTCACCCAAAAAACTTTTTTGAACTCTTATAAAGTGATTAAAATTATAATCCGGCTCATTATTAGAATCATAATCAAAGTCAACATCTTCACTAACAAAACTAGGCTCATAAATAGTAGGAGTTTCAAAACCACTACCATCTGCATCCTCAATAGTTCCTGAATTTAAAATACCATAAATAATTGGAATATCAGACCATTCATCATTAATATTAATTTCATTATCACAGGATAAAAATAACAAACAATAAAAGATCGAAATAATTTTTTTCATAGAGCAAATATATAATTTTTGTAGATTTGAAATAATAAAAATAATTTAAGTTTAATATTCATGTTCAGAATTATCACACCCTTTCTACTATTTGCATCTATTGGACTATCTCAGAATACAAGAATTGTAGAAATTTTTTCTCAAAAAATATTAAGAGAAGATTTTACTGAACAAAATTACTCTTTTCCCACATTGACTGGTTCAAATGGAGAATACGCAGTTATAATAGATTCTTTAGGTTATTATGCCATAGGGAGTGGCAATCAACCTCACCCTGTATTAGTTGACTGGAAAAATGACTTAGAAGAATTTGAACTAAAAGTTAAATTAAGACTAAAACATGAAGATGAAAGTTTTGTAATCCAAAAAATACAAGGTGATAAAGGTCAAATTATTGGATTGATTCTAAAATATAATCGAGATACACAAGAAGCATTAATTTTTGAAATTAATGGAGTGAAACAATATAGATTAAGTCACTTAAAAAATGGTAAACTAAAAAATATTACACAAGATTGGATATTTACAGATCATTTAAAACGAAATGAGACTAATGAAATTGCAATAAAAACAAAGCGAAATATCTATGAGTTTTATATTAATAATGAATTCACATTTTCAAAAAATTTAAACACTATAAAGAATCATTTTAATTCTGGAGATTTTGGATTTTATTTAGGGGTGAAGACACAAGTGATTATTGATCAATTTTACATATCAGCACTAAAAACATACAATGGAATAAATAAACTATTTAATCTATCAGAAGAAGATGCAAAGAAAATTGTGGAAGAAAGAAATCAAATAGAAGCACAATTAAAAAAAGAAAAACAAGTTGCGATAAGAGAATTAAAAGAAGTAATTAAGCTATTAGAAAAAGAATTGAAAGGGAGTAATCAATTAATAGATTCTTTAAAAGAAGAGAATGATAAATTTGAACCGTTTCAAGCAATTATTGAGGAAAATGGAAACTTTATGTATACCCTAACTAAAGACTTAAAGGAACAAATGGAAAAAAACAATAAACTCCTTAATGACAATCAAGTGCTTATGGACTCTATTGACTTATTGATTAGAAAACAAGATGATTTTAAATTAGAGTACCTAAGAGTCCTAGACTCAATGATGGAGAAAAACGATACAATAAATGAAAAATAAAAAAGAATATAGTCGAATTACCACCCATAGTTTAGCAGAAATGAAAGCAAATGGAGAAAAAATTGCAATGCTAACTGCATATGATTATTCATTTGCAAAATTATTAGACTTAGCGAAGATCGACATATTACTAGTTGGAGATTCTGCTTCAAATGTTATGGCTGGACATGAAACAACCTTACCGATTACATTAGACGAAATGATATATCATGCCAAATCAGTGGTTAGAGGCATTAAAAGATGCCTAGTAGTGGTAGATTTACCATTTGGCTCATATCAAGGAAATTCTAAAAAAGCTCTATCCTCAGCAATTCGAATAATGAAAGAATCTGGAGCACACTCTGTAAAATTAGAGGGAGGAGCAGAAGTTGTTGATTCTATAAAACGTATTATTGATTCAGGGGTGCCAGTCATGGGGCATTTAGGGCTCACACCACAATCAATATATAAATTTGGCACATATACTGTAAGAGCAAAAGAAACAGAAGAGATTAATAAATTAAAGGAAGATGTAATTAAGTTAGAAAAAGCAGGTTGTTTTGCAATTGTTTTAGAAAAAATTCCAGCCTTGCTAGCAGAGGAAATCACACAACTCGTCAATATTCCAATAATTGGTATAGGGGCGGGTTCTGGTGTTGATGGCCAAGTTCTAGTAATGCATGATATGTTAGGAATTAATATTGAATTTAATCCTCGTTTTTTAAGAAGGTACAGTGATCTTTCAAGTATAGTCAATGAAGCAGTAGGAAATTATATCAAAGATGTAAAAGATGAAAAATTTCCAAATAAAAATGAAGAATATCAGTAAAAAATGAAAGACTGGGTGCTATACGAAGACAATCATCTCATTATAGTGAATAAACCCTCCCGAATCCCCGTTCAAGGGGATAAAACAGGGGATGAAACACTGTTAGATATAGTAAAATTATATATTAAAACAAAATACAATAAACCTGGTAATGTATATCTCGGTCTACCTCATAGAATTGACCGACCAACTAGCGGTATAGTTATATTAACTAAAACAAGTAAAGCACTATCTAGAATGAGTGCAATTTTTAGAGATAAAAAAATAGTTAAAAAATATTGGGCTGTATTAAAAAAACCTATCAATCAAAAGTCAGGTAAATTAATCCATTTTTTAAAAAAGAATAGATCCTTAAATAAATCATTTGCTATAGAAAATGAAAAAGAAGGCTTCCTAAAAGCAGAATTAGATTATAAGTTAATAAAAGAACTAACTAACTACTTCCTATATGAAATAACACTTTTCAGTGGCAGACATCACCAAATAAGAGTTCAATTATCTACAATAGGATCTCCAATAAAAGGAGATGTGAAATATGGATTTCCAAGAACAAATAAAAATAGCAGTATTCATTTACATGCAAGAGAGATTCAATTTACTCATCCAGTTAAAAATAAAACTCTTAAAATTATGGCGAATCCTGATCAAAATGATATAATTTGGAAAAATTGCATGGAATAACAATTACTTTGGAAATACCTATTCATATTAATACATTTGATTAAATATATGAACCTAACAAAAATATTATTATCTGGCTCTCAATACTTTATTCTTAATAAAGATTTGATAAAAATGATTGGATTAGAACCCACTCTGATACTTGCTCAATTGGTTGAATTCGAAGAAAATAAATCAAAAGACAAAAATGAATACTTCAGAACTACAATAGAAGATCTTATATTATTAACTTCATTATCTAATTTTAAAATAAAAAACGGAATTAATAATTTATATAAAAAAAAATTGATCGACATTATCGTAAACAAAAATGAAACAATTGATGTCAAGATATTTCATCTCCAAATATATAATTTATTAAATATTGATTTTAAGTTATTGAAAAAAAATAAAGTCAAAAAAAAGTCAATTGTAAACCAAAAAAGATTCAAAAAGCCAAAACTCAAAGAGTTAAAAAATTATTTCTTAAAAATTAATGAATTAGATGAAAGCGAAATTATGTTTGACTATTATGAGTCAAAAGGTTGGAAAGTAGGCAGTTCACCTATGAAATGCTGGAAAAGTGCAGCTAGAAACTGGGCAAGAAGAGGAAAAAAAACAATAAAATTCCCAAATCATTATGATAAAAATATAGAGCTTAAAATTGGTAATGATAGTGAGACATTATCTAAATATCATAACCATTTAAAAAAAATTGGTTGGATTTCTAAATATTCACCATCAGCGGGAATAACATGGAGTAAAATAAAATAATTGAGCATTTATGAATTGGTTTGAAAATTGGTTTGACTCAAAATATTATCATATACTTTACAAGGACAGAGGCGTTGAAGAAGCCACTATGTTCATCGATAATATCATACGTAAAATTAAACCAAATAATAAAGATTTCTTCTTAGACCTGGGTTGTGGGGCTGGTAGACATTCTATTTATTTAAACAAAAAGGGATTTTATGTAGACGGATTAGATTTATCTCAAAAAAGCTTACTCCAAGCTGAAAAATATAAAAACAAAAAACTTCAATTTTACCAAAGAGATATGAGAGATTTTTGTTTTGAAAACAAATATAATGTGATTATCAACCTTTTTACAAGCTTTGGTTATTTTGAAGACGATCAAGACAATAAAAAAGTATTCAATAATATTGAAAGATCACTTAAAGAAAATGGATATTTTATTATTGACTTCTTCAATTCTTACAAAATTATACGTGAATTAAAAAATCATGAATTAAAAAAAATTGACAATATCAACTTTATAATAAAAAGAAGACAAGATGGAAAGTTTGTTTATAAAGAAATTTCTATTACAGATAGAAAAAATAGCTATACTTTTGTGGAAAAAGTAAGACTTATAAGTAAACAAGAATTTATACATTATTCGGAAGGCTTAAATATGACATTAATAGATACTTTTGGAGATTATCATATGAATAAATACGAAAAAGAATACTCGGATAGATTAATTATGATATTTAAAAAAAATCTTAATTAGAAAAATAAAATATTATGATAACATTAGATTTTCAAATACTAGGAAACCCTATTTCTCAATGGATAGTATTTCTTTTAATTATTTTACTCTCATTTATTATTAGAAAATTTATATCAAAACGTTTAATTATACTCATTCTAAATATTATTAACAAAACAAGAGTAAATCTTGATTTAAATCAAGAATTAACCAAACCTATTAATAATATAGTGTTTATGATTTTCTTATACCTAGGATTTAACCAATTAAATTATCCAAAAACCTGGGAATTAGTACCAATAACTGAGTTTGGATTAAAAATGTTTTTAAATAAGAGCTATGCTTTACTACTTGCTATATTTATTATTCAATTATTTTTAAAAATCGCTGATTCTTTTGGAAAAGTGCTAAAAAATAGAGCAGAAAAAACTGCATCAAAACTTGATGATCAGCTTATTCCATTTGCTATTGATTCTATTAAAATCATCACTATCATTATGGGTATCTTTATTGTTGTTGGCAATATTTTTAATGTTAACATCACAGCACTAGCTGCAGGTTTAGGAGTTGGGGGAATAGCTATTGCTATGGCATCAAAAGAAAGTCTAGAAAACTTATTAGGATCATTTACAATTTTTCTAGATCAACCATTTACTGTCGGAGATATTGTAAAAATTGGTACGATTACAGGTGTTGTAGAAAAAGTTGGATTTAGAAGCACTAGAATTAGAACATTTGACAAAAGCTTAGTTACCGTTCCTAATAAAAAAATGGTAGACGCAGAACTTGATAATTTAGGAATGAGACCAGTAAGACGTGCCAAATTTACTATTGGATTAACATATAACACAAACCAAGAAACAATTCAGAATATTGTTACAGATATTCAAAACATGATTAACGAACATCCGATGACAAATGAAGATGGTCGTGTTCGATTTATGGATTTTGGAAACAGTTCACTGGATATTATGGTAGTTTTTTATGTTAATTCATCTGAATGGGATGCTTATATTGACACTAAACAAGATATTAATTATAATATAATGTCAATTATCCAGAAACATAAAAGTGACTTTGCTTTTCCATCTACAAGTATTTATATGGAAAATACTAATAATACTAAATAATTGAAATTGAAAGCAAAAATAATTAACAGTAAACTTACACATGAGATAAGAGGAAAGATACTCTGGCCTCATATATTAGATGGGGATTATAGTATTGCTATAGATGATCACCCAAACACCTTCCATATAGGAACTTTTTTACACAATAAAATTATTAGTGTAGGAACATTTATAAGAGAAAATAACTCTATTTTTAAAGAGAAGTTACAATATCGACTAAGAGCTATGGCAACTGACAATAGAAATCAAGGTCAAGGTGCTGGAAAAATATTATTTCTCAAAGGTGTGGAATTATTAAAAAAGAAGAAAATAGAGTTATTATGGTGTGATGCAAGAATCAATGCAATTCCTTTTTATGAATCACTTAGTATGAAAAGTCTAGATAAATTATATATGATTAAAAATATTGGAATGCATAAAACAATGTATATTCATCTAAATAAATGAAAAAGACAAAAACAAACATAGATGGACTATTTGTCATTAAAAATGATGTTTTTAATGATAAAAGAGGATCATTTATGGAGAGCTGGAATTTCTCATCATGTAAAAAAAATAATTTAGACACTCAATTCAATCAAGATAACATATCTGTATCTAACAAAAATGTAATTCGAGGCCTACATTTCCAAAACCAGCCATATGAACAAACAAAATATGTGCGCGTTATTAAAGGTAAAGTGCTAGATGTCGTAGTTGATATTAGAAAAGACTCTAAAACTTTTGGAGAATATTTCTCAATTGAACTATCTAGCTACAATAACGGATTATGGATTCCAGCAGGCATGGCACATGGTTTCCTTGCTCTAGAAAATAACACCATCTTTTCATATAAATGCTCTGGACAATATCAGTCGAAACATTCACACACTATCAAATGGGATGACAAAGACATCAATATTCAATGGGGAGTAAAAAAACCCATATTATCTGATAAAGATAATAATGGCATGTCTCTAAAAGAATACTTAAAATCTGATCAAATAAATGCTTAATTCTAGATTTAGAAATTTCACTTTATATTTTCTTTTACTTATTGGAACAAGTAATATTTTTGCCCAATTTGAACAAAATGAAAAATATAAAATATACGCAATTAATCTACCTGGTACAATAAATTTTGCTAATGAAAATGTTCCAATAAATGAATTAGGAATCAAAGAAAGATTAGATAAAGAATTATTAGTAAATACATACTGGCAATCAAAAACTATTCTACTAATAAAAAGAGCTAAGAAGTATTTTCCAATTATTGAAAAAATACTAAAAGAAAATAATATACCTGATGATTTTAAATATTTAGCAGTAGCTGAAAGCGGACTAGAGAATGTAACTTCTCCATCAGGAGCAAAAGGGTTTTGGCAATTTTTAAAAAAAACAGGGCTAGAATATGGTCTAGAAATTAATTCTGAGATTGATGAAAGATATCATTTAGAGAAATCGACACAAGCAGCCTGTCAGTATTTACAAAATGCATTTGTTAAATTTGGAAATTGGACATTAGCTGCCGCATCATATAACATGGGTAAAAATGGATTACAAAAAGCAATGACATTACAAAAAGTTAATAATTATTATGACTTAATGCTTAATAACGAGACCTATAGATATATTTTTAGAATACTAGCAATAAAAGAAATAATCGAAAATCATGACCAATATGGATTTGTAATAAATGATGATGACTATTATAAATTAACAAAAACTAAAAACATCAAAATGGATACCATAATAAAAGATCTTGCAAGTTTTGCGATTGATTTAAAACTAAATTATAAAATTATTAAAGAATTAAATCCTTGGATCCTAGACAACAGAATCTCTAATGACAAAGACAGAACATATCTTTTAAAGATACCACTTAAAAAACAGCTCGACTCAATTCGCCAAGATACTATTATACATACTTGCACATCAAAAGAAAGTTTATTTGAAATTGCAAGAAAATATAATGTAAAAATTGAAAATATCTTATCTTGGAACAAATTATTACCATCTAATAAAATAAAAAAAAATCAACAAATTATTATTCTGAAATAAAATGGAAATCAAAATTATTGGAGCAAAGGAAAATAATTTAAAGAATATTGATTTAAATATACCACTAAATAAATTGATAGTATTTACTGGACTTAGTGGGAGTGGTAAGTCATCCCTAGCATTTGACACAATACATAAAGAAGGTCAAAGACGATATTTAGAAACTTTTTCATCATATGCACGAAATTTTATTGGCAATTTTGAAAGACCAAATGTAGATCATATAAGTGGATTAAGTCCTGTTATATCCATAGATCAAAAAAAAAATTCAAATAATCCTCGATCTACCGTCGGGACAACAACTGAAATTTATGATTACTTAAGATTATTATATGCAAAAGTATCTACCCCTTTTTCTTTTGAAACAAAAAGAAAAATGATCAAACAGACTTCTAAAAAAATCTTACAAAATATTTTGAAAGATTATGAAAATATAGATATAATCATCCTTGCCCCAATAATTAAATCAAGAAAAGGAAATTATTCTGAACTTTTTCAAACCTTAATCAAGAAAGGATATGTAAAAGTTAGAGTAAATAATGAAATAACTACACTAAATCCACAACTTAAATTAGATAGATATAAAAATCATAATATTGATATAGTTATTGATAAAATTACAGTAACATCAGACTCCACAGAAAGACTAAAAAATTCTATAAATATCGGGCTTGAAGAAGGAAATGGCGCGATTGTAATCCATAATATAGTTAAAAAAGAAAATAAATACTTCAGTCAACATTTTACTTGTTCAAAGTCAGGCATATCATATGAAAACCCTGAACCAAACTCATTTTCTTTTAATTCTCCTAAAGGATATTGCCCAACCTGTCGAGGGATTGGAAAAACCGAAGAAATAGATATTCAGAAAATAATTCCAGATCAATCATTGAGTATACAAAATGGTGCAATAAAAGCCATGGGTAACTATGATAATAGCTGGATTTTTAAACAAATAGAAATCATTGGTAAGAAATATCATTTTAATTTAAAAACTAAAATTAAAGATATTAATCAACCAGGTCTTGATGCTATATTATATGGTTTCAAAGAGTCATTTAAAGTTAAAAATGTAGAAATTGGAATAACAAAAAAATATGATATTGATTTTGAAGGAATTGTAAATTTTATTAAAGATCAATATCAACATAACAAGTCTAAAAGAGTAACTAGATGGGCTAAGGAATTTTTTCAAGAAAAAAAATGTACAGATTGTAATGGTAAAAAACTGAAAAAGGAATCTTTACATTTCTTGATTAATAAGAAAAATATTTCGGAAATATCAGATTTTGATATGGATGAGCTATATGATTGGTGTACAAAATCAATCCTCAAATTAGATAGAAATCAACAAATCATTGCTGAAGAAATCTTAAAAGAACTATTAAAAAGAGTAAATTTTCTAATTAATATTGGATTAAATTATATTACTATATCTAGACAAACATCATCTTTATCAGGCGGAGAAAGCCAAAGAATTAAAATTGCATCTCAAATAGGATCAGAATTAACAAATGTTTTATACATACTTGATGAACCAAGCATTGGACTACATCCCGTTGATAATCAACTTTTAATAAATTCTTTAAAAAAATTAAAAGACTTAGGAAATAGTATCATTGTAGTTGAGCATGACAAATCAATGATGGAAGCATCAGATTATATTATTGATATAGGACCAAAAGCAGGTAATAAAGGAGGTGAAATTATATTTCATGGAACATATAATGAACTCCTTATGTCTCGCTCTTTAACTGGTAAGTATTTGTCAGATGATCAAACAAAGGAAATAAAAATTAATACAAGATCTGGTAATGGTCAAGAAATTATTTTAAAAGGTGCCATCGGTAATAATTTAAAAAATATTGATTTACATATACCACTTGGCAAACTTATTGTTGTTACAGGTGTTTCTGGATCAGGAAAATCTACATTAATTAATGGAACACTATACCCCATAATAAATCAAAAGATATATAAATCAGTTAATAAACCATATAGTTATAAATCAATTAAAGGAATAGAAAATATAGATAAAATTATTAATATTAATCAAAGCCCAATTGGTAGAACTCCTAGGTCAAATCCAGCAACTTATATTGGTGTTTTTACTGATATCCGAAATCTATATGCAAACCTCAAAGAATCTAAAACAAGAGGTTATAATGCAAGTCGTTTTTCTTTTAATTTAAAAATGGGAACATGTGAAGAGTGCGATGGTAATGGTAATGTATTAATTCAAATGAAATTATTGCCTGATATTGAAATGAAATGTAAAAAGTGCAGAGGAAAAAAATTTAATGAAGAAACATTAGAAATTAAGTATAATGATAAAAACATTTATGATGTATTAGAAATGAGCATTAATGAAGCAGAATCTTTTTTTAAAAAAATACCTA
>Ga0115012_10002217_pt1 | contig 11299 bp, 13 predicted proteins | sample TroAtlMetagenome_FD_88706 | JGI IMG/M metagenome (GOLD analysis project Ga0115012, IMG submission 88706) | Marine eukaryotic phytoplankton communities from Atlantic Ocean - Tropical Atlantic ANT10 Metagenome | ecosystem: Environmental > Aquatic > Marine > Oceanic | place: Tropical Atlantic...
ATATTTGTGATGAATAAAAACAATAAAATAATTTTTTTCATGATTTTTTAATAATTTAGTTCAAACTTAATGCCATAAATATGTACACTTACGAATGCACAAAATGTGGGATGTCTGTTAACGCTAGTTGTGGGAAATGTGATACCCCACTAGAAAATGATCATCTTATATTAGATGACGGTACCAGTGTCCAAATATCTAAATGTCCAAGCTGTTTAGGTAAAATTAAATCACCACAGTGTTGTGGAGAGGATATGACTTGCGAGGTCTAAAGTTTCAAAATCATACCTTCCTTAGCAACATTATAACCTTTACCAATTACTAATTGATATTCTTCACTTTTTTCATTAAGCAAAGGATTTGTGTGGTTTAAATGAATAAAAAATATTTTGTTTTTTTCCTCCTCTGTTATTGAATCCAATAATTCCATACTTTCAACAACAAATGGGTGAGGAATTTCAGAAAGATCTCTGTAATTAACCTCTTTAGCATCATAGAAAGTAGCATCAATTAATGCATAATCAACCTTTTTGATTTCATCAATAATTGACTTTTCCCAAAGATACCATTTATCTATATCTGGTATGAAAAGAGCTGTTTTATTTGGTCCATAAATTTTATACCCAACCGTTTCAGAAAATTCTCCTCTATGTGGAACTTGAATTGGTTCTATAATAACATTTGGATCGATTGATAGTTTCGAATTATTATTTATTTCTTTAATTGAAATGTTTTGTAAAGTAACTAATTGACTCCAAGGGCCATTATTTTCTAGAAAATTTTTCATCCTTGGCATTGCATAAACATTGACCGATTTAGAGTTTAAAGCTTCCCTTCCAAAATACATTAAGCCTGTATAGTGTCCAATATGAGCATGTGTTAAAAAGACACCCTTTAAATCTTTTTTAATTCTGTCGCCCATAAAATTTAATTGTTCATTAATATCAGGTGAAGCATCAAATAGATATGATTCATTGTTTACATTATTAATTAACATAATTGATGTTACATATTTTTTTTGTTGAATGTTTTCGCAACATGTTTTATTATTTCCTAAGTGTGGTAGACCACCATCTTGAACAACTCCTAAGATTTTTAAACTGTAGTTTGATTTAATCTGATTAAATGCAAAAAATGGAAATAGAAAAATGGATAATATTAAAAAGGTTCTAAAATTCAAATCAATCAAAAATTGCTTTAAGTTCAGTAGCTTCACTAGGTTTCATCTTGCCAGCTAAAACTAAACTCAATTGTCTTCTTCTTAAAGCTGCTTCATAACGCTTTTTTTCAAGTTCTGTTTGCGGAATAATAGATGGAACCTTGATTGGTTTTCCTTTGCTGTTAACTGCGACAAAAGTATATATAGCTTCATTAACTTTTAATTTTTCCTTGTTTGTTTTATTTTGTTTCCATACATCAATGAAAACTTCCATAGATGAATTAAAAGCTCTTGAAACTTTTGCTTCTATTGTTAAAATACTCCCATTAGGAACTGGTTCTCCAAATGCTACATTATTAATAGATGCCGTAACAACAATTTGTTCTGAATGCTTGATTGCTGCAATACTAGCAACCTTGTCCATACGGGCTAAAAGCTCACCACCAAAGAGATTATTTAAACTATTTGTGTCACCTGGTAAAACTATATCTGTTTGAATAGTTTTAGAATGTTCTGGAAATTTTGAACTCATAAAAAATTTACTCTAAAATAAAAATCCACGCATCTTTATTCTCAGATTTTTGAAGTTGTCTTAATGCTACAACAGCATCTTTTCTACTTGAAAAATTATCAAATGATATTGGGATAAGTCCTTTATCATTTAATGGAAGTTTAGTTGGATTGTATCCTTTACTCAATAGATTTTTATATAGATTATCTGCATTAGATTGAATACCAAATGCTCCAGCTATAATATGATATTTATTGGATTTAATTCTTAACTCTAATTCTATGGCAGGAATGGAACCAAAATCAAAAATTGCATTTTCAACTCTCTGTATTGTTCTTTGTCTATTTTCTTGTTCTACTATTAATTTTTGTTGAAATGAATATTCTTCGTATTCATTATTTAAAAAAAATGTAGCAGAAATAATCAGAACCATTGCAGCTGCATATTTTATAAATTCAGGGACTTTAAGTTCTGAGTTATTTGGTTTTAAATCATTATACTTTTTTAATGTTGATTTATCATAGGTATAAACAGATTGTACTTTCTTTTTATAATAAATTGTAGGCAACCCAAACGATCCGAGAAAATGGTTGGAGTCTAAGTCGGGGACAAATACTAAATTTTCATCAGCATTGTAGCTTAACTCCCCAATATTCTTCAATACAAGGGATTCGTTATTTAATATTTTCTTCCAGCTTACGACCTCAGTATGTACTTTCTTAACTGCCTCTTCATAACTAATCCCTAATTCACTAGATATAAAATTGGGTAATAACCCGTCGTTATTTTTTATTTTAGAATTGAATGAAAGTCTTCTAGATGGTGGGTAAAATTTTCCTTTGCTCTTATCATAAGTTGAAGAAAACTTATTTACAATAAAACTACCAAATTCAGGAATTGTTACACAATCATTTGTGTATAATAAAGTGTTAATAGCATGGGTTAATTGCATAAAATAAATTTAAACTATTTTTCTTAAAAAAAGTGTGATTAATAGCCAAGTTTTTTTCTAACCCTATTCATCACTTCTTTCGCTGTTTTGGAAGCCTTGTTAGCGCCTTCATTTAAAATCAAATCTATCTCTTTTTTATTTGACATTAAGTAATTATATTTTTCTCTTTCTAGTTGAAACTTTTCTAAGATTAATTCATATAATTCCTGCTTTGCATGTCCATATCCAAAACCGCCATTTTTATACTTGTTTTTTAGATTTTTAACTTGATCTGGCGAACCCAAAAGACTATATATTTTAAAAACATTACAAACTTCAAATTGTTTAGGTGATTCAAGTGGGGTGCTGTCAGTTTCTATTGACATTATTTGTTTTTTTAAACTCTTTTCATCTAAAAAAATATCGATGATATTATTTTTAGATTTACTCATTTTTTCGCCGTTAGTTCCAATTACATACTTTGTTTCCTCATTTGTTAAAGCTTCTGGAATTACTAATGTGTCACCATATCTATTATTAAACTTAATTGCTACATCTCTAGTAATTTCAAGGTGTTGAAGTTGATCTTTCCCAACAGGAACAACATTTGCATCATATAATAATATGTCCGCAGCCATCAACATAGGATAAGTGAATAATCCAACATTTACATCTTTTAACTGACTTGATTTATCTTTAAATGAATGGGCCAAGGTTAACCTTTGAAATGGGAATAATGATGACAGAACCCATGATAGCTCAGTTGTCATTGGGACATCTGACTGTTTGTAGAAAACTGTCTTTGATGTATCTAGTCCAAAAGCTAACCAAGCTGCAGCAGTAGAATAAGTGTTTTCTGAAAGTTCTACAGGATCTTTAATTTGTGTTAAAGAATGTAAATCTGCTATAAACAAATAGGAGTCATTCTTTTTCTTTGATTCTTCAATAGCAGGTATAATTGCCCCTAGAATATTTCCAAGATGAGGAGTTCCTGTACTTTGTATACCTGTTAAAATTCTTGACATACTAAACAAAAGTAATAGTTTTACAGACATTAATAACAATTAACTACTTTTGATCAGTGTTTAAGATTCTAAAAATCTGTATTCTAGGTATATGGAATATCTGGTTTTACGTACTTTGTTTTATCGGCATTGTTATTTCAATGCCTTTTCTAATTATTTTTTCATTCAAAGAAAGTTGGTATCCTTACTTCTTCTGGGTTGCTAAAAACATATGGTCCAATACTGTGATGTATGGTATGGGTTTCTACCCATCAATTAAATGGAAAGAAAAATTTGAAAAAGGCAAAAGCTATATGCTTGTATCAAATCACAAAAGCATGATTGATATAATGCTTATGTTATCTGCATGCGATCACCCAGTTGTTTTTGTTGGTAAAAAAGAGTTAGATCGAATACCAATTTTTGGTTATTTCTATAGTAAAGTATGCATATTGGTTGATAGAGATAATGCACAAAGCAGAAAAGACGTTTATGCAAAATCTGCAAAAAGACTTAGCAATGGACTGTCAATTTGTATATTTCCAGAAGGAGGAATACCAGAACCCGGCGTTATACTACAAGATTTTAAAAATGGAGCATTTAGTTTAGCGATTCAATTCCAAATACCAATTGCTCCTATGAGCTTTTATGATTGTGAAAGAAAATTTCCATACTTTTTTGCCTATAATTATTTTGTAGGAAGTCCAGGAAAACTTCGTGCTAATGTTCATGATTTTATTGAAACGAAGGGAATGACTCAGGGAGATATGCCTGCACTAAAAAATAAAGTATTTAAATTATTGAAAAATGATTTGGAAGCTACTATTTATCAGAATTAAGCAATTCAAAAATTTTCTTTTCCAATTCATCGCACAACTCAGGATTATCCTTTAATAACTTTTTTACTGAATCTCTACCTTGACCAAGTTTTGTATCTCCATAACTGAACCATGAACCACTCTTATCAATAATTCCCGCCTCAGTACCTATATCTATGATTTCTCCTAATTTTGAAATTCCTTCACCATACATTATGTCGAACTCACATACTCTAAAAGGTGGAGCTACTTTATTCTTGACAACTTTTACTCTAGTCTTATTTCCTTGGGCATTTCCTGAAGAATCCTTCAACTGTGTAGATCTTCTAATATCGAGCCTTACAGAAGCATAAAACTTAAGTGCATTTCCGCCTGTAGTTGTTTCAGGATTTCCAAACATAACTCCAATTTTTTCTCTAAGCTGATTAATAAAAAAAACTGTACAATTAGTCTTGCTTATTGTTGAGGTTAATTTTCTAAGTGCCTGAGACATAAGTCTTGCGTGAAGTCCCATTTTAGAATCCCCCATTTCACCTTCAATTTCACTTTTTGGTGTGAGAGCTGCAACAGAGTCAATAACAATTACATCAATTGCTCCTGATCTAATTAAATTATCAGTAATTTCTAGCGCTTGTTCTCCGTGGTCAGGCTGTGAAATAATTAAGTCATCTATATTGACTCCAAGATTTTGAGCATAAAATCTGTCGAATGCATGTTCAGCATCAATAAAAGCAGCTATTCCTCCTGCTTTTTGACACTCAGCAATAGCATGTAGAGTTAGAGTGGTTTTACCTGAAGATTCAGGGCCATAAATTTCAACAACCCTACCCCTTGGATATCCGCCAACACCTAAAGCAAAATCTAATCCAATTGATCCTGTTGAAATAGATTCAACAGCCTCATGAACTGAATCTCCCATTTTCATGACAGTTCCTTTACCGTAAGTTTTATCTAACCTATCTAATGTTAATTGAAGTGCTTTTAATTTTGAGTCTTTGTCTGATGCCATGAAAGGAAATTTTAAATTTAAACTACTAAAAGTACATTTTATTTAATAAAAATCATAATTTAAAAAAGCTACATTTGTAAAGAATTTTTATCTGATTTGGTTAAAAAATGGAACTTTATAATAAGCTTAGTAAAAAAGAGAGAATTAAACTTATTGAAAAGGCCGGTGAAAAAAGATTTACCCTCTCCTTTTATAAGTATCATTCGATTAAAAATTTAGAAATTTTTAGAAATTTTTTATTTATTGAATTAAATAAACTAGATACTCTTGGAAGAATATATATAGCTAAAGAAGGAATTAATGCGCAACTTTCTTTGCCCTCAAAAAACATTGATAACCTAAAGAGCGTAATTGATGATATTTCTTTTCTGAATAATGTCCGATTAAACATTGCTGTTGAGCATGATAACCAATCATTTCTAAAATTAAAAATTAAAATCAGAGACAAAATTGTTGCAGATGGCTTAAGTGATAGAGATTATGATTTAGAAAAAAATGGTCAGCATTTAAATGCAGAAGAATTCAACAAACTCTTAGATGATGAAAAGACTATAACAATCGATATGAGGAATCATTATGAGAGTGAAATTGGTCATTTTAAAGGTGCTGAATTACCTGATGTAGATACCTTTAGAGAATCTTTACCAATTATAAACAAAAAGTATAAAGCACATAAGGTTAAAAAAAACATATTGATGTACTGTACAGGTGGAATTAGGTGTGAAAAGGCTAGTGCTTTTTTAATTAAAAATGGATATAAAAATGTATATCAATTGGAGGGTGGTATAATTGAATATACTAGGCAAATAAAAAAACATAACATTGAAAATAAATTTGTTGGGAAAAACTTTGTTTTTGACAATAGAAGGGCAGAAAAAATATCAGATCAAATAATTTCTTTTTGCCATCAATGTGGTGAAAAATGTGATAATCATGTAAACTGCAATAATGAAGCTTGTCACTTACTTTTTCTTCAATGTGAAAAATGTTATCAAAAGTTTAGTGGCTGTTGTAATTCAGATTGTAAAGAGGTTTATGAATTGCCTATTGACCAACAAAAAAAACTTAGAAAAGGGAAAAGAAATAGTAATAAGATTTTTAAAAAGGGAAGATTCATTCAAAAAGTTTAATAACAATGTTTAATAGAATTAAAATTTTAACGTCATTCTTTATTTTAATTTTTTACTCATGTGGAAATGATAATATCCTTTTTATAGATTATGTAGATGTAAATGGTAGCTGGGAGAAAGAAAATGAAATCAAATTTTCATTTGAGTCTGATACAGCAATTTTAGGAGATCTGAGTTTAATTATTAGGAATGATTCTTCATACCCTTTTTCAAATATTTATATGATTACATCAATTAAAAACAATAATACTATAACTAGAGACACAATCAATTATTCATTTGAAAACAATAATACTAAATGGTATGAACTGCGATCTTCAGGAATTAATAGTAGTATAATTCCAATAAAAAATAGCTTTAAAATTTTCCCCGGTCAATTTGAGTTTAACGTAAAACACTCTATTAGATATTTAGACAGTATTATGCCGCAAATAAAATTAGATGGTATCTTAGATGTTGGATTAGTTATTGAAAAAACTATAAAATGAAAAAATATAAATTCCAGGTTTTTATTTTTTGGTTTGCATTTACTGTTTTTGTAACGTGCTTATATGGTGTTTTCTATCTAGCGTCAATTGGTAAACTAGGAGAAATGCCAGACTTTAGGCAACTTGAAAATCCAAAAACAAATTTTGCTTCAGAAATAATATCTTCAGATAACAAGGTTTTAGGCAAATATTATTTTAATGATAATAGAACGCCCATTGATTATTCTGAGTTAAATCCTAAAACTGTCGAAGCTTTAATAGCAATTGAAGATGAAAGATTTTACAGCCACCCTGGCATAGATCTAAAAGCCACCATTAGAGCAATTGTTTTTTTAAACACTAGAGGTGGAGCTAGTACAATTTCACAACAACTTGCTAGACAATTATTTGTTGGTGTGAGATCAAGAAATATTTTCCAAGCAGTTGTGCAAAAAATTAAAGAATGGGTTATAGCGGTGGAGCTTGAAAAACAATATACAAAAGAAGAAATAATCACCATGTATTTGAATATATATGATTTTGGATATTACGGAGATGGTATAAAGTCTGCATCAAATATTTACTTTTCTAAAGAACCAAAAGAACTGAAAATTGAAGAGTCTGCAATGTTAGTAGGAATGCTTCAAAACTCATCTTATTATGATCCATTTCGTAGAACTGAAATAACTAGAAATAGAAGAAATTTGGTTTTTAATCAAATGGAAAAAAATGGTTTTATAACATCAAAGGAAAAAGATTCTTTAAAAACATTGCCTCTTGAACTTGACTATAATCCGCAATCTCACAGAAGAGGATTGGCAACATATTTTCGATCATACCTAAGGGGATTTATGAAGGAATGGACGTCAGAAAACTTAAAAAAAGATGGGTCAAAATATAATCTCTATGTAGATGGTCTAAAAATTTATACAACTGTTAACGCTGAGATGCAACAATATGCTGAAGATGCAGTATCCGAACATATGAAGAATTTGCAAAAAGAGTTTTTTAGACAAAATGATACATTATCAACAGCTCCTTTCAGGGATCTAGAAGAGGACGATGAAGAAGCAATAATGAAAAGATCTATGAGAAGGTCTGAAAGATGGAGAAAAATGAGATTAGCAGGAAAAACTGGTGAAGAAATTGAAGAGGCTTTTGAGGTTCCAGTGAATATGTCAATTTTTTCATGGGAAGGTGATATTGATACAATAATGAAACCCATTGATTCTATTAGGTATTATAAGCATTTTTTACAAGCTGGTATGATGTCGATGGATCCTAAAAATGGTCATGTAATGGCCTGGGTAGGGGGTATAGATTATAGAAATTTTCAATATGATCATGTTATGCAAAGTAAAAGACAAATTGGATCAACATTCAAACCATTTTTATATGCAACTGCAATAGATCAGCTCAAATTATCCCCTTGTGATTCATTTCCAGACATGATTCATTGTATAGAACCTTACAAGTATGGGAACCCTGAACCTTGGTGTCCAACAAATTCAAGCGATAAATATGGAGGAATGAGAACACTTAGTAATGCTCTTGCTAATTCAAAAAACACCATAAGTGCGCAGCTAATTGATAAAGTTGGTCCTAAACCTGTTGCAGATCTAGCTAGAAATCTCGGTGTTTCATCAAATGTGCCAAATGTTCCTGCAATTGCCCTAGGAACACCTGATTTGAGTGTATACGAAATGGTTGGAGCATATGGAGCATTTGCAAACAAAGGAATTTATGTAAAGCCTGTTATGGTAACACGAATTGAGGATAAAAACGGTACCATAATCTACCAATCAAAACCAGAAACAAAAGATGTTCTAAGTGAAGAGTCTTCATATGTAACTTTGAAATTGTTGGAGGGTGTTACCAAATTTGGATCTGGGGCAAGATTAAGACATGCCATTCCTGAAGACGAAAGAAATTATATTTACAAAAACGTTGTTACAGGATATCCTTACAAATTTGATAATGCAATTGCAGGTAAAACTGGCACTACACAAAATCAAAGTGATGGATGGTTTATTGGGATGGTGCCTAATTTAGTTACAGGTGTTTGGGTTGGAGGTGAAGATAGATCTATTCATTTTGAAGAGATTGGATATGGACAAGGAGCAACTATGTCTCTTCCGATTTGGGGCTTATTTATGAAAAAATGCTATGAAAGCGAAACGTTAACTATCTCCAAGGAGGATTTTGAGGAGCCGGAAAAAATGGATATAATTATTGACTGCTCAAAAATTAAACCATTAGATCTAGAGGATGATAGTGATGATATAAATGATTTACTGGGTATTGGAAATTAAATTATGAAAAGGTTAGTTTCACTTGATTTTTTTAGAGGATTAACAATAGCTGGGATGATAATTGTAAATGACCCTGGAAGCTGGTCTCATGTTTACGCCCCATTGTTACATGCTGAATGGCATGGTGCTACTCCAACTGATTTAGTTTTTCCATTCTTTCTTTTTATTGTTGGTGTTTCTATAACCTTATCTCTAGGAAAATTAAAAACAAACCCGCCATCAACTATCTATATTAAAATTTTCAAAAGGACTGTAATAATATTTGCCCTTGGAATTTTTCTGTCGTTATTCCCAAATTTTGATTTTGAAAACTTAAGAGTAGCTGGCGTTTTACAAAGAATTGCCTTAGTCTATCTTGGGTGCTCATTACTATTTCTAAATTCAAACTTCAAATCGCAATTATATATAGGTATTGGCCTATTAATTTCATATTGGGTCTTTATGATGTTCGTTCCTTTTGATGGAAATCCTGCGGGCACTATTGAACCAGGTAAAAACTTTGCTGCTTGGGTTGATAGCTTTATTGTACCTGGAAGAATGTATCAAGAAACTTGGGACCCGGAGGGTTTGTTTAGCACCATCCCTGCTATAGCTAGTGGAATTTCAGGCATGTTATGTGGTAAAATTATAAAGGACGGGGGCGAAAAAATTATTAAACTGTTTTTTTGGGGAACAATATTATTAGTGGTTGCTCACTTTTGGGATTATATTTTTCCAATCAATAAGCATATTTGGACAAGCTCTTATGTTTTGTATTCTTCTGGGCTTGCAATGATTCTTTTAGCAGCTTCAATGTGGATTATAGACGAAAAGAAATATACTTCAAATATTAAATTTGGATTAGTATTCGGTTCAAATGCAATCGTTGCATATGTTCTTCATGGAATTGTATGGAGGTTATTTCAATTTCCAATAATTGGTGGTGTAGGTTTTCAAAAGTTTTGGATGGATACTGGAATTGGACTTGGTCTTCCCGCTAAATTTGTATCATTGGACTGGGCCATATTCTACACCTTGATTATTTATATGATTGTTTATCAATTATATAAAAGAAAAATTTTCATCAAAATTTAATTATCTGTACATTTAGCGATCAAATTAAAAAATTATTATGAAAAACTTTATTTATACAATGTTAGGTTTATTCCTAATTACATCATGTGAAACCACAGCTCCATGTGAGTGTGGAAATACTTCAAATGGATTTGTTTTTCCTGGACAATCTGTTAACATGGGTTCTGAAGCAACTGTAGATGTTTTCAAAAAAATTGATGCAGCATGGCTAGCTAGAGACTATGAGACAATGAAAGCACATATTGCCGATGAAGGAAACTATACGTTTGAAGATGGAACTGTTGTTACTAATGGAGAAGATTTTGTAGCAAAAGTTGAACAGTCTTATCAAGAGGACCTTGCTAATGGTGTTGCTTGGGAGTGGAATACAGATTATGCCTTTGCAGTTTACCCTTCAAAAACAGAAGATAATAACTGGAACGAAAAAGGTGAATGGGTGAATGCTCAATTCACAGGATCAGATGGGTCAGTAGTAATTGAATGGTACCAGATTGAGGGTGATCAATTAATCAGCTGGGTTCAAACTAAAGGTCAAGCTGCAAAAGAGTAGTATAACTCAGAATTTATTTTTAAAAAAGCTCATAGAAATATGGGCTTTTTTTAATTAATAATTATATACATTATAACACCATTATTGGCGGCATTATCTAAAGTAATGGTAACGGTATCTGTTGATGGAACTAATGTAGCTAATAATTTTAATTTCATTTTACAAAAGGCAGAGAAGAGTGGTGTAGGATAATTTTTAAATCTCCCTTATCATTTTTCTTGTAAACAAAACTATACTCTACTTTAGTTTTATTTCCATTATTATCTGTAAAAAAATAATTACCCATTGCTATTCCTATATCATCAATAATATTAATAGAATTATTTTCAAATTC
>Ga0115012_10002221_pt1 | contig 11285 bp, 3 predicted proteins | sample TroAtlMetagenome_FD_88706 | JGI IMG/M metagenome (GOLD analysis project Ga0115012, IMG submission 88706) | Marine eukaryotic phytoplankton communities from Atlantic Ocean - Tropical Atlantic ANT10 Metagenome | ecosystem: Environmental > Aquatic > Marine > Oceanic | place: Tropical Atlantic Ocean...
CGTACCAAGATCCCCGACAAGGACGGCTTCGGGCTGTGGTCGCTCATGCGGGCCAGGTGCCAGCAGCGGAACCGGGCAGAGGAGAGGCGCCTCCGCAAGATGCTCGAGACCATTGAGCAGGACGTGGGCATGGACGGATTCGAGTGCCCGGCGAACCACGAGAACTACGACCAATTCAAGGACCGTGCCTTGCGGATCGCCACGCGCCTCCACAACGTGCAGGTCTCGAGGGCCGTTCCGGGCGAGGTGGATGACTGGATCGAAGCCATCAAGAACAGGATGGCGCGTCGATACCGGTCGTTGATCATGAACATGGAGAGCTTCGAGCAGGCCAACGACATGACGTGGTCCCTCAAGCAGTGGGAGGCGCGCATCCGGAAGTTCGAGAAGTACCAGATCCACACGAAGCGCAACCCGTACTTCAACCCGCCGCCGCCGGGGTGGCGGTACAAGAAGCAGAAGCGCCGGCGGGGAGAAGGAGGAGTGGCGTTGAGCGCAGAGCTCGTGGTGGAGAAAATCTTCGTGGCGGCAGTCGCCGGGCAGCCGCAGATGGAGCGGATCGGCTCCACTGCCAAGCCAGGCAACGCGAAGGGGAGTGGGAGCAAGAAGCCGAACGACCCGTGCTACCTGCACGGCCACTGGAAGCACCCGCACCTCAACAAGCAGTGCTGGGAGCAGCACCCGGAGCTGCGGCCGGCGAAGGTCAAGGTGAAGGTCGCGGCCGGAGCCAACGTGGCTCAACTCCAAGCGAGCCACGACGAGAGCATCGCACGCCTCGCACGTGAGGCCAACAACGCCGATGGTGGAGGTGGCGGTGGCGGCGGACGCAGAGGCGGCCGCTGGAACCGAGGCCAACGACCCCCGTCCAACGTCAAACGCCACCCCAAACCGGACAACTGGCGGAGGCTGACGGACGACGAGAAGGCGGAGGCCCAGAAGGACAACCGCAGGTGCTGGAACTGCGGAGGCGACCACCGGATGTATGAGTGCCCGGCCACCACGGCGGAGCAGAAGGCGTACTTTGAGATGCTGGACAAGAAGAAGAACACGAAGGGCGCCACGCCATCGGCGGCGAAGGCAGACGGCGGAGTGGAGCAAGGCCAACAGGCGGAGCAGCAGACGGCGGGGACGGCGCAGGACGACGGATTCGACTGGGCGGCCGCGCCTGGGATGCTCAACAAGATGCTGCGCTTGAAGGGGATGGAGCCGGCCGGTTGCTGCTCTGCGATGAGCAAGGGAGAGCCCGAAATACCCGACCACACGTGCGGATCGAGCGACTGTTACGACTCTGTTACGTGCGACCCGAATGTGGCCATGGGGGCTCACCTGATGATCACTCACCTCGATAGGCCAAGTGATGGCGGCGAGATGGGGAGTGGGACGGACGGTGGGAATGGACTCACCTCGCCGCATGGCGAGTGTGAGCTGCATCAAGTCCGGCACACGGACGCAAACGGTGCAACGACACACACGTCAGCTGACGACAAACCGCAGGAGGTGAGCCTGAGGGCAGATGGTGGTTTGTGTGGGTCGTTGACACAAAGTGCGTTTGTGGATCCTTGTGGGCGGAGCGGGTCTCTAGACCCCACCAACACCGAACACGGGCCGGGCTCTGGTTCGCTTAACGGCACCAACCCGCGTCACATGCGCATTAGTGAACGCGTCACGTGCGACCACCGGAATGGGACGACTGCCTTGTGCGACCGACCCGTGCCGGATGGGGAACCGATTGTGGGGGAGGCGATGATGGGAGAGACGACCAGAACGAAGAAGAAGGTTTCGATCTCGGCACCTCTGAAAGAGGGGGGTGCACAGTGGAGAGTCGAGCTCGAGGGGAAGGAGCCGACGATGGGGGAAGCGATGGGGCACCCGAGGACGCTCTATGTCCACGTGGTGGACGTGGAGAGCGGGGAGCAGTGCCCCACCGACTTTGCGGACCCGCTGCATGCGGTGTGGCAAATGAAGGGGAAGGGACACCTGGGATGCGTGCGCAACACCGCGCCAGTGCGCGTGGTGCGCGGGAGTGACAGCGCCGACTGCCACGAGGTCACCATCCGGGATCTGGCGACGGTCTACGCGAGGATGAGCACGGGAGAGTTTGACACGATGGACATGGCGCCTGGATTGCAGCGACGAGCACGATGCGGATCGAGGCTCAGGATGCGGCAGTGCCTGGAGCAGCTCGTGACGCACCAGCAGGCCAGCTCCCCACCGGCACCGGAGTTCACGCGGAGCTACGACCTCCCGGCGCTACTCGAGCAGCACCGGCGGCGAGTGCAGGAGCCGAAGCGCAGGGTGGTCTACATGTCGGTGATGTGCGGAGTGAGCGGCGACGCGGTGGCGGCGCGAGCGGCGGGCGTGCGAGAGGAGGACATGATCCTCGTCGAATGCTGTCCGGAGCACGTGGCCAACCTTCGAAAGGCTTTCCCACGGGCGACCATCATTCCCGGGGACGTTCGCAAACGAGAGGTGCTGGACGCGATCCGCAAGTGGGCGGGCAAGGTCGACATCATGGAGGCCAGCATTGCATGCCAGCCTTCGTCTACGGCTGCCACGGTGCACGACCCGAACGATCCAAGGCTGATCTACGGCACCGTCGTCATGCTCATCGCAGCGATGGTCAGGCCGCGCGTGTTCCTGGTCGAGGACGTGCCCTCCTTCAAGATCAAGCAGAAGGCCAAGTACAACGAGCTCAAGAAGGACATGACGAAGTTCTTTGAGGAGTACCACGAGGTCACTTACAACGCCCTCGAGTGCATGGTGCCGCAGAACCGACGAGGACTCGTCATGATCGGCACCAGCGGCGTTGATGTGAAGGGAGGTCTGGCAGCGGTGCTGCGGCAACAGTTGGCGAGGAAGAAGGGGACGACGACGCACCCCACGGTGGCGGAGGCGCTGGCCGGGCACAGGAAGATGAAGCAGTTCCAAGGCATCTTGACGCCGCATCTGCGTGGGGCGGTGAAGGGGAACGACAACCGGCCACGGCGAGTACGGTCAGTCAACAGGTACTACACCACCATCACCAGCGGCTACGGCGCGCGGGGCGGCATGTCGGACGCATGCTGGCGGCGGTACACCACGTGTGACGCAGACGAGGCGCCGAAGTCGAAGTCGTTCAACCCGACGGGCGCGGAGCTCGGGGTACTGTCGGGGTTTGCCATTGACGCGCCGTGGTCACGGGCCGTCTCGTGCAAGTGCCCCGGGTGCGTCACTCCGGCAGGGAAGTCCCGTGGCAGGCCAGGCGACATTGAGAGGGGAAATGTGATTTCTCCACCACAGTGGCTTCTGCTGATCGGACCCATCGTCCGCTCAGCGGCATCCAGCGTGCGAGTCAACAGCGGCCAACCGGTCACTGTCGATGGGGGCGAGCTACACAGCGGGATGCAGGACGAGCTGAAGAAGCGGATGGAACGAGAAATCAAACTTTTGCTCAAGAGCCAGATCCAGACCGAGTTCAAGGCCTTGGTGACCGAGATCCTGGGGGCGCAGTCCATGTGCAATCATGACGGCCAGTCTATGTGCAATCACGACGGCGAGCAGTCATGCCCCGTGAGTGAGAATTCCACCGGGGATCCCCAGTGGAATTCACCCGTAAGTGTGGAATCACCCGTAAGTGTGGAATCCACACCCACGGGTGACAGCGGTGAGGTCCCGCACTTCGAGAACAGCGGGGAGTGCGACGTGGTCAGCTGGATGAGCCGGCTTGCTGGGGGCGCCAACGAGATTGAGGAGCGCACGAAGCAGATGAACGACGGCAGCGTCGGCAGGACATCGGCCGAGGTGGAGGAGGACGCTCAGGTGCGACACAGGCAGATCTGCGAGCAGCTACTCAATGAGACGGCAGCTCCGGAGCTCGTGAAGCTTCGGACGGCGAACGCGGTCACGAGGTCGCAGGCCAAGCAGCAGCAGCAGCAGCTACAGCCGCCAGAGCAGCCACCGCCAGAAAGTAAGACACCGTCCGAAAGTAAGACACCACCCGTGCAGCAGCAGCAGCCGGAGCAGCTGCTGACGCAGCCGGAGCAGCTGCTGACGCAGCCTGGGGGCGCGACGACGCAGCCGGAGCTGGCGGAGACGGAGCAGCAGCCGCCCGAGGAGAATGACGAGCTCGCACGTGAGTGGACGGGGGACGAGCCGCCGCCGGGCACGCGCGTGTCCGACTTCGAGGCGGAGAAGTACGTGCGGCTGGTGCACTCGCGCATGGGCTGCATCTCGAAGAAAGCCATCAAGGTTCTCATCGACTCGGGGCAGCTCGAGGATGCACCGTTCATCTCGAACGAGTAATGGCTCACCATCGAGGTCAAGTGCCCATCGTGCCTGCGGAACCTGCAGCGGCGCAAGCCGAGCAGGAACAAGTCGCGCAAGCCACGCAGCAAGCTGCGGATTCTCGAGGAGGTCATCGTCGACCTGATCGGACCGAGGAAGGTCCCAAGCCTCTCGTACTACGGAGTGCGGGGCAACCACCGCGCGGGCGGGAACAGGTACATCGTGCTGTTCGTGGACCGGAAGACTGGGAGGGTCTTCCTCGCCTTCATCAAGCGCAAGAGTGATTTCGAGGACATGGTGAGGACGATGCGGAGGCACATGGAGATGGAGGCGAAGGAGTCCGTCGAGTACACGGGTGAGCCGATCAAGGTGCAGCGTTTTGTCAGCGACCGCGACTCGGACCTCACGTCGGACAGGGCGGTCGCGTTCATGCTCAAGAAGCGGATCAAACATGTGATGGCGGCAGCGGACGCCAAGAACCACACGCCACTGCTGGACAATGTGGCACGGAGGATCCTGGACATCATGCGCGTGGACCTCGACACCTCAGGACTCGGGCCGGAGTATTGGGAGTTCAGCGCGATGCACGCGGAGCTGCTGATCAATCTGGCTCCGCAGGACGACCTCGAGCTGAAGCACTCGGCGCGCACGAGGTGGACGGGCAAGATGATGAACATCAAGGAGCTGCGGGCATTCGGAGCCGATGCCTTCCCACATCAGGAGCTGGCGCAGCGGCCAAACAAGTCCAAGATCGATCCCGTGGCACCCGGTGGTGACGGTAGATTCCGGTGGGTGGGCATTGACCAAGGTCCAGGTTTCGTGTCGCGAGGAATGCGGATCTTGGACACCAGGACGAGGACCGTGCGGGCGATGGTGAACGTGGAGCTGAACGAGGACATGTCCGAGGTGCGGATGCTGCCGAAGCCGGCGAAGCTCTGGGAGAACTACAACAACAGCGAGCTCATCCAGTACGACATTGGAGACTGGGGGCGCATCTTCGAGAAGCCGATGCCGAGCATGAGCAGCCGGATCATGGAGGACGACCTCGTGCCGATTCAGGAGAGCGAGGAGGACGAGGACGGACCGCCACGTGGAGTGGGGGCGCTCGAGATGGAGCGGATCGACTCGGACGAATCAGACGCGGACTCGGACAGCGACAGCGACGGGGAGTATGCGGAGGTCGAGGCACCTGCGGCAGACGACCAGGGCCGAGGCAACCGCAAGCGCAGGTCGCGGACACACCGGGGTAGTCGGGTGCGGAAGAAGAAGCGGCACGCACGGGCCGAGGCCACGAGGAAGCTCAGGGAGCTCCGAGAGAAGCAACGTGAGCGTGACGAGTGGCGATGGGAGCAGTCACAGCGCATTGCCTACCAACAGGTGAACCCGAAGAGGCCGGACTCGAAGTGTTTCAAGGCATACGAGAAGTACAAACACGCGAGAACGGTGACGGAGTTCCTCCAGCTGGGCGGCACGTGGGGTGCTCTGGACTGGGACCGCGAGCGCGGCTTTGTTGTCGAGCGACAGGCCACCCTCGCAGAGGTGGAGTCGGGGATGGCCGGCTGGGCAGATGCGCCTGCAGGCCTGTCGAAGAAGACCGAGCAGAAGCGCTTCTCGAGTCGAATGGCGGCGCATCGGCACTACGCGGCACACGCGGCCGCATTCCACGCCACGAGGGAGGCGAACGGGGTGTTTGTGCCGGAGGGGATTTCCGGATCGGACCGTATGCTGCCGTACTGGGAGGCGGCGGCCGCATCGAGCGAGGTGCTCGACCACGGACTGGGGCGAGTCGACCTGCTGGCTCGTGAGGCGGCGCGCTGGATGAAGTGGAAGAGGGATGAGAGCCATTCGAAGGTGCAGGAGCTGCGGGAGCTCGGAGAGCGCGCGTACACCACCATGATGAACACCTTCACGGCGAATGTGGTGGAAGAGCTGAGCCACGTACGAGCATCGTCGGTCAAGACGCCGAGGTCGTTCAAGGAGGCGATGCAGGGGCCATTTGCTGAGTACTGGAAGAAGGCGCTGGAGGCCGAGTGGGCCAACATCCGCGAGCACGGCGTCTACGAGTGGGTGCCGAAGCCGATCGGCGTCAAGCTCATCGATAGCAACTACGCATGGAAGTGCAAGTCGGACGACCAGGGCCGCATTGCGAAGTTCAAGTGCCGAGTGGTGGCGCGTGGGTTCCGTCAGTTGTACGGAGTCCACTTCCACAGCTCGATGGCACCTGTCGGCAAGTTGCAGACGTTCCGTGTGCTGCTGGCGGAGGCGGCGCGGCGCGGCATGGACATCCAGATGCTGGACGTGCGCTCGGCCTACTTGTGCAGCGAGATCGACATCCCGAACTACATGACGCCACCGCCTGGAACGACTCCACCCGTGCCGGGACACGTGATGAAGCTCGTGCGCCCGTTATATGGGACGCGCCAAGGGGCCTACTGCTGGCACAAGCAGATCAATAGTGACATGCTCGAGTGGGGTTTCAAGGCCTCCACGGCGGACCCGTGCTTGTACATCATGCGGAGGGGGAGCAGCGTCCTTCGGGTGCTGCTCTTCGTGGACGACATGGCGATCTTCAGCGACGCGGACGCGGACGGCAAGGCGATGAAGAAGGAGTTCATCAAGACGCTCGGCGACAAGTACAAATTCTCGACAGGACACGACGACCACGTGTACCTCGGCATGGCTATCCACCGGTTAAGTGGAGGCCGGATCTTGCTGACGCAGGAGAGGTACATCGAGGACGTCATGCTGAAGTTTGGCTTCAACGAGTGTCGAGGCGTCATGACGCCGTCACCAGGTGGGAGAGTGAGCAAGGTCGATTGCTTCAAGGGGGACCCAGGGAAGAACCCTTTCGTGAAAAGGTACCGGGAGTTGTGTGGTGTCCTGCGCTGGATCGAGCAGAGCACTCGTCCGGACATCAGTGCCAGCCTCAGTGAGCTTGCAAAGGTGCAGTGCAACCCCGGAGAGGCGCACGTGAAACGGTTGAACCACCTGATGAGGTACGTGTCCTCGACGAGAGGGATGGGGATTCTGTTCGGCCGCAAAGAGACGAAGCATGCGTTCGGTGCGGTAGTGGGATACGTGGACAGCGATTGGGCCGGGGACCCCGATTCCTCGTACAGCCGAGGGGGCTATGTGTTCGAGTCGTGGCAGGCGCCGATCTCGTGGGCATCTTTTAAGATGAAGGCAGTGGCCGCGTCGAGTGCCGAAAGTGAGTACATGGCCATGTCCATGGCGACGCGTGAGGCGGTGTGGCTGCGTTTGCTGTACAGCGACATGGGCTACGGGGATCTCTCAGCCGAGTGCTACGGCGACCTCTGCGACAAGGACTACAAGAAGGTGCGCCTGTCGGACGAGTTCGACCCGTACGAGACCGCCATGATGCTCCATGGAGACAACAAGGCGGCGCTCGCCATGTCCAAGAACCCCGTCCTCCACAAGCGGAGCAAACACATCCACGTTGCGTTCGGGGTGACACGTCAGGCCGTCAGGGACAAGTTCGTGGCCCCGTGCTACATCAGCACCATCGACAACACTGCGGACATCATGACCAAGGAGCTCGACAGGAAGTTGCACCGGCGGCACGCAGGGCGCATGCTGGTTGAGATGAAGGGCGGCAAGATCTTCGACATCGAGGGCGAGCGCATGGAGTTGGGGAGCAGGGAGCCAAAGAGGGACGTGCTCTATCGGAAGCCGGCGCCTGGGCTGAAGAGGGCGAGCGAGGTGGCGACGGAGAAGTTGCTGGAGATCTGTGACGACCTGCAGTTGATCCAGACCGTGGTTGGCAAGCCGACGGTGGCGCCGATTGCGGTGGCTGCCACAGGTGCAGAGGGCTGCATCGAGAGGACGACGGACCGCATGGTGGATGCGTTGGTGGACAGGCTGGTGGACAAGATGGCGATGGAGCTGGAGAAGCAGTTCGAGCTGAAGCGCGAGATGTTCGAGCAGTTTGCGGAGCTCGCGTCGACGTGGCGGGATGACGCGATCATTGATTCAGGTGCGAGTCGCACGTATGCGACCAAGGACGTGCCGCTCCGCAATGTGAGGAGTGGTCGGGGCCGAGTGTCGGTGGCCACGGGCAGGACGGAGCCGATTGCCGAGACAGGCGACTTGGGTGTGCTCCGGGGTGTTCAGCGGGTGAACTCGTTCACTCGGACCCTCGTGAGCGTCACGGACTTGGTCGATCAGTTCGAGGCTGTTCGGTTCGACAAGAGCGGCGCGCACGTGGAGACGAAGGGGTCAGATGGACGCATCGTGTCCACGCTGATTGGTCGTCCGACTGCGAGCAGGCTCTTTGGCTTCGACGACGCTGCTTTGAGTAGGCACGCGAGGAAGCTCGGAGGAGATGGAGGCTGAGGTGCCACAGGAGCGCACAGGTATGTCTCCGTGGGGGCGCGCAGTGAATTGAGAATAGCCATGCTTTTCCCAATCCATTTCGTGTGCGACGTGGGGTCCCACGTCGCAGCTCTCAGTTGCGGAGTCGTACCCGTGCGTGAGTGGCACGGGGAGTGAAGAGTTGTGTGTGTGAGCAAATCAGGAAAAGGTCTGATCTGTCACGAGGAAGTTGTGAGTGAGGGCCACGGGCAATGTACTGCCCGTGGTGGGCGGGGTGCCCGGGGTCACGGGGGGCTGGGTTTTTCCCAGCCCAGGGCCCTGGGCCTGGGTTTCCCGCCATTCCGACTAGTTGACAAGCTGACCGCCAATTTGGCAGAGTGGTGACTGGGCTATTTGCTGTGCTACAGAACACCTCTGGTTTCTGGGCGCACTGCGGTTATGGGGAAGGACGCTGAGTTCTTTAACACAGCGAATTGAGCCCAACTGGAACGCAGGAACACAACAGGAAACTGGCGTACTACGCCATACATCAAGGTAGGAACGGTTTCACAGGGATTGTGGACAAGTGGTGGGGACCAAGGGGAGCGTACTGGTACACTAACGGTGTGTCGGGCGTCAACCACAAGAAGTTCACCACCAGAGCAGCGGCACAGAGGTACATTGACCTCTGCGCCAGCACACAACAGGCAAAGGCGGCAGCAGCAGCAGCAGCAGCTAGACCTCCAACAGGCTTGCACATCAGGGGCAAGCACTGTGTGGCGGCAGCGGCAGCAGCGGCGGCAGCAGCCAAACCAACCCGACCAGTGAAAGCAGCAGCGACTGCAAAGCTGGAACAGGGGCAAGAAGTACAGGGGGGAGTTGTGCCAGGGAGCGACATCTGTCGTGCCCTGCACACAGCGTTGGCTACCGTTGTCCGTTCGAGGGTTAACGGCGGCGGTGCGCAGGAGAACTGTGGCTGGACCTTTGGGGAAATCACTGCCATCTTCGGCATAACCCCAGAGGGACAACCAGAGTTGTGGCGAGAGGTCATCGAAGCGTTCTTCGGCGACACGAAACAGTGATGGCGGGTAAAAGCGTCGAAGAGTTGGCGAGCAAGGCCCTGGGCACGACGAGGTTCACGAACAAGGAGACCTTTATCGGCCGGGACCAAGAGAAGATAATCAAGACGAACGGCAAGATGGTGCCGTTCCTCACGAAAGAGTTCACGTGGCCGCGACGGGAGGAGTCCGGCGAGATCTACGACGAAGACGGCGAGCTCTCGCTCAAGATGCTCGACGGCAAGCCGGCCAAATCGTACGATCAGGTTTTCAGTGCCATGGATGGTGGACCGGTGTCGGCTGAGGCACTCGGCGAGTCCATACTGAGTGGGAGCATCGGAGAGGACGATGCAGACTTGTCAGACGTTGAGACCCACGCAGGACTGCTGCACTCGTACCGAGTGGTGATGGAGGAGTACACAGGCGGTACCTCGAGCGGCGCCCCAGCAATCCTTGTTGGGGTTGAACCGATGGGCGACGCAGTGGATGAATCGACCGAGGACCCCCAGGCACAGAAACGGATGGTCGCATCGGTGGCGCACGAAGCACACGTGACACACGTGAAGTCCATGGTGGCGGCCGCAGAGGAGGAACGGGCGGCCGCGCGGGCGTCACGTGTTGAGTTGAGCACCCAACTCACCCAGGCCATGAAGGATAGCAAGGAGGCTCGCAAGGAGCAGAGAGACCAAGGATCTCTCGAGGCCAGTGCGAAGGATGAGATGGAGGAGATGAAGGTGACGATCCGATCCATGCAGGAAGAGCTCCGAGGCCTCCAGTCCAAGGCGCGTGCGGCCGGAGAGCGCAGTGACGAGGCGACCGAGCGAGCCACGGACGCTGGAACTGACGGGGTGCCCAACCAGACCACCGGATGGGAGGTGTCTGTGGAGGGACCCAGCGGGAACCAGGCGATGGTGTGGCGGGACTGCCGGATCATCCAGCAGAACGGAACACCCGACGTGCAGGAGGGCGGCGAGGAGAGCAAGACGAGTGAGACTTCTGAGGGTGAGACGGCACGTGAGTCGCAGGACATCTCCGCGAGCGTGAGCATGGGGGCGGACGGAACGGCCGCGGTCTCATTCGATGTCTCGGTGGATGCGAGCGAGAACGACGAGGGCGATTCGACCCTCCTCATTCCAACCACCTCCCCAGAGCTCATTCGGCGCAAGAGCGACGGGCGCTCCCTCACGCTGGTCTTGGAGGACGAGGCGCAGGTGCGACGTGCGTTGGAAGCGGCCTCGACGGAGGCACACGAGGAGTACAGTCGGGCGCAGGGCAAGGTGATGCGGCAGGATGAATTGATTCGGGCGGAGCTGGAGAGTCTCCTCTCAATGGAGCAACAGGTGGAACGAGCCAGCGAGAGCTATGGGGTAGCTTCGATGGAAGTGCGGAGACTGGCAACGCACGTGGCGGAGCTGGAAGTGAAGCAGGAGGAGGTGGAGGCGTCGTACCAGGAGATCGTGGGGCGCGTGGTGGAACTGCGCAAGCGGCTCCTGCTCGCAATGCGAGAGGCAGCGAACCACTCGACCTCGGCCTTGCAGACCCCGCCATTCCACGCGGACCTCTCGCCCGTCAAGGTACACGCGAGCTCGTCCCCGACGGAGGGCAAAGCACAGCGCCCCAAGCGCGTGTGGTCGAAGCTCACCATGAAGGACC
>Ga0115012_10002222_pt1 | contig 11285 bp, 11 predicted proteins | sample TroAtlMetagenome_FD_88706 | JGI IMG/M metagenome (GOLD analysis project Ga0115012, IMG submission 88706) | Marine eukaryotic phytoplankton communities from Atlantic Ocean - Tropical Atlantic ANT10 Metagenome | ecosystem: Environmental > Aquatic > Marine > Oceanic | place: Tropical Atlantic...
AACAACAGCATCATCCGATTGAATGGTCAGACCATCAGCGCAGACATTACAATTGACAGCGATGAGAATGGCGTATCGGCTGGGCCTATCACACAGGACAATGCCACCGTCACTGTTAACGGATATTGGAGTATCGTATGACCAGTCAGTTAAATGTAGACACTATTGTAGATAAGGCTGGCACTGGCGGCTCTAATGTCAAGATGGCTAATACATCTACCTATGTAGATGGAACTAAAACACAAAATGTTTCTAGCAGCGTTATAAAACATTGGACTATTATCGACCAAAGTGGAACTACGGAATCTTTAGGCAGCTTTAATCAAAGTTCACTTACGGATGTTGATGTTGGTAGAACACAATTACATTGGGCTAATAACTTTGCTTCTGCATCTGCTCAGTGCATAACCGCTTATAATGCATATTCAGTAGATGGTTCTTGGTACCAGTTGGTATCTACATCTAGTTATAGATTAACTTCATATATGGAAGGTTCTAGTGCATATTATGATGTAGACCATTGTAGTGGTCAAATTACCGGAGACCTTGCATAATGGCTAGTTTACTTAAAGTAGATTCACTAACAGGTGTAACCACCGCTGGCTCTATTAGCGTTACGGGCGAGGGCAACTCAACCACGACTAATCTTCAGCAGGGGTTGGCGAAGCACTGGGTAAGGTTTGACCAAGTTAATTCTAATACGTTTGGAGACACATTCAATAGTAGTTCTTTTACAGATAATGGAACTGGCAACACTTTATTTACTCGTACTTCAAATCTTGCAAATGACGATTACCCTGCTTTTATAACAACAGAAATACAAGCATCTTACACAAATACGGCAGACGCATTAATTGCGGGTGCAACACAACTTAGTACGTCTTTTATGTCTACATATCACGTTGAAAACGGTTCTGCCGCAGACACACGAACAGTAGCAATGATGGCAGTAGGAGACCTCGCATAATGGCAAGCGAACTTAGAGTTAACACATTAAAGGATGCCAGCGGTAATAACAGCGTGGCTACTAGCTTTGTTGCGGGGGGTAGTGCAAAGGCTTGGGCAGCTATGAATGGTACTGGTACACCAGCTTTGCGTGACAGTTTCAATGTTTCTGGATTGACAGATAACGGTACGGGTGATTTTTCTTTTGCTTATTCTAATAATCTTGCAACAGCCGATGCCTATACTGCTGGCGGTATGGTTGCAAATACATCTGCAAGTAATACTACTTACACATTGGCTCCGTATAGTTCAAGCACTTTAACAACCAGTTCGTCCAGATACAGCATGAGATATAATACTGCAAGTGCTGAAGGTGTAGCTGATTATGCGTATGGAGCAACAACTATTCATGGAGACCTAGCATGAGTAAAGCAGCAGAACTAGCCGCATTGATTGGTTCAGGTCAGGCGCAGGGTAATAAGAACCTGATTATCAATGGTGCGATGACTATTGATGAACGCCATGATGGGTCTTCTTTTACAGTAGTAAATGGAAATTCAAGAACTGGTTATATTGCAGACCGTTTCAGGGTCAATGAAACCAGTGGAGCAGAGTTTACTGGTCAAACAGTTGCTGATGCACCAGTTGGATTTGAATATTCTAGTAAATTGACGGTAACGACTGCTGATGCGTCTTTAGGCTCTACTGAATTTCATAGAGTAATACAGCCAATTGAGGGGAAAAATATAAGTAATTTGGGTTGGGGAACTTCTAATGCCAAAACCCTTACGTTGACATTCTATGTAAAATCTAGCGTTACTGGTCAGTATTATATTTCTGTATTTAATAACGCAGCAGACCGTACCTTACTCAAAGGTTATACTATAGATTCCGCTAACACTTGGGAAAAGAAAACTATTACGATAATTGGAGACCAGTCTGGCACTTGGTTAACTACAAATGCTGTTGGAATCCATTTAATGTGGTCACTAGGAACTGGCTCAAGTTATCAATCAAGCACACTTGACGCTTATCAAGCTGGATTTTACATGGCTAAATCTGACCAAGTAAATTTGGCGGCAACTAATAGTTCAACATGGCAGCTTACATGTGTACAGCTTGAGGTTGGAGAAGTAGCCACCGCTTTTGAACATGAGGACGTAACGACTACGTTATCCAAGTGTCAGAGGTATTTTTACAGTCACACCAACGGTGACACTAAAACTATATGTAATGCAAATGCTTACGCATCAAATATGGTTTTTGGAACAATTCACTTTCCAACTTCAATGCGAACTTCATCATATGCTTTGCATTATACATCTGGAACTAATTATTTCAGATTTTATAGGGCTGGTGCAAATACAGATTTTGATGATTGGTCTGGTATTAACGAAAGAACAGAAGCCGGTATTACAATATATAAATCAAGTTTGTCTGGATTCACGGCTGGTCATGCGGGTTGGTTGTTATCTATTAATGCTAGTGCGCACGTTTATTTTGATGCGGAGTTATAAAAATGGATATTAAATCAGCACAATATTTTAATAATTTAGAAGGTGTTAAATCTGGCATTAAAGTCACTATGGACGGTGAGGGAATGTTAGTTCCTCTTGATTCAGATAACCGACAATATGTAGAAATTATGCGCCTAGTGGACGCTGGCACTCTAACCATAGCCGACGCTGACTGATGGACTTAGTACACATCATAGATACCTTGATTGGTATAGTCGTAATGGGTGGTGCTTGGTATCTTAGTGGACAATCTAAAGAGATAAAGCGAATAGATATATTAATGAACAGGACACGTGAGGAATACGCTACCCGTACAGAGTTACGTGAAGACATGAACCGTGTTATGGAAGCATTGCATAGGGTAGAAGACAAGTTAGATAGGGCATTAAATAAATGATGCAGTTTAAAGCGTTTAAACCACAAGCCATGAATAAGATTGCTCAAGCTATGGGCTATCAGGGTGACATGGGACAGTTCCAACAGTATATAGAGCAAGACCCTGCACGACAGCAGCAGATGAATATGTATACTAATGCTGCACAGAAGATGGCACGTGGTGGTATGGTTAGGAAGATGGCTGTTGGTGGTACAACAACTAATCCTAGTGGCACACAAGCTGCTACACCTACAGTAACTACACCTACAAAGGCAGTAACAAATGCGGCTGGTCAGATAACAACTCCCGGCATTGCACAGTATAGTGTAGAACAAGCGTATACTCCGGGTGTGCCTGTAGGCGGCACAACAATTGCTGCTGAAACGCAGACAGATACATCACAAGATATAGCTACAGGAACAGGTCAAGTAACTGGTCAAGTTGCTGTGCCTACAGCTACGGCTGCAACAGCACAGGCTGCTCCTGTAGCACAGACACAAGCTAATGTGATGCAAGCTGCCCAAGCTGCTCCTGCAGTAGATGCAGCTATGCAAGCTACACAGGCTGCTCAAACTAATCCTCAAGACCCACGTGCGCAAGTAACTGCAGCACAACAGACTGCTTCATCAGTAGGTAATCTACAGGCAGCACAGGGTAATGCTTCTCTTATAAACAGTCCAGTACAACGGCAGATACAATCAGGTGAGTTAATCTCTGGTGTAGCTGATGCTGCTGTAGCGGCTAACTTTACTGAACAAATACAGGCTGCACAGACTACACCTACACAAGCAGCTATGGTGCAGGGACAACTAGATGGCTTAATGCAACAGTTTGTTGGTGGTAATACACCAGCATGGGCAGCAGGTGCTATCCGTAACGCTAATGCAGCAATGGCTGCACGTGGTCTAGGTGCATCATCTATCGCTGGTCAGGCTATTGTACAAGCAGCAATGGAATCAGCGTTGCCTATTGCACAGGCAGATGCACAGATACAGGCACAGTTTGAAGGACAGAACCTATCTAACAGACAACAGATAGCTATGCTTGCAGCACAACAACGTGCTAAGTTCATGGGTCAGGAGTTTGACCAAGCATTTCAGTCTCGTGTACAAAACTCTGCACGTATTGGTGACATAGCTAATATGAACTTTACTGCTGAACAACAGGTACAGCTAGAGAACTCTCGTGCTACTAACACTATGAACCTAAACAACCTGTCTAACTCACAGGCAATGGTTATGGCTGAAGCATCTGCTCTGGCACAAATGGATTCACAGAATTTAAACAATCGTCAACAGTCTGCTGTACAAAATGCTCAGTCATTCTTGCAAACAGATATGGCTAATCTATCTAATAGACAGCAGACAGATTTGTTTAAAGCACAGCAGCGTGTACAGTCTTTGTTTACCGACCAAGCTGCAGCAAATGCTTCTGCACAGTTTAACGCATCAAGTCAAAATCAAGTTGACCAGTTCTTTGCTAACTTAGGTTCGCAAGTATCACAGTTTAATGCGACACAACAAAATGCTCAGTCACAGTTTAATGCAGGGCAAACTAATACGGTTGAGCGTTTTAATGCAGAACTAAACAATCAACGTGACCAGTTTAATGCACAGAACCAAATGGTAATTGCACAGAGTAATGCACAGTGGCGTAGGCAAATTGCTACAGCAGACACTGCTGCAGTTAATCGTGCTAACGAACTTAATGCTAACGCTATCTTAGATATAAGTAAACAAGCCTACAGTAATCTGTGGAATTACTATGGTGATACTATGGAGTGGGCTTGGACTTCTGCTGAAAGCGAACTAGACCGTATCAGTGCTTTGGCTATCGCTGAACTAGATGCCAAGACTAAGAGTGATACGGCTGCTGCACAAAGCAAGTCTGCTGCAGGTAGTGCTATTGGTAGTTTGATTGGTACATTAGGTACTGCTTTTATTACTTGTTGGGTAGCACGTGAGGTATATGGCAAGAGTAATCCAGAGTGGTTTATCTTTCGTACATGGCTAGAGTATGATGCACCTAAATGGTTTAAGAAATTATACATGACACATGGTGAAAACTATGCTAAACTAATAGCTAAAGTTCCTCCGCTAAAATGGATTACTAAAAAACTAATGGATACAGTAATAGAAAATAAACGGAGAAGACACAATGTCCAGACAGTATAATCCTGCAATAACAGCTTATAAAAGAATGGACCTTGATGGGTTTAATAAATTAGACAAATCTATAGAGCCAGAAAAATCTTCTAGTGGTGGTGGTCTTTTGTCTCGTTCTTCTATGCCTAGCAAAAATAGTAAAGAGTTAGACTATAGTAATCCAGCAGTACGTGTAGCTAAACAGATGCAAGTAATTCGTAAATACAGGGATGAAATAAATGGAGATAAATAATCAACCTAGTTTTGACGCACCTATTCCGGGTCAGTCTCTTACTATGGAGTTAGGGTCTAGGCCGTGGCAATCTCCTGCACAGTTTACTACTGTAGACGAAACAATAGATTACTATATGGAACGTATGAGCAGTGAAGACTTTATGGTGCAACTAGCTGACGTTCTTGAAATGGGTACACCAGTTACTGTATTAGCTAATACTATTCAGATGTCAAGTGTCATGGAAGGTGTACATACAGTAGATGTGGGTATGCTTGTACTGCCTATGCTTATGGAAATGATTATGATGATTGGTGATAGCGCAGGTATCCAGTATGACAGTGGACTAGAGAATAAAGATAAACCTAAAACACGAGACACTTTGATTGCTAAAGTAATTAGTGATTATGAAAAAGAAGTATCTGGTGCAGGGCTATCTGATAGAGAAGAAAAAGAAGTCAAAGATGAAGTAGAAGAAGAAGAAGAGGAAGAGCCTAAAGGCTTAATGGCGCGGAGAACGTAATGACATTTTGGACAGGGTTTGCTACAGGATTAGCTAAAAGTGTAGACCAAGGTTTACAGAAAGCAATGACTAAACGTGATGATGAGTTGTCACGTGCTAAAGCCTTTTGGCAAACTCGTCAAGCACAGAAGCTAGACCAGAAGGAAGCATATGATGCCCGTGCAGAGAAAGCACTAAAGCGTTTAATTAGAGAGACAGGTAGTTCTACTTTAGGTCTTGCTGCGTTTAACGCTGCTGGCGGTGATGCTGATGGTGCTGAAGATTTTCTTAAACAAGTTGATGCTACTCGTAATGCAGGAGAAACTTATAACATTCGTGAAAACTTAAAGCTACCTGAAGGCTATAAAGCTGGCGATGACATAGATGAATCAGCAGCACTTAAATCTGTACGTATGCAGATGAAAGGTATTGATGCTACTAATGTAAAGATTGATGACCCACTATCTAAGTTTGGACTAGGACTAAAAGGTGGCGCGGCACAGAGTGTTGCAGATGAAGTAAACAGTCTTATTGAACCAGAGATAGTAAAAACACTTAACAATATTCCTAACGTAACAATAGATAGGTCAGGTTTTGTATCTGCTATAGACCGTAAAAGAACAATAGAAGATAGCATACCGGGATTAGATAAACAATTGGGTATTAACACCCGTAAGATTGTTGAACTTGATAAAACTTCTCCAACATATGAAGCAGATTTAGAAGCCCTAGAAGATGAACAAGCTAAAATAATACTAGCTAAAACTATGGCTTTTGACGCAGACAATGCCAATACTTCAGGCACTAAGCTAACAGAATTTTTAAGTATGTCTAGGACTATTAAATCGGATGTAGATACTGAACTTGGATATACACCCGGCGGTAGTGGAGCAGCACCTTCTATAACAAACGGACCGCAGGGTGAACTTAGTGGTGATGCAGCTATTTCTTATAGAAATAAAGTATTAGCTGAAAGAAATGAAGAGTTTGTTCGCAATAATCTTGTTGATGAAAATGGTGAACCTGTTAGCGCAGATGCTGAAGCTGCAATTAAAGGTAAAGGTGCGTTTAGTTCTATTGCAAAACGTATAAAGGCTGAAGCACAGGCACGTAAAGAAAAGGATGATGAACCTCCAAAGCCAAAGATACCTACTGCTGCCTCTGCAGGATATGATACAGAAGATAAAATCAGGAAAGACTTAGCAGGTTTTGTTGCATGGAAAGTTAGTTCTCAGCCTACCCTAAATACATTAAAGGGATTAGATTGGATGTCTAGTTATTTAACAGGCTTGAATGTTTCTCCTGAAGAGATAGCTGCTATTTTAGACCCTATGGCAGATAAAATTAATGCTGATGCTGCTGCAAAGGCTGCAGCCCAAAAGAAAGCTGCTGCAGCCCAAGCAAAAGCACCTAAGTATAGCACCAAAAAAACCACACCTAAAGCTAAACCTAAAGCTAATGTTGCCCCTAGACCTACGGGGACAGACCAAATGTCTCTATATGGAGCAAACGATTGGGATAATAAGTTTGCGGCTACGCACAATCCTGATGGGACACCTAAGTAAATGTCTACTCTTTTTGATGCGGATGCAGTCTTTGTGCCAGAAGAAGAGGAAGAAGATAAACTACAACAAGACCAAGCTGCTCCTCAAGGTATATCTGGCGTAGGTGGCTTTAACCCTGATGCTATCTTTGTATCAGAAGAAGAACCTGTTAGTGAAGACGAAAGCAAAGCAGTAGTAGAGCCTCAAGTTGCAAAAGCATTTGATGCTGATGCTGTGTTTGTACCTGAAGAAGAACCTGCCCCCGAAGAAACAGAAGTCCTTTCTGTTTTATCCCCCCCTCAAAAGAAAACCTTTGAGCGTCCAGAAGATGCTAACGTGGATGAAGACATCAGCTATGATGAGATGTCTTCTGATGTGGAGTATATGGATATGCTGCGTGACTATAACAGTCAACGCTTTGGGGAAAGTGGTGCGCAAAAAGAAGATGAGACAGACAGAGAGTACCTTGAAAGATTTGTGTCTCATGTACGTGAGTTTGAGTTTAACTCTTTAGACATGGCATCTCAACTAGACTGGGTGCGTACTGCAAAAGATGATGAGCGAATGAAGTTTGGCTACCTATATAGTCAGCTAGATAAACTACCAGAGTTCTATGAAGAAGGTGGTACAGGATACTTGTCAGCTATCAGAGACTTTGGTAAGTCACTTATACTTGACCCTCTTAACCTTATTGGCTTTGGTGCTGGTAAGGTTGCTAGTGTTGTAGCTACACGTGCTGTAGCACAGGCACTAAAACAAGGTGGTAAGAAATTAGCTATGGAAGAAGCTGCTAAGTTAGCAGGTAAAAAGTTTATAACTACTAAAGCAGGTAAAGTAGCTGCGTTAGGTGCAGGTGTAGAGGCGGGTGCTGCTGCAGTAGAAAATCTAAAGCAGCAAGAAATAAATATTCTTTCAGAAAAGTATGGTGAAGACACACCAACAGAACGCAGTGCAGGGCAAGCAGCATTAGCTGCAGGTATTACAGGTATCGTTGGTGGCTTTGCTGCTAAAGCTGGTTTAGGTAGTTCGGATAAAATACTGACTAATGTAAGACAGGCTGCGGTTAATCAACGAAAGATGAAGCGCGAGTTAGATGCACGTAATGGTGAGTTTGCTGCTAATGCTAGTAAAGAAGCTACAGTAGATACTGCAGGTTTGGCTAATGGTATATTTGATGTGCCTAAAGGAAGGGAAGCACTCAAAGAACTAGGGCCAGAGCCTGAAGATGCAGTAGGACAGATGCAGTTCCGTACTGAGTTAATGCAGCGTGTAGGCGATGTAATAACAGACACCGTAAGAGACCTAGCGAACAACGGTCAGTTAGGTAAGATGGTAAATGAAGAGACTAAAGCATCTGAAGTTATAGGCAACATACTCTCTAAATACATGGCATCTGCTGCAAAGAAAACTGCAGCTACTAAAGGTAAGAGAGCAGCAGGTAAAGCAACAGGAGATATAAAGGAACAAACCACTCGTATGCTTGAGGGAGAAGGTACAGAGAAAGGTTTGCTAGACTTTATACCAGATGATGTAGATGCTAATACACTAGCCAATGCACTAGAAGGTGCTTTGTCTAGGAACAAGATGACATCAGAGCAATTCATTAATGCTATGGGTGCATCCTACACAGACGCAGGTAAGTATCTTAACACAGCTAGTCAAGTAGGAAAGATAATGAAAGGGTTAAGGGAGATTGACCCACAACTAGCAGATGCAATGAAAGCATTTGATAATCCTAATGCCACGGTAGAACCTATCAGTAGATTTGGTGAACTATATAGAAAGATGGACCGTGAACGTAGGGCATTGATGGTTACTATGGTATCGACTACCATGCGTAACGTATACAGTGCCGTGTCTAGGATAGGTATGGAAGGTACAGCGAATGCCTTAGAATCTGTCCTATATCAACTAGGTAGGGGTTCACAGGCTGGTATGTCTGGAAGTATACCTCGTGTAACTACACTAGGTGATGGTTTACGCACTGTAGTACGTGACGGTTTCGGTTCTGTTGAACGTATGGTTGCTGCAGGTGAAACTGCAGAGTTAACAGACTTGCTACTAAAAAATCAACCTAGACTGTTAGCGAACATGAACAGGTCTCTAAATGAATTAGCACCTGATAAAGAGTTAAGTAAAGTAACTAGATGGCTTAACAGCTTAAACATTGCCCAAGACTTATTCTTTAGGCGTGGTGTATTTACAGATACTATTGATAAGCAGATGCGTAGGGCAGGTATTATTGTTGATAACCCTACTAAACAGGGACAGTTCAAAAGCCTAGAAGAGTTTGCTGCATCAGGACAGTCACTACCTTCTAAAGTATTAGAGAATGCAGTAGATGAATCACTAGCCTTTACCTTTGCTCGTATACCTAAAGAAAAGGGTGGGCAATTTGGTGATAGTATAGCCCATAGCTTCTTAAAGTTCAATGAGAAACTTGGCCCCTTACCACTGCCTATAGGTACGGCTGCATTTCCATTCGCTAAGTTTATGGTAAATGCACTACAGTTTCAATTCCAGTATAGCCCTGCCAGCGTAGTCACAGGTTTATATCAGGGAAGGTTAGCTAAACTTGCAGGTAAAGCTGCTGAAGAATCTAAAAAGTTAGCTGCCTTAGAAACAGATGAGACAGCCAAGAAAGCGTTGCTTGATAGGTCTAAGAAAGAACTGTTAGAAGCTGAACAAAGAGCCAACAAAGCACGTAAAGATTTTTCTACTGGCGTTGTAGGTACTGCTGCTCTTATGTCTGCTATTAACTACAGAGCAAAGAACCAAGATACTAAATGGTTTGAGGGTAAGACAGACGATGGTAAGACTACCGACCTAAGACCCTACTTCCCTATCACTCCATACTTAGCACTAGCTGATATGATTGTTAAGATGGGGTATGCAGAAGGTGCTTCTTTAGGAATGGTTGACCAGCCAGAGATTACAGGAGAGGTAGATGTAAAAGAGTTTCTTGAGGGTGTAACAGGCGCACAGTTTAGAACAGGTGCTAGTTCATTTGTAATAGATGAGTTTGCAAAGTTAGTGCGTGGTCAAAGCAGTGACATGAAACAAGAACGCCTGTATGAACTAACAGGTCAATATGTAGCTGAATTATTTGGTGGTGCTGCCACACCTTTAAGAGTACTACGCGATGTTGAAGCTGCTTATGATACAGAGGCTGCTATTGTAAGGGATGCCAGACAAACAACAGGCGATACTGCACTAGAGAGAGGTGCAAGTGCCTTTACTAATGTGTTACAGAAGGACATGCCAATAGTATCTAAGGATTTACCTGAGTTACAAAGCCCAACAAGAGAGGCTCCTATATACAGGCAGAGTTCTGGTGTATCGCAACTGTTTGGACTGCCTCGTGAAGAAGCTGCACGTACTCCCGGTGAGAAAGAATTAGTTAGGTTAGGTATAAAGAACTTTACTATCGTTCCTTCAGAGCGTGAAGGTGAGGCAACAGCCTTGGTTAAGAAACACTTTGGCAAGAGATTTGAGGAGCGTATTAACAAAGAGATAAACTCTAAAGAGTATAAGAATAAGTCAAACAGTAAGCAGAAGCAAACTATGCGTAACATACTAAGAGAGTTCAGGGCTAGGGCTAGACAGTTAGCTAAGATAGAGGCTCGTAATACTGCCAAAGAATTGGGTAAACCATTCACTGCTTTTGATAGGGCTGAGTGGGGTAAGCTATCTACGTTACAACGCCGACTAGCTAATGAGTGGTATCAAACTAAATATGGCATGACTGTCACAGAGAAACAAGCGGAAGACCCTGACATGAATCATCTAAGGGCTGGCGCACGTATAGGTAGGGCAGAGGCAAGGACTAGGTAAATAAATAAGGGGGCAACTAAGCCCCCTCTTTTATCTGTTGTCACCATCCCCCTGTAACTTATTCCTAGCTTTCCTGTCTGCCAGCTTATCAAGATTACCTTCCATAATGCTACCAAGATTCATGTCCACTTCCTTTGCAAGCATAGCGCAGTACCATAGGACATCTCCTAACTCTGCACCTATCTGGTTCT
>Ga0115012_10002224_pt1 | contig 11278 bp, 9 predicted proteins | sample TroAtlMetagenome_FD_88706 | JGI IMG/M metagenome (GOLD analysis project Ga0115012, IMG submission 88706) | Marine eukaryotic phytoplankton communities from Atlantic Ocean - Tropical Atlantic ANT10 Metagenome | ecosystem: Environmental > Aquatic > Marine > Oceanic | place: Tropical Atlantic Ocean...
GTTCTACTACCGAAGGATGAACCTGTACTAAATCCTAATGCCATCTTAACCTCCTCCTAATATTCCGCCTGGTCTCATTTCTCTTTCTAATGTGTTTTGTACTGCGGCGTCAATTGCTTGTGCAAGTTGTTTTGAACCATCGCTAGTTACTTCTGAGCTTCCTTCTGCCATGTTGACTGTAATATTTGTATTATTTGTTCCCATTTGTCCTTTGCCCATCTCAACTGGTATACTTCTTCCATTTGGAAGCGGAATCACAGCTTCTCTACCATGAAGCACTGCACCATATCCTGAATTAGGGCCAGTTGCTATCCCACCATCCGAGTAGGAACGACCATGCTTAGACATAATACCACCTTGTCTAGCACCAGCACCACCGCCACCGAATCCAAATAAAGCTGCAAACTGTTTTAGTACTCCGCCTTTTGTTTCCATAGCAATTCTTACTTGGTCGGCAATAGCTACAGCCATTTGTATCTTTGCTACAGCTGCCATAAGTTTTGCAGTTTTTTGGTCTTCTCCTGCTAATGCCATAAACATACCGATAGTACCTGCAAATTGATTTAAACCAGTACTAAACTTATCTAAATTTTCTCCGCCTTTCTTTGTTTGGTCATCTTCTTCTTTTTGTTTTGCTGCTGCTTCTGCTGCTTTAATAGTAGCCTCTCCCTCAGTAGGTTCACCGCCTGTCATGCTTACTGTTTGGTTTAGTTTTTTATCAATGATTGTATTTTCATCATCTAATAATTGATTTTCTCTTCTTAGACTTTCTATTTGGTCATTATACTCGTCAGCTTTTTGTTGGGCAGCAAATGTATTATCTTCTAAGAACTCGATATATTTTTCTTCAGAGTTTGCATATAATCTTTCAATATCCTCTCTTATTGCATCCGCTCTCTTTTGATTTGCTACTTCTTGACGAATCGCTCTTGCCTCAGGCTTCTCCATCTTTTCATATGTTATAAAAGCATTATATGTTCCTTCTTCTAATTGCTTAACCATTTGCTTCATCTGATCAATAGATGCTAAAGTTTCAACAGAAAATCCTTGAGCATCCATAAAGTCTCTAGAGGCTGCATTAAATCCTTCTGATTGGCTATATTCTAATATACCTTTTTTGGTTGAAACTTTTGTTTGATAATCTCTTTTACCAAATAATCCTGTGCCTTTTTCCTCGTCTCCGATTATATCTAGATTTTCTTGTTTCTTTCTTATATTTACTGCTTGTTGTGCTGTTAATATTTTATTTGTTATGTCATCTAAAGCTGTTACTTGTTTAGCTGAAACATTAAATAAAGCATTGGCATGATAGAACCCGCCTCTTTCAATAGCTAATTCTACTTCTTGTGCGTGATAGCTTGCACCCTCTCTAATTTTTTCTTGTACTGTTTTTGGTTGTAATTGTTTAGGTATCAAGTCTTCCATAAGCTGTCTTGAAAGACCTTGTCCTATAGCGTCTGTTAGAGTTTTTGCAAAATTTTCTCCAATCTTTTCAAATCCTGAACTATCACCTCGTAGTGCTGCTCCGATAGCATTACCTAAGTCTTTTTCTATACCAGCATATAAAGCATTGAATGTCATAAAGATTGCGTTTGCTTGCATTTTTGCTGCAGTAACACTATCTTCTTGTAATTTTACTAAATCAGTTTGTGCCTCTATTTGGTCATATAAACCTGCTGCTAAGATATTGTTCTCATCTACTCGCGCTCTATCAAGTTGAAGTAGTTGACTTTGTAAATCTTCTCGCATTTTTGCTAGTTTATTTTCTTCTTGAGAAACTTTTAATTGTGCTCTATTTGTTCCTGCTAAGAAACTAAATTTTGATGCTGCAGCTAATCTATTTGCATCTTTTTGTATTGCCATCTGTCTATCTTGTAAAGCATTAAATAATTCAAGTTCTGCATTTACTAAATCTAAATCTGCTTGATACTCTTTTAGTCCACCATCTCCTTTAGTAAGGTCTTCAAAAGCTTTCTTTTGTTGCATTAACAATGAAATCATATTTTGGAAAGGAACTTTCGGTAATGATTGAACTAATCTATTTTGTTCTTTTACTAATTCGCCTGAAATTTCTTTTAATGCTTTAAACGCAGCTCCCTGTTCGTTATATAGTTTATTTAAATCTGCTAGTCTTTGTTCTTGTTCTGCACTTAATTTATTACCTGCCGCGATAGTATCTGCAAACTCTTGATAACCCTTATCTAATTTTGCAAGTTGATTAAAAGTGAAAGAAACAGAATTTGCTATCTCTCTAAAACCTTCTGCATTAACACTTTGTCTAGAATGTAATAAATTATATTCGCTAATAGTTTTTTCTAAACTTGCACTTTGTAAAGCTTCTGCAGTATGCATAGTTTGGTCAGCTAATCCAGTAATTAACCCTCGGTCTCTAACTTCTACCATTTTTGTAAGTTCTTGATTAAAACCATCTACAGAACCTTTTAATTTATTCATTCGGTCGTTGAACTGGTCTATTTGGGATTGGTCTGGCCCAAAGAACTTATCAAATATACCTTTACCTATTTGAAAAATAAGAAATGCTGTTCCAAGAAATCCCATTACTGACATAAGCCCTGACATTGCTCTAGTAAGTCTATTTGCTTGTTTTTCTAAGAAAGCGAAAGCAGTACCACCTGCCATCTGTATCTTTTTAAATTGCATTTGCATAGAAGTACCCATAGTTTTGGTACTAAGTTTTATTTTTTGAGTTGTAACACTTGCTTTACCTTTTACTTGGTCTAACTGCTTAAAAATTCTTTGTTTTTGTTTTTCACTAATACCTAGTTCATCAGCTCTTTTTGTTATTTGACCTTTAATTGCTCCTACTTCTCTAGCTGATAGTGCTTCTCCTCTTTCAAGTTTTCTTGCAGACTCACCACCAATCATTCCTAATTTTTTCTTTCCTATAGCTTTTTTAGCTTTTTCTTGGAAAGGTAGTCCGCCTAATTTTTTCTTCTTTGCATTTAACTTATCATATTCAGCTTGCATTCTTTTTAGGTCATCTATATGCGCCTGTGATTGTTCTGCTTGTCTTATTTTTAATTCTCCAATACTTGGAATAACTGAATTTATAATGCTTGTTGCAAATAAACCTAAAGCAGTAATTGTTGCAGTAACATTATCTTTGAAGAAATTTGCGGCAGGTTCAACGATTGCTGAAATAATAGGTCTAATCGCGTCAATAGCTCCTTCTGCAGCAACACCTAACTGTGCGATTGCATTAGCATTTGGTTCCATTATTTCATTAATCTTACCAAACTTTCGTTCTGCTTGGTCAAGCACTTCGTTTACAACTGCTTGTGATTTTTGATATATAGATAACTGGTTCTTATTTAGATTGAGAGACGCTGCATATTTTGTCGTTGCCTCTTCAAGTCTTAATACGATACCAAGTTCGTCTAGTAATTCTGGTTCTGCTTTTGTTACACCTCGAATCAACCTATTAAATGAGTCTGTAACATCTCTACCAAGTGCCATTGACACCGTAAATGCTGCTTCAGATAGTTCATTAAGTTGTCCTGCAGATAATCCTGCAGCTCTACCGATAGCTCCAGCTTGTGCAGCATCACGGAAGTTAATCATATTCTTTGTTGCATCTTGTAAGTCTTTAGCTAAACTTTTATAAGCAACACCAGTAGCTGCTGCAAAAGCTAACTGCCCTTGGGTCAATACACGAAAGTCTGCTGATGATTTCAGGAATCTGAATAGTGCGTCTACAGCAAAAAGGTTAGCTGCTAATGTTGCATAAGCAGGCACAAGGCCTCCTGTGATGCCTTGTGACATTTTAGAAAAGTTTTTGGATGCGCCTGAAGAAGCCTGAGCGGTTCCTTTTAAGGCACGGTCAGCACTGTGGGCAGACTGCCCGACTCTTTTAACTGATTGTGCTGCTTTCTTTGAGTTTTTCTCTACCATTTTAAGACTACCATTGTCGGTAATCTCAAATGTAATAGTTCCTCCTTTTACCTTTGCCATCTATTTCCTTATTCTGCTTTGCTTAGCCTTTTGTCGTTCTGCGACTTTTTTATTTATCTGGTTAGCATTTCTATCTTCGATACATTTCAGAAAAAAGACGACTGTCTTTTTGTCCTCGATTTCTAAAATATCTAGTAAGTCGCCAAGAGCTGCTAAGTCTTTCCCCATGTACATACCTGACATACCATCCCATTGGTCATGTAGGTAACTATGCAATAAAAATGCCTGTTGAACTTCTAACGGAAAATCCGAAAGTTCTGGAGGCATTTTATCGGGGTCAGGTTCTTCGCCTAACTGCTCGCATACTGCTAAATATTTATCAATATCGAGAAATCTATCGGAGTACTGTCTATCAAGTAGGTCAAGTATTAGTTCTACTTGACTTTCGTAAAATTTTCCAGTTCTCCTACAGTTTCAGAAACCCAGTTATCGAACTCGCCTGAGTTCTTCATAAGAAGCTCAGCGTTTTCAAGATTATATTCAAGTTCGTCTTCAGGGTCTACTGTACTTGTATCTACCAATAGAAGCTCTTCTAAGTATTTATACTTTAAGCCTTTCCAGCCTTTGATAATTGCTTTGCAGTATTCTGTTAAGAACTTGTCATTATCTAGCTGTTCTTCGTAAGCCCTAGTTTTTTTATTTAAAACTTGTGTTACACTTCTGTTTCTTAATTTAAGTAATTCCTCTCTAGCAAGATAAGTAAGATTAACTTCAAACCCATCTAAACCTGGAAACTCTATAGAAACAGTCTTGCTTGGAGTTAACAAACTCTTAAGTGATACTGGTTGTTTCTTTTCTGTCATAATTTATCCTAAAAAGTGGGAGGGTTTTACCCCTCCCGAGTTAATTTAATTAGCTAGCTGTGTATGTAAGTTTAACTTCATTCGTTGCGTTAGCCGCAGTTGATGAAGATAAATCAGTTGATAAGCCGTGGAAGGCTACATCTACTGAAACCACATCTTCAAAGCTATGCGATGGTAATTCAAGGTGTGCTTTGTCTATATCGACTACGCATCTTGGAGTATTACCACTTCCTCCAATGCTAAATGCTAAATCGAAAGCATTTGTTATCACGCCTCTTGATTCTTGTAGTCTCTCGAATAAATCGAGTGAACTATTTGCAGTATCATTTAGATAACAAGTAAAGTTACCTGATACTGACCTTGTTCCCATTACATGTCCTAATGGAAGGTTAACTGAACCTAGTGTTTCTGGTGTTAGGTAAGTAAGATTATTTTCGATTGTAATATTACCACCTGTTAATGTAACATTATAAGTTACATCATTTGACCCATCAACTGCCAATGCTCCTAATGTACCAGTCGAAGCCGAATGGTCAAAAGTGATTGCTAAGTCTGTTAGTTTTTGTCTTATATAGTTACTTGTTGAGCTTATGCCCTCATTAACAATACCTAGTGTAGTAGTACCAGTAATACTGTTACCACTATCTGTTGCTCTTGTTTCTAGAGAAGCAACTTCTTCAATACTTTGCCCATTTCCAGACCAAGCAATTTGTGCTAGTCCTTCAATATCAAAGTCAATAGAAGCTGAGCCTACTGAACAATTTGCAAGTTTGTAAACTGTAACTCCGTCTGTTCCAGTTGTATAAGTATTACCTTCTGAGTCTTTTGATGCTCCTAGTACAAAGAACAAGTCAAATACACCCAATGTTACTTGGTTTGAATTAGCAAAGTTAAATACATTTGGCTCATAGTCTGATTTATCAGCACTACTTGCACCTGTTGCTCTATCATAAGTATTTGCTGACATAGCTGCCCATAGTGGTCCTTCTATTGCAAATTTATCTGCATTACCACCATGTTGACCATTTGTCACACCATCTGTAGCTGTTGTTGCACTACCAGTGCCAGATACAGTCGGTCTCATGTAAGTACTAAAACTCCATTCTGCTGGTGCAAAAGAGTCAGTAAACATTGCTCTACCTCTTTTACTTCCACCTGTAGAATTAGCGGCCTCACTCAAAGTAACCTCTGAAGTATTTGTGCCTTGGCTGAAAGAAAAACCATCTAAAACAGGAATCTCATATAGAGCTGTTTTTGCTGCTGTTCCATCGTATGACCAACTCATAAATACTTTGGTATCTCTACTAAAGAAAAATGCCATTATTTTCTCCTATTAATATCGAATCTCGACTGTTATTTCACCTACGCCGAGAGGTTCGAGTACTCCTTCATCTGTATCAACTGTACCGACTGTAGTCTGTACTGTAGACTGAGATGTTCCTGTTGAATCGTAATATGTTAGCGGATCTTTATCCTCCAATATCGTTTCAACATCCTCTAACAATTCTTCGAGTGCTCCGATGACATCATCATCATCAGAAACATAACATCGAATTGTTAATTGTAAAAATCTAAACCTAAACCCGCCACCATCATATTCGCGAGTTTCTGCTCCTGCTCCTACATGTATTGTAGGAAATTCTGTAACTTCATCCCAAAACTTTAGTCTTCTTTCTACTTTTGAAACTGCTGTTCTAAAGGGTGGAGTTCCATTTATTTGTTCTAGTTCCAACGCTAGAGCTTCTACTATGGCTCGGCGACGCGTGGTATGTTTCCTTGCTAGTGCCTCTTCCATTATTGTATATTTATCCCAAATCTTGTGCCAATTATTCCTGCGGCTATTTCTCTTATTGATTTTTTAATCAATTTCTCAGGGTTTCTCTGAGGTGTATACTTCTTTCCTCCTGGTGCAAATGTTTCATAAGGGTCATTCATATAACTTGCTTCTATCATTGTATTTCCACCTCTTGGCCCTTGTGTTACATTAGCTACTCTTACTGAGTTTGCGAATCTTCCTGTTCTATAATTTAGTGCAGGACTTGTCATATTTGATGCTACTGCTACAGGTAAAAGTTCATTTAACATATTTCTTAATGCTAAAGGATTTTGTCCTGCCTTAGCTGCTACTCTGCCTATACCTTTTGGTGCTCTTTTGACTTTTCCTGCTGCTTGTTTAGTAACACTCTTTTTTCCTTTATTTCCACGAAACTTTATTTTTGATTTCCCTTTTACATTTGCAAAGGCTAAAAGTTTTTTATTGACTTTATACCTCATATCAGGGTGTGTTTCGTGTAAGAACAGTTGTCTTACAAATGCTTTTGCAGCTGCCCCTGTTAAATGCTCTTTTGGACTTCTAGAAGTTTTTAACTCTTTATTGGTTAATTTACTTCGTACTTCACTAGCTATTGTTGCTGTATGATTCTTTATAAATTTTTGTAATTCCTTACTATCATAGTCCTTCATAGTAGCATTTTTATTTGCAGGGTCGTAATTAATCTCAACAGTCAGATTTTTTCTCATTTCTTCGACTGACATATTAAGAGCTTGCTCTAATCCTACTTCTACATAAAACGCTTTTTGATATGATTCATATATTTTTTGGTATAAATCATTTACATCTGCGCCTGATTTTATAGCATTTTCAAAATCACTTTCATCCATTGCATCAAATGCTCTCTCATCATTTGCTTTTAGTTGCTCTGCGCCACCAAAAGCTGCAACAGTTGTTCTATTACTTTTCGTACCATGTAAGGCACTTAGTCTAATAAAGCTATCATTAGGTCTTGCTGCACTTTTACCAAGACCTCCTCTCATTTCTTTCCTTGCAATTGTGTGTCCTAATTTTTTAAGGTCTTTTCTTATTTTATTAAGACAGGTTTCTTGCATAGCAGAAAAAACTGCCTGGTTAGTAGTAAATTGACTAGTTTTACCACTTTTTAGCGTATGTTTCTGTCCATATCCGCCCATTGGAAAGTGTATTTCTAAACCAGAAGTACCTCCCCTATAACTAAGTCTTCGTGCTTCAGTTCCACCACCTAACTTAGCATATTCTGTTTGGTGTTTTTTAGATGTAAATATTTCATTTACTCTATTTGCGCATATTCTATTAACATCCTTATCAGGTACACCTGTTATACCTTTATCTATAAAAACTCTTTTTGTAACTTCTACCATATTGCTAGTAATAGTATTTCTACTAACCTTAAATATATGTCTATATCCTTGGTTTACTGCTTGTCTATCTGCTGCTTTAATAGCTTTTATAATTTCGTCTTTTACTAGTGAAATCATTAAATAATAACTCTATATAAATCAAGTACTCTTTTTATATGGTCTGGAAAGTCAGAATTATCTCTGATTCCAGAAGTGCCTTGATTCTGTAACTGGGCACCTCCTAAAGTTCTTCTTTCTTTATGCTCGTCTTTCATATAGTAATTTACTAAATCAAAGAGGGCAAGTTTTAAATCCTCAGGAGTTGCTGAGTATCCAGCGTTATAAGTAATTTTTACTGCTCCTACTCCTCTTTTAAATGGAATAGGATTTCCTTCTTTATTTGTTCTAATTATAGCGTCACTTTCAGTATCTACATAGTATTCGTAATCAGTAGTAGTTAGTGTTTCATAACTTCCAGAATAACTTGCTCTTTCTTGTACTGAATCGACCGTAACTAAAGGACTTTCACTCACAATAATGGTGGTAGTATAGTTGTCGTCGATTGAAAAAGTTTCAACCTTATCTGTGCTATAAAAATCTATAAAACTAATACCACAATACTTTTTCACTAAGTCAGAAACTTGTGGAACGATAACTGCTAGTCGGTCGTCATCCTTCTCGCCTCTGAGACCTTCTGCGTCTTTATATTGTGCTACTGTTATTAAATCTGCCATAATCTTAAAAGTGGTGGTTTATAGGTAAACCACCAAAAACCTGTAAAGCTATTAGGAAGCTTTGTACATGTGTCCCCACTTAGAAGTTGCACCGTCAATTAAGTCGATGAATCCTAATCTTTGAGAAGCCACTAGGACTCTTCTTTGATTAGCTACTTCGTAGTCTGACTCGATTGTAACTCCTCTTAATCTTGGAATTACATAGTTTCTTGGGTATACAGCGATAGCTGCAAACTTACCTGTTGCTGGAGAAGCGAACTCGTCACATAATAGTACTCTTGAACCGAATACCTGTCCGATTTCACCATTTAGCTTAGTAGCCATGTCGCCAACTAGGTTAGCATCTTGGAACTCAGCATCTTCTAGCAACTCAAAGTATGTTCTTTGAGATACGACATAAACCACTTCTGATGGATTAACACCGTATTTACCCATATTCTTTCTCATTGAAAGTAACTCAGCTGCTGTAACTGTGTCTGATGCAAAAGCTGTTGATGACTGTGTAAAGTCACTGTCATTTCTAGCTAAGTGTAATAGACCTTCGAATGAAGCACCACCAGTACCAAAAGCACCGTCAGCGTCGTCACCTGCTAGAATCGCATTTTCAATTGCTCTAGCGTGAGATCTTACCATTTGCTCTCTGATGAGAGGCAAGATTGGCATGATTGCATCTTCTTCAGTTTCATTACCTAAGTATGATTGTGAAATAAGTTTTTTGGTTGAAAGAGTTCTTTCAGTCAAATCAACACCACCATATGGAGAACCATAAGTGTCACCTCTCTCGGCTAAGTTACCATGAGGAGATGAACCTGTAGCAGTTTGGTTACCTGTAAATTCGGCATAACCACTATCTGGTAGTATTGGGATAATCATGTTAGCAGAATTCATTGGGATTTCTCTAAATAGAGGTGCTAATACCAATTCGTTCTGAATATCTCTTTCGATGTTTGTTGAAACAATTTGCTCAAAGTCTGCTGAAGAAACGCCAACACCTGAATGGGCATTAACTTTTTCCATTAAACCTTTTGCATAATCACTGTTCCATCCTTTACCAGTAGCTAAACCAGCAAATTTGGCATCAATGATATCGTTTTCGAAAGCTTTTTTCCAGTCGCCTTGACCTTGTCTGTCTGCAAAGATTCTTTTTGACTCTCTGATTGACATGATTTCTTCTGATTTCTCAGCAAGTTGCTTCTCTAATCCGTCTACAACTTGTTTTAAGTCTTCATGTTGTTCAGAAACTCTTTTCTCTACATCATTCATGAGTCTCTCAGCGCCTGATAATCCAGCTTCGATAACTGCTTTTTGTTCATCCTGTTTAGCTTCTTGAACAGCCTTTTCAGTAGCCTCAACTTCAGCCTGCTTTTCAGCCGCTTCAGCTTCTGCTTTCTGGTCTGCTGCTTTCTGCTCGGCTTGCTTCATAGCAATTGTTGTAGCAGTTTTTTCTGCCACTTCTTTTGCAAATGATTCAAGATCGAAAGCTACTTCAGGAGAATTTTTTTCTTCTGACATATCAGTCTCCGTTGATGAGGATTTCTCCTCGCTTGGCTGCTCAATCTTAACAGCGTCTGCTGATTCGACCGAGTTAGCCTTTAAAAATTCACTTTGGTACTTTCTGTAGTCATCCATACTATCAAATGACTTTGCTAATCCAAAAGTTGCCCCTTGGTTGCAAGGTACTGATACTACAGAAACTTCAAATAGTTCCGCGTCCTTTATTTTATATCCGTCAGTTTCAGTCATATATTCAGAATCCTTGCACCTGAAACCAACAGAAAATGCTCCAAGGACTCCATCTTTAACTAATTGGGTAATATCACCAGCGGCTTTTGATATCTTTGCAGATATGTCTAAACCCTTATCTGTTACCTCTAAACCTGTGGCTCTTCCGATAGGCTTATTATAGTCATGATTGAACAGAATAATTGGATTATTTTTAAAATTTTCTAATCCGCCTTTTGTCCAGGCATCTGTTTCAATTATATCTCCAGCTCTATCTAGTCCGTTTGTACTTGCAGAACCTTTAATGTTGACTCCGCCATCATCAGTTTCCCCTAATGATTTAAATGTACTCGTCCAGTGATATATCTTTTCGTTACTCTTTGACATCTTGTACCTCTTTCTTAGCTACCTTTTTCTCCACTTTTGGTGCAGGTGCTGGTGCTACTGAGACAGGATATCTTTTCTTAACAACACCAAGTACTCTATTCCAAGAACCCCAATATCTTTTTAAAAGATAGTCCTTAACAGGTACTTCGTTGCCAAAACTTTTATAAGTCTTTAAATCCATAGTTTCGACGCCTTTTTCGGCCATAAACTCGGACAAAGCCTTTATCATCATATCTTTTGTCATTATTCTTCCTCGCTTGGTGGGGTCTCTTGTGGCCTACCACCTTCTTCGGGATTTGCGGCTGAACCTGCGATATTTGCAGGAACTCTTGGTGTATCAAATCCTTCGATTGTTTCAAATCTTAGTGCCTCCCTTGCTTCATTCGGTGTCATAATACCTGTATTCACAAGTGTGGCATAATAACTTTTCTGGTCTCTTAACTCTAGTTGTAGAGCAGGTTTTCCTGATACATTTTTATTAAGTTTGAGACCGAAATATCTCTCTAA
>Ga0115012_10002226_pt1 | contig 11271 bp, 1 predicted proteins | sample TroAtlMetagenome_FD_88706 | JGI IMG/M metagenome (GOLD analysis project Ga0115012, IMG submission 88706) | Marine eukaryotic phytoplankton communities from Atlantic Ocean - Tropical Atlantic ANT10 Metagenome | ecosystem: Environmental > Aquatic > Marine > Oceanic | place: Tropical Atlantic Ocean...
TAGAATGATTATATAAATACTAAAAAATACCCAGTGTTTACACGAAGACGGTAATTAAATGGCAATTAAAATATCAGGCTCTACTATTATAGATGATAGTAGGAATATAGTAGCAGGAGCAGCAGCAACTTTTACTGGAAATGTTTCGGTAGGTGGAACATTAACATACGAAGATGTAACTAATGTAGATTCGATAGGAATAGTAACAGCAAGAGAAGGAATATTTCTACCTAATAATAAGAAAATTGAATTTGGAAACGCGGTTGGAAGTGCAAATTTACAAATTCATCATGATGGAACAAATGCATACATTGAGGAGGACACTGGTGATTTAAGAATTCAAAGTAATACTAGTAATGATATTCAGATATTAAATAATCAAACAACATCAATAGCAACTAAGACTTTTTCATATTCTGCACAATTTAAACCTACAACTTCAGTTGATTTATATTATGGGGGAAATAAGAAATTTGAAACGACTAACACAGGAGTAACAGTAACAGGAGGTCTTACTGCAACTTCATTTTTAGGTGATGGTTCACAATTAACTGGTATTACTACTGCTGGTGGTTCTCCTACTGCATGGACTCAAGATGCAGATGCAAACTTAACTGCAGGATTGCTTGCTGGTGCTAACTTTGATGGTACTAATGCTTGTTATAATATTTTAGTAGGTGATGGTGCAGGTCATTGTATTACATCTGGTGATACTAATGTCATGATTGGTAAGTGGTCTGGTTATTATACAAAAATTGGTACCTTTAATACTTACTTAAATTATTCAGGTTCTAATCGTGAGGATGGTGATCATAATATTGCTGCTGGTCTGTATGCATTAAAAGGAAATGCTACTGCTGCAAATAATATTGGTTCAAATAACATAGCACTTGGAGCTGATGCAGGATGTTGTCTAACTTCTGGTGGATGTAATATTATACTGGGACAGCAAGCCATGAGAGCTGGCACTGTAACTGGAAATGCTAATATTGCAATGGGTCAATGTGCAGGTTTTAATCTTACTACTGGTAACACTAATGTCCTTCTGGGTGCATCTGCTGGTGCGAATTTAAGAACCTGTGGTGAGAATGTTTTCTTGGGTACACTTGCTGGAAGGGGTGCAACTAGTGAGGGTTCTTATTCGAGTATTGCTATAGGAAAATATACATTAATGAAGACTGAGGGTTGCTATAACATTGCAATCGGGGAGGATGCAGGAAGATGTCATACTACTGGTATTGATAATGTTTTGATAGGTAGATTTGCTGGTCATAGTGCAGCAAGTAGTGGTGGAACGGGTAATAGTAATATTTTTATGGGTTGTTATAGTGGTCATTCTTTAACAAGTGGTTGTTATAATATAGGTCTTGGTGCAAAGGCAGGGGCAAAGCTTACCACTGGTAATGATAATATTATTATGGGCTGCTTTGCAGGTCATCACATGACTGATACCAAGTTCAATATTGTCATGGGTATGAGAGCAGGCTGTAATATGGGCACTGCAGATTGTAATATATTCATAGGTAAGTGTGCAGGACGAGGATTAGATAGTTCATGTGATACCAATAGTGGTGGTCTTAATATTGCTTTGGGAGAAAGTGCAGGAAAATGTCTTACTTCTGGTAATAGCAATTTCTTTGGTGGATATTATTCTGGTAGAGATATAACCACTGGATGTCAAAATATATGCATAGGTACTAATAGTGGCAAATGCTGGAGTACCACTAGTAGTAATGTCGTTATTGGTGAAAGGGCAGGTAGTCTAGGTAATGGACATGCTGATGGTAAAAATGTGTTTTTGGGTAGATATGCTGGTGCACGTATCGAGAGTGGTTGTAATATTGCTATAGGTAACGAGTCGTTGATTGGAAGTTCTACTTCTTCTAATAATACTGGTGGACATAATATTGCTTTGGGAGTAAGTGCAGGTAAATGTATAACTTCTGGTACACATAATACGGCAATTGGATATGACTCAATGAAGGATATTACTTCAGGTGGTTATAATATTGCACTAGGTTATGCATCTGCTCAAACTGCTACTACTGGTAATGGTAACGTATCAATCGGAATGTTTGCAGGATTGAATGTATTAGATAAATGCTGTAATGTTTTCATAGGAATGTGTGCTGGTGTGAAGAGTCGTGCTCACCAAAATATTATGATAGGTAGAGCTGCAGGACATGGATCTGGCACTCCTGCTAATAATACTGGTACCGAAAATATTTTCATGGGTACTAAATCTGGTGAAGTATTTACTAGTGCTGGTTGTAATATCTTTATGGGTAGATATAGTGCAATGGTTCTCACTACTGGTAGTCAGAATATTGGGATAGGTGATTTTGCTGCTAGAAATCTCACTACTGGTACTGGTAATATAGCACTTGGTTTCTGTTTATGTCTTCCATCTGCCACTGGAAATTGTCAACTAACAATTGGGTATTCAAGTAACTATTGGTTAAGAGGTGATGCTTCTTGGAATATTTGCACACAAGGAAATATGTGTGCTACTTGTTTCATTGGATGTGGTGCTGGTTTAACTGGTATTGATGCTGGATTTGATCCAGACGCTGATAAAAACTTACTTGCTGGTGATAATGCTGGTGAAGATTTAGATGGTAGTAATGGTTGCTTTAATATTTTATTAGGTCAGTCTGCTGGTAAAGAGATAACCAGTGGTGCTTATAATGTTGCCTTGGGTTGTGCCGCAATGGGTGCATCTGCTAGTGCCAGTACTGGTTCTAGTAATGTAGCCATTGGTTTTATGGCTGGTAATAAAATTGAAAGTGGTTATGCAAATGTTATTTTAGGGTCGAAAAGTGGTTGTGAGATTACAAGTGGTCATGAGAATGTTATTCTAGGTAGATTTGCAGGAAAGTTAACCACAACAGGTAGTACTAATTTCCTTGGAGCATATGCAGCAGGTTGCTGCATTCTAACTGGTGGTCATAATGTTGCTATTGGAGCATATGCATTACAACAAGAGGGTAGTGGTGCCAGTTGCTTTAACGTAGCACTTGGTTATGGTGCTCTTCGTAATATGCAAAGTGGTGGTTGTAACTTTGCTGTTGGTAGAGAAGCTGGTACACAACTTGCTTCTGGTGTTGATAATATTTTAATTGGAAGATGTGCTAACTCATGTGGCACTGGACAAGATAGATTAATCATGATTGGTTGGAAGGTAAAACCAACTAATAGCTCAGGTAATGATCAATTTGCTGTTGGTTGTGATACAAGCCGTTGGTTACTAGGTGATAACTCTTTCAATCTATGTCTAGGTAATAGCACAGCAATCAAGGCAATGGCAACAGGTACAATGTGTGCTACTGCCTTTGTTGGTGATGGTTCTGGATTAACTAATCTTCCTGCTGCTGGATTCTCACCAGACGCACAAGAGAACTTAATTGCAGGAACAGGTGCTGGTGCATCTAAAGATGCAAACACTTGCTTTAATATATTTCTTGGTTGTAATGCTGGTGCAGGTGTAAATCATTCATCAAATTCTTGGGAAGGAAAACAGAATATAATATTGGGATGTGATGCTGGATGTTGTGTCACAACTGGTGCAAATAATATTTTACTTGGTTGTGAAGCAGGTAAATTTATAGGAAGTGGTCAATATAACGTTGCTTTTGGTAGACAGGCAGGAAAGGGATTTATTAATGGTCTGAATAATATTACTATTGGAACACAAGCTGGTGGATTTGGTCCTAGTAGTGGATCCGCAAATGGTTCTTGTAATATATTACTGGGTAATGGTGCTGGTTATCAAATGGGCACTGGTTGTTGTAACATTGCAATTGGTGGAAGTGCACTTTCTGGAAATAATTCAACAGGTATAAGTGGTCGAGGTAATGTTGCTCTAGGTAATTATGCAGGATATGGTATTGTTTCGGGTACATGTAATGTATTCGTTGGAATGTATGCAGGTCGTTGTCTTACTACTGGTAATAGCAATATTCTCTTAGGACGTAGTGCTGGATGTAGCTTAACTAATGCGGCACAAACTATTATAATAGGTAGTAATGCAGGACGATTAACAGAAAGTCAAGATAATGCAATACTCATTGGTACAGGTACAGGTGAAACTTATAGAGGTGGAAATGGTGGTTCTGTTATGATAGGTAAAGAGGCTGGTAAGGGAGTCTCTTGTAATACAGGTGATAGAAATACATTTATTGGTGCTTATGCAGGAATGAATAATTGTGATGGTTCTTATAATACATTTCTTGGATGGGGTGCTGGTCAAGAGGCTGGTGTTAATGCTGGAGGAGTATGTATTCAAGCGAACTATAATACACTTCTTGGTTATGAAGCAGGTTATTCTGTTAGGGGATGTTGTAATATATCAATAGGATATGGTAGTGGATCTACTTCAGGTAGTGCCTGTACTAGTGGTAATACAAATATCTTTATTGGTTATGCTGCTGGTAGGGGTGGAACTTCTTCGAGTGATAATGTTCTCATAGGAACTGAGGCAGGTAGATGTGGAACAAGTGGTGCTTATAATATAATGTTTGGTAAGAGTGCAGGTAAATGTGCTACGAGTGGTCATAGTAATATATTCATGGGTTTGGAGGCAGGACTGGGTGCTTCTAGTTCTGGTGTAACTGGTCACAATAACTATGGAATTGGATCATCGTCACTGAAGGCATTAACATCTGGTTGCTTCAACCTTGCAGTTGGAATGAATGCTGGTGAGAAATTAACAACAGGTAAGTATAATGTTTTATTTGGTAGACATGCAGGTTGTGCATTGACTACTCAGTTGAACAATATTGCGATTGGAAATGCTTCTCTTGCTCAAAATGGTGGTACTCAAAACATTGTTATGGGTAATTATGCAGGAAGGGGAACTGGAACTCCTGCTAATAATTCGGCATCATATGGAGTTATAATAGGTTATTATGCAGGATCTGGACTTACTACTGGTGGTAATAATACTTTATTAGGTAATGAAGCAGGTAGATGTCGTGAGACTGGTGATAGTAATGTTGCTATTGGTGATGGTGCACTACATGGAAGTACTACTGCATCTAGTAATACTGGTGGATGTAATATTGCAATTGGTAAGGCTGCTGGTAAGTGTATTACTTCTGGTAGCAATCTTATTGCAATAGGAAATGGTGCATTGTGTTCTGAAGATACTAATACTAGTGGATCAATTGCGATTGGTCAGGGTGCATTAGGACTTCAGAATACTGCGGGTTTAGGGAACGTTGCAGTAGGTAAAAATGCAGGTCAATCGATGACTGCTGGAGGGGAAAATACCTTCCTCGGATATTCTGCTGGTTCAGGTTTGACTAGTAGTAATAACGTTGCCATCGGATTTTTAACATTAACAGCTGGAAGTTCAGGAGGAGCAAATGTTGTTGTTGGAAGAGATGCTGCCCGTTACAATACAGGTAGTAATAATACAATAGTAGGTGACCAAGCAGGAGATGCTTCGGGTGATGGTAGTGATAATACATTCTTAGGTGCACAATCTGGTGGTGCCGTCACAAATGGAGATAGGAATACTTTCTTAGGTATGTATTCTGGTGATGCTGTTACTACTGGATGTTGTAATGTTGTTATTGGTTATGGTGCAGATGTAGCATCAGCAACTGGTAATAATCAATTTATAATTGGTACTGGTGGTAATAAGTGGATTTGTGGTGATAGTTCTTATAACATCTTTGATAAGGATGGCAACCAACTCAATGGTGCTGCTGGATTCTCACCAGACGCAGATGAGAACTTAGTTGCTGGTACTAATGCTGGTGGTAACCTTGATGGTACTAATGCTTGCTTTAATATTTTACTTGGTCAATGTGCTGGAGATGGGATAACTTCTGGAAATAGTAATATTTCCATTGGATGTCTTGCTGGTAAAACAATTACTACAGGTGATAAGAACATTGCAATTGGTGAGGATGTAATGTCTAGTAGTGCTGGCATGACTGCTGATCGCAATATTGCTATGGGTTGGTATGCTGGAAAAGAACTCACTAGTGGTGGATGCAATACCATTATGGGTTTCAATAGTGGTTCGTCATTAACAACTGGTACTTATAATTCCTTCTTTGGTGTTAGATCTGGTGAGGGTATGGTTAGTGGAAGTCATAACTTCTTTGCTGGAATGTATATTGCTAGAGTAGCTAATGCATCAGGTAATCAAAACATTGCTATCGGTTGTCGTTCTCTTTACAGTCTAACTTCTGGTAGTGATAACATTACACTGGGTCGAGGTGCAGGAAGATCTTTATGTTCTGGTGGATGTAACTTTGTTGCTGGTAAATGTGCAGGTTATTCACTGACTTCTGGTAGTGATAATGTTTTAATAGGTCAATGTGCAGGTAGATGTAACAGCACTCTGAATGGTCAAGTTGCCATAGGTAAAGAAGCAGCATGTTGTGCTTGTGGTTCTAATTCTGTCTTTATAGGAACAGGTGCTGCTAAATGTATGCAATGTGCTGAAGATAGTGTTATTATTGGTAGACAAGCAGGTAGAGGTTCTAGTACTGTTGCAAATAATACTGGAAAAGAAAATGTTCTTATTGGATATGCTGCAGGGCAAGAAATGTCTACTGCTGATAATAATGTTATAATTGGTAGTTATACTGGATGTAATATAACAACCAGCGATGGACATGTGATGCTAGGTCATTTAGCTGGTTATTTTAATACAACAGGTGCTGGTAATATTAATGTAGGACATTCTGCTGGTAAATGTGTTGTTGTGGGAGGTTATAATGTTAACATGGGATATGGTGCTGCTTTCCATCAGTGTAGTGGTTGTAAAAATATTGCAATTGGTATAGGTGCACTTTGTGGTAGCACTACTTCATCTAATAATACTGGTGGATGTAACGTTGCTCTTGGTAGTTGTGCTGTTAAAGGTCTTACTTCAGGAGTTTATAATGTTGTTATGGGACATGAAGCAGGATGTTGTATTACAAGTGGTTCTGATAATGTTTTAATAGGTAGAAAGGCAGGAGATGCAGTCACCACTGGTGTTATGATTGCAATAGGATGTCATGCATTAGGTTCTGAAGATACTAATGCTAATGGATCAATTGCGATTGGTCAGGGTGCATTACAGAATCAGAATACTGCTACTTTAGGTAGTGTTGCGATAGGTAACGCGGCAGGTCAATCGGTAACTGCTGGAGGAGAAAATACCTTCATTGGATATTCTGCTGGTTCAGGTACAAGTGGTAGTAAGAATGTTGTTATCGGAACCTTAGCATTAACAGCTTCAGGTTCATCAGAAGAAAATGTTGTTATTGGACGAGATGCTGGTCGTAACACTACAGGTAGTCAGAATACAATAGTAGGTGATGCAGCAGGAGATGCTTCTGGTGATGGTAGTAGTAATGTATTCATAGGTAAAAATTCTGGTAGTGCCGTCACAAATGGAGATAAGAATACTTTCTTAGGCATGAATTCTGGTGATGCAGTCACCACTGGATGTTGTAACGTTGCGATTGGATGGGATATAGATGTAGCATCGACAACTGGTAATAATCAATTTATAATTGGTATTGGTGGTAATAAGTGGATTTGTGGTGATAGTTCTTATAACATCTTTGATAAGGATGGTAATCAATTAAATGGTAGTAGTGGTGGATTTGAGGCTGATGGTAATTCTAACTTATATGCATCAAATACTTGCTCTGCTTGCAATACCACTGGTTCTCAAAACCTTTTCTTAGGTTGTTATGCAGGTAAGAATGTAAGTAGTGGTGGTAAGAATACACTGATTGGTTATTATGCTGGTGGAAAGTGTACTCTAACGGGTAGTAATAACTTTGTAGGTGGTTATTATGCTGGTTATCAAATTACTACTGGTGAAGATAATATTATAATGGGTTGTTATGCAGCTAAAGATAGTGTACTAACTGGTAATAATAATATTGCCATTGGTAAGATGTCATCTTGGAAACTATCTAGTGGTCATACTAATGTTATACTGGGATGTGGTGCTGGTAGATATTTTGAAACTGGACATGACAATGTAATATTAGGATGTCATGCTGGATATAATAGTGTAAGTCTTTGTGCCAATACTCTTATTGGTTTTGAGACAGGTGCATGTCTGTGTAATGGTAGTTATAATATTGCAATGGGTCAATATGCCATGCGTGGTAGCAGTACTGTTTCTGCTAATACTGGTGGATGTAATATTGCTTTGGGTCAGAATGCATTAACGAAGATTTCTACTGGTTTTAATAATGTTGCTATAGGTAAAGAGGCTGGTTGTAGTATAACTACTGGCGAAAGGAATGTATTGATAGGTTGTGCTGCAGGTGCAAGTATTACAGGAGGTGGTAATGGTAATGCTAATGTGTTCATAGGAACTAAGGTAGGATGTGTTTCTCAAACAGGTGACTTTAATGTTGCCATAGGTTGTGGAACACTTATGTCGATGACAGGTAATGGATGTAATATTGCCTTTGGTAGAATGGCAGGTCAATGTCTGACCACAGGAACCAAAAACTTCTTCGCAGGTAATTATACCGCAAAATATCATCGTGGTAGTCATAATATTGCGATAGGAGAAAATGCATTATATGGTAATAGTACTTGTGCTGATAATACTGGTGGATGTAATATTGCTTTTGGTATGAATGCAGGAAAGGAAAATTGCTCAGGAAGTGGTAATATCTTTATGGGTAACAATGCAGGTCCTACTCAGTCTGCTTCGAGTGGTGGATGTAATATCATCATGGGTTGGGATTCTGCTGATAAACTTACATCAGGTAGTTCTAATATTATCTTTGGTCATGATACTGGTAGGTGTATTACTACTGCCAGTTATAGTGTTCTTATTGGTCATCTGGCAGGTTACCAAGATGATGATGGTGGTTATCATACTTTCTTAGGTTATGGTGCTGGAAGATGTATGCAGGGTGATAGTAATATTGCTATTGGTAGAGAAGCTGGTAGAGGTGGTTCTACTCCTTCTTCTAATAGTGGATCTGATAATATTTCCATTGGAATGTATGCTGGTTGTGAATTAACTTCTGGTGGTCAGAACATTTTGATTGGTAGAAATGCAGGTGATAATATTACAAGTGGTAGTAAGAATGTAGTTATAGGATATAATATTGATCCAGCATCAACGACATCAAATGGTCAATTTATAATTGGATGTAGTGGACAGCACTGGATTTGTGGTGATAGTTCCATGAACATCTATGATAAGGATGGTAACCAACTAAATGGTGGTGGAGGAGGTGGTGGAGGTACTGTCACTTCAGGTTCATTTACTGCAGTTGCAGGTACTGCATCTACCATAGAAACATATGCTTATGATTCAGCAGAATTAGTATTTGAATATACTGTTTTTGTTAAAAATGGTTCTAACTATCAATCACAAAAAGTACTTGTTATGAGAGATAGTACAACAGTACATTCTACTCAATATGGTGTGATGTATAGTGGTGATTTACTTGTTTCATTAGATGCTACTATAACTGGTAGTAATCTTTTACTAAAAGCCACACCAGAAACAGGTGTAAGTGGGTCAACAACATTCCGTGTCAAGCGTGAGGTAACTTAATGACTTTAGATGTTACTTTAGTTGGAGAATCTGAGGATACTCCCGTTATAAATTATACTCCAGATACAATTGATGAGTATATGGTAATTGTGAATCTCCCCGATGATTGGGAGATAGTTCATAATTATATTATTGATGAAAATGAAATTGATGGTATTCCAAATAGAAAGGTTGAGTGTAATAATGAGCAACCTTTTTCATTGAGAACATCTATCTATATGATGAGTGCTGCAGAGGCAGAGGTATTAAAAACTCATCCGAGAGTTGAGACTGTTGAATTAAATCCTGAAAAGTATCCTCAACCACAATCACTAGACACTTATCGATATAAAAAGAATGTTGCATTTAATAAACCACTTTTAACTAATGGTCAAGGTTCAGAATCTACTGGATATACAAATGGAGTTAGATCTAATTGGTCTCATTTATTTTTAACAAATCCAACATCAGAACCATATAAAGGAAATGGTATTACTACTACAGATACTACTAATAGTGATGTTATATATTCTTTAACAGGTAAAAATGTTGATGCAGTTACCATTGATACTGGAGTTGGAGTATTACATCCAGAATTTATAGCTGATGATGGAACATATAGAGTGTTTGATGTCATTCTTGATGGCCCATATAAAGTTGATCCAGCAGCTTTTAGTGGATATACTAGTAGTGTAACTATAGATGGTGTTAATATTGGTACTCGTGCTGATGAATCAAGAGCACGTTCTTGGTGGTCAAATACTGGGATAAGATCTGCAGCATTTCAGAGTTTAGGAACAGTCACAATATCTTCTTCATATACAAGGATACATGCACACAGTAAGAATGGAACGAATGCTGTTACCAATAGTCACGGAACATCTTGTGCCTCACAAATTGGTGGTAAGTCATTTGGACTAGCAATTGAGGCTAATTTATGGAATATAAGAATATCATTGGGTGGTGCAGGTGGTATTATAGGTGGTGATACTTCATTAAATATATGTACAATATGGCATAATGCTAAAAAAATTCAATCAGGTAATCCAGATCCAACCATTCTTAATAATAGTTGGGGTTCAACTGGATCGACTGGTAATACTAATGGTTCATCATATAGTCATGTTTATAGAGGACAATCATTAACTTATACTGGAACTGGAGATGCCAATAATGTTCCTGCTAACTCTGGTTCTTGTAGGAATAATAAGTATTTTACTGTTCATACTGGATCGACTTCAACTCTTGCATATACTGGAGATGGTCAATACACAAATACTGGTAGTGCAACTAATACTGCAGCAGAAAATGCAATTGCAGCTGGTGTTATAGTTGTATCCTCTGCAGGAAATACCAATCAAAAATTATCAGATAAGAATGATATTGATTTTGATAATTTATATGGAGGATATGCATATGTGAATAGAACTGGTGGAGTTCAGCAAGGATTTTCGGGAGACCATGAAAGACATAAAGGTACTATAAGAGTTGGTGCATTAGATTGTGCAGTTGAACCATATGATGAAAAGCAAGGATCTCCAAGATATTCAATACGTAAAGTTGTTTATTCTGCTAATGGTCCTATGATTAATATCTGGGCACCTGCAGAATTTACTATGTCTGCTGCCTATGCAAGTGGTGAAGATTTACAAAGAACAGACAATTCAAGTTTCTATGATCATTGGTTTAATGGAACAAGTTCTGCTTGTCCAAATACAGTTTCTTTACTTTGTTTGTTTTTAGAA
>Ga0115012_10002229_pt1 | contig 11268 bp, 10 predicted proteins | sample TroAtlMetagenome_FD_88706 | JGI IMG/M metagenome (GOLD analysis project Ga0115012, IMG submission 88706) | Marine eukaryotic phytoplankton communities from Atlantic Ocean - Tropical Atlantic ANT10 Metagenome | ecosystem: Environmental > Aquatic > Marine > Oceanic | place: Tropical Atlantic...
TGATTTTTTTGTTTATAACCAATAAACATTGGTGTATTATTTTGATAATTATTGTATTCAGGATATTTTTTTGAACTAATGCTTTCACTGAATTTTGCACTAAAATAGAACAGGATCACAAGCAATACACAGCCAATAATTGACCAGTTTAATAATTTTCCATTTGCAGAAACACTAAAAAAATAAAATGTTATCCATATTAACTGTTCACATGTATAATTTGGATGTCTTGAGAATTTCCATAAACCAGTGTCAATAAAGCCTTTTTTATAATTTCCAGTAAGCTCTTGTTTGTTGTTAATTATTTTATATTTTTTTGTCTGGTATTTATATTGTTGTTCATCCGCAATAGTTTGTGTTATGATTAAAAGTAACATAATTCCCCCAACTAATAAATCAGCTGTAGATAATTCTTTTCCTCCTTGCCAAGCGGCAAGAATTGGAAGTGAAAAAAGAAAAATCAACCCCATTTGATAAAAGCAGATAAAGAAAAAATTAAATAATGACCAGTTTAATTTACTTTTAAAAGTTGCAACATCTCTTTGAAGTACTTCCCATCTATAGTCTTCTACTCCTTTCCAAGGAATTATTGAAAAACCGCCTTTTCTTGAAAAATTAAAAGAAAGTCTTATACCCCAAATCGAAACAAGGCTTGACATTAAAATTAGTCTTTCATCCATCCCAGATGCATAAGTAAAATACCAGCAGTACACTAATGGAATTGTACTCCAGAACCTATCAACTTGACTATAATTTTTGGTTAACTCCCCAGCGATAAAACAATATGATGCAGAACCTATATATAATAATAACATATTGTAAAAAGCTTGTGATTGATTTGATGATAATTCAAATTCAAAAAATTCAGAATATATTACTAAATAAACTGAAATACAGATAGTTAGAATCAATAAAAGTATTTGTCTAATCATTTAACTAAATTATGAAAATAAGGTTCATTTTAGCTATTTTTGTAAATCTAAATTTAAACATTTTGAATTCAGAAAATATACTATACATATTCATTGGCTTGGTAATATTTAATTTTCTATTTACTGTTGTATTGGAATATATAAATGATAAAAATTGGAAAAATGATATCCCGGATGAATTAAAAGACTTTTATGATTCTGACAAATACTCAAAAGCTAAAAATTATAAAGTTGACAGAGGTAAAATATCTTTAGTAAGTAGTTCGATTAGCTTAATTACCACTCTTCTAATGTTGTATTTTTTTGGTTTTGGATATATTAGTGATTATGTGATTTCACTATCAGATTCCATTATTGCTCAATCATGTATTTTTTTCATGATATTCCATTTGTTCTCTCAAATTTTAGGAACACCTTTTAGTTATTATTCAACATTTGTTATTGAGGAGAAATATGGTTTTAATAAAACAAATGTAAAAACTTTTGTTCTTGATAAGATAAAAGGTTTTTTAATCTCATCATTACTAATAATTGGCTTAACATCATTAGCAGTTTTAGCTGTTGAATATTTTAGTGACGGTTTTTGGATTTGGTTATGGGCTGGTTTATCGTTATTTATGATATTCTTAAATATGTTTTATGCAGACTTAATCGTGCCTATTTTTAATAAGTTAACTCCTCTTGAAAATGGCGATTTAAGAAAAAAAATTGAAGATTACTCTCAAAAAGTTGGGTATTCACTAAAAAATATTTTCGTAATTGATGGTTCAAAAAGATCTTCTAAGGCAAACGCTTTTTTTAGCGGTCTTGGACCTAGAAAAACAATAGCTTTATATGATACGTTGATTGAAAAACATTCAGACGAAGAATTGGTTTCTGTACTTGCTCACGAAGTTGGACATTTTAAAAAAAAGCACATTCTTATTTCAATGTTTCTTACAATTTTACAATTAGGTTTAATGTGCTATTTATTTGAAATATGTATGAGTTTTGATATAGTTGCCAACTCTTTAGGATCAACTAAAATGAATTTCCATTTAGGAATAATTGCATTTAGTTTTTTATATTCTCCAATAGCGTTAATAACTGGTATCTTAATGAATATACTAAGTAGAAAAAATGAGTTTGAGGCAGATCAATATGCTAAAGACACATATGATGGAAATTCTCTTAGTTTAGCATTGAAAAAATTATCTGTTGATTCATTAAGTAATATTTTCCCTCACCCCTTCTATGTATTTGTTCATTATTCTCATCCACCACTTATCGAAAGGTTACAGAAATTAAAAAATAATTAAATACTTTCAAAATATCCTTTTTCTTTATTCTTTTTTACTTTATCATAATTAAAATATTGTCCATTCATAGCAATATAAACTCCTTTTTTTAGCGATTGAACAAACGACAAAGCACTTCCCAAATTAAAAAACCCATCAGAAGAACTTCCAAAAGCATATGGAATCATTGCCCCAGTTAATACTATAGTTTTATTTTTTATTTTTTCTGCAATCCTACCAGCAGTATTAACCATTGTATCTGTACCATGTGTAATAACAATTCTTTCAGATTTACATTCTTTACATTCTTTAATTATACTTTCAATATCTTTTTTAGTCATTTGAAGACTATCAATCATCATTAAGGTTTTAACTTTTACCTTTAATCTGCATTTACTTCTATCTAGCATTTCAGGCAAATGGGTTTTTTTAAAAAATAATTCACCATTTATGTGATTGTAACTTTTATCAAATGTTCCTCCAGTAATTAGAATTTGAATCATACTTTAATTTTAATATTATAAAGATATTATTTATTTTAGAACAAACATTGGGTCATTAACTCAGTTGGTTCAGAGTGCTACCTTGACAGGGTAGAAGTCACTGGTTCGAATCCAGTATGACCCACAAAATTTGATAAACTAAACAAATAAAAATGAAAAAAATTTCTCACTTAATTATTTTATCATTATTAATTTATAGTTGTGGTAAAAATACAGATTCGGATAAGCCTAATAACTCAAGTGATAAAATTTTAAATGAATTTGAGATCATTGGAGTCTATCAAGGGATTCAAGAAAATTATTTTATGAAAAATAAATTTGGTGATGATGTTATAATAAATGGTAATAAAATTGAATTACCATCTGTTGATCATAAATTTTTATTTGAAAAAAATAATAAAGTAAGTCTCCAACAAACTAGTTTAGATGACAATACTAGATATTATTATGACGGTAATTATAAAATATTAGAAAAAACCCAAGATGTGATAACAATTGAATGTAATTTGTCATATTCTGAAGGTTCTTCTAATCCATCATATATTCTAGATTTTAGTTTGTCAAATGATTTTTTAATATGCAAGGGATGTGGTGGTGGTCCTGATTTTAATTTATCTAAAGATTAAAATGTAATTAACAGATTTTTAATTACTTACGTTAATCTTCGGCCAAGATAAAACAGATACTCCCCTCGAATAGTGAAAACTTTCTACGCTTTCGGTATTTAATATTAGGTCATTAAATTGATAATTAATTTTTAGCTCTACTAAATCTATTTTTTGTAATGGCCATTCTTTGTGATAAATATCAAATCTATAAATTTTTAAATTATCTACATAAAATAAACAGTACCTTTCAAGTAGCCATATATCTAAATCAGTTTTTAAAACTTTGGTATTTTTTAGGTTGTATTGAATATTCAATTCAAATTTTTTGCTGTAATTATAAGAGACATAAGAATTATTTTCTCTATTTATTTTTGATGCTTCATAAGGTAGTTTAGATAGAGTTCGAGCAATATAAGCTGATATTTTTTTTTCAGCTTCAATATTTAAAAAATAAACTCCGTGATTATTGTTTTTTTTAACATAAGTTCTAATATTTATTTCATGAAAATCAGAAATAAAACTGATTGGAAATAAATTTTTAGGATGTAATTCATTCATAGTGAATGCAACTAATGAAACATAATAGTTATTATTAAAACTATCTAATTCTAATCCCCTTGGAATTAAAGGTTTTAAAATATTATATGGAATTTTAAAATGAAGAAAAATAGCGTTATTCCATTCTTGATAATAATTCCATTTTTTTTTATTTAAATTACCTGAATAATCAGAAAGTAATAGATCAATTTTTTTCATATATTAACAAAATTACAAGATAAATAATATAATTAAAGATAATTTTTAAATGTGTTAACAAATCAATTCACTTTAAATATGTAAAATGAAAAAAATCCTCTCAATTTTATTAATATTCTTTTTACTTACGTGTTCACAAAAAACAAAAAAAAATGCTTCTCATATTGAGGAAGATGAAAAATTAATATCTCAAAAATATTTTAAAAATAACGAAAGAAATGAATGGTTAAAAAGTTTAGATAGTACTCAGCTTACATACCCAAAAGAGGTGATAGAATTTATCTTTACTGAGTATAGTAAAATGAAAAATGTAAATAATCCAATTATTGCTACATATCAAGGCTATGAATTACATGATTATTTTTATTTTACTTTTAAAGGTGAAGATGGGAAATTTTATGATTTTGGTAACGGAGATAATAATCTGGGAGACATTCCTTTTTTTAAAGAATCTGAAACAAATTCTACATTGATTGGGAAAAAATTTAAAATTTATTGGGGTTGGAAACCTACAAGTTTTAATTGTTGTGAAGGTAGTATGGATTTATATTACTCAGACTTGCCTAGTATATTAAGTATTGAATATTATTAATAATAATTATTGTAAATTGGGCAAAACTTAAATTAAACTAAGATGAAAAAAATAATGATTTTAATTTTGATGATTACTTTATCATCATGTACTGGTGTCCAACAAAACCCAGATTTTGAAAAAAATGTTGAATTAGCAAAAAATTGGTTTACTACATTTACATCAGAAGATTATGATGCAACTGCAGCTTTAATATCTGAAGATGTTGAGTGGCAGGGATGTTTTTATGGTTCTCCGATAATGAACAAAGATGCTTCAATGGGATATATGAAATCATGGCATGATGCTATGGAAAATATTTCCTACACAGCTGAAAATTATCTACCAGGAGTTGATCCAGAAACAGGTCAGTTAAACGGTAGTGTAAGAACATATGGTACTTGGCGAGGCACTAATACAGAAAGCGGCAAAAATTTTGAAATTTTAATGTATCACTATTTTACCTTTAATATGGAGGGTGAAATTATAAATGCAGGTGATTTTGGAGATGCTACCGGATTAGTAATGGCTGTTGCTCCAGATCCTGTTATTAATAACTGATTTTGAAAAATTTCGACAATTCTTAATGCTTAAAATAAAAAATTGTATTTTTGCATTTAAATATATATATAATTAAATCATAAAACGATGAAAAAATTTTTAACATTACTAGTTGTGTTAGGATTGGTATCATGTGAGCCAACTAACAAAAAAACCGCAGAAGATGCAAGTGCACCTGTAGAAGAGGTGGTTGAAGAAGCTGTAGCTGAAGAAGTTAATGATTCAATTGTAGCAGATGATGCTGCAGAATCTTCTGAAGAAGTAGCTGAAGAGCCAGCTGAAGAGCCAGTTCAATAATAATAAAATTTATTTTTATTTTACAAAAAAGCACCTTTTGAGGTGCTTTTTTAATTACAGATTTAAATTTTTTTATTTAAATCTAGATATTATTTGACCTGAAAGTTTTAAAAAATATAATTCAGAAATTTTAGCTTGGTATCTAAAAATATTTTCTCTTAGTTGTGCATTTAACAAGTTGAGTTGTGCATTTCTAAATTCTATTGAGCTTATTGAACCAATTTTGTATTTTTCTTTATTTCTTTCAAAATTATCTTTATTTACTTCTAAATTTTTTTCCTGTGCTTCTAGAATGTAAATATTATTTAAATGAGTTTGATATGCATTTTTAAATTCACTTTCTAATTCTAGCTTTATTTTTTCTTTTGTTATTTCTGTATTTTCATAATAAATCTTAGAATTTTTGTTCGCTGTAATTCTTTTACCACCACTAAATAAATTCCATCTAACACTAAGACCAGCAGTGAATCCATTCGAGAAACTTTTATTATAAAACGCATATGGATTGTCATTTATACTTTCATTCCATCCATATGATCCGATTAAACCAATTGTTGGTAAGTATGAAAATCTGCTAGCTTTATCTTCTAAATCTGAAATGATTATATCTTTTTCACTAATCAAAAATTTAGTATTACCTATAATTCCTTTGCTATAAGCGTCAATTAATATTGCTTTTTCTGTAAAATTAATAGAGTTTTCTATTTCAAAATTATTGTCAAGATTTACATTCATTATTAGATTTAAATCTCTTTTTACATTAGATAACTCCTTTGAAGTATTTAAAAGATTTATACTATCTGAATTAACATCAACTTCGGCATTTAAAATCTCTAATTTATTTGTTTGCCCATATTCAAACTGAACTAATTTTCTCTTATATCTTTCTTTAGAAATTTGCAAAGTATTTTGTAAAATATTTTTTTCCTCTGTTAGTCTACCAACTTCAAAAAATATAGAAAATAATTGCATTAAAGTATTTTCTATAATTTCTTTTACTTCTAGTTTCGATTTAGAATAGAGTTCCTTAGATTTTTTATAATTAAATCTTCTACCTGATGCATCAATTATATTATAATTCAAAGAAATGGTAGAATTATTATTATCAATTTTTGAATTATCTAATTGTCCGGAAAATCCATCAGGAGTTTCAATTTCAATATTTTGAATATTTGTATTTAAATCAGTTCCTAATTGTACGTTAGGCAGATAATTATTATTTAAAATACTTGAATTATTTTTTGAAATTTTTTCTAGATTTTCATAGTACTTTATTTCTAAATTATTTTCGAGTGTATTTTTTACAGCTTCAGAAATTGTCAATTTAGATTGACCTTTAGAACTGATTATTCCGCAAAATAATATTAATAATATGTATAATTTATTTTTCAATTTATTTCTCTATTTTGTTCAACTACAGGGGCTTCTACATCTCTTTTATTAGGCCTTTTGCCATTTATAATCCAGATAAAGTTTACTTTAAGTGAATTTGTAAATGATATTAAAATAGGTAATAATATTAATGTTAAAAATGTTGCATATCCGATACCATAGGCTATCGAAATAGCCATTGGTTTAAGTAACTGAGCTTGAAAACTTTTCTCTAAAATAATTGGTGCTAATCCTGCAATTGTTGTTATGGATGTTAGAAAAATAGCTCTAAATCTTTCTCTTCCAGCTTTAAAAATTGAATCCTCAAAACTCATTCCCTCCCTTAGATTTGAGTTAAATTTTGATATAAGTACTAATCCATCATTTACCAATATTCCAATAAGGGCAATTACACCGAGTAGTGAAATTACATTTATTGGAAATCCATGCAATAGATGACCCCATGCAACTGTTGTCAAGCTAAAGGGAATTAAAAGTAATAATAGAAAAGGTTGACTGTATGTTCTAAAAACAAAACCTATTGTACAGAATATTAAAAATAAGGCTAAAGGAAATACAACTTTTGAAGATTCAATAGTTTTGTTTGCTTCTCTATATTGACCTTCAAAAGATACTTTGATTGAAGGATACTTTTCTTTAAGATCGGGAATTATATCATTCTGAACACTGAAAACTATATCAGATGCACTTTCACTTGGATCAAGTAGATTTGCATTTACTTGAATTTCTCTACTTCCATCAAGATGATTAATAGAAACTTCACCTCTTTTAATACTGTAGTTGGCAATTTCATTTAACGGAATTCTTGCACCATTAGGAGCTAAAATCCTCATTTCCTCCATTTTTTTTATCAAAGATCGTGAGCTCTTGTCATATCTCACCCAAACTCTTATTTCATCTTCACCTCTTTGGAATCTTTGAGCTTCTATGCCAAAAAATGCAGCCCTAACCTGTTTCATTACATATGCATAAGAAAGACCCAATAGGTAAGCATTGTCAATTAATTTAATATCAATTTCTTTTATTCCCTCTGGATCATTGCTAGTAATATCGGTTAACTTGGGGTTTTGAAATAATTTTTGCATTAACTCAGACTTGGCATTTTTCAGTTCTTGAACATTATCACTTAACAAAGAAATAGCAACTGGACTACCTCCAAAGTTAGCTCCCCCATCTACAATAAATTTTTCAGCACCAATTATTTGTCCTGTTCGTTGTCTGATCAAGTTTGCCATTTCTGTGGCTCTAATATTTTGTGGTCTGTTTTCACTGTCAAGAAGAAATATTTCTAGAGATGCTGTTGATGATCCACCAATATCTCCAAATCCTTTGACCATTGACATATTATCAGCAGAGCTGCCAATGTTTTTTTGAATGTGTTCAATTAATTTTCTTTCGTCATTTTTCATGTACTTTTCTTCAAATTCTTCACCGATTTGAATTGCATGATTTTCAATTAGATTGATTATTGAATCTGTAACCATCACATTAGTACCCATTGGCATTTTCAAATCTACAGTTACAGCATCACTGTCAATCATCGGGAAAAATGTTACGCCTATTATACCTCCAAAAACTGAACTTATTGTAAGGTATAGTGCAGCAATAAAACCAGAGAAACTTAAAAATCTATTTTTTAGAGCAAATATTAATGTTGGACTGTATACTTTATCTCTAAGCCATCTCATTAATTGAAAACCTTTATCATTAATAGTTCTCATATACTTAAAAAATCTAAAAATTAGATTATTTTTTATTTCATCCTTTTTACGAAGAGCATTAGAATGAGCTAAATGAGAAGGTAAAATAATAAGGGCTTCAACGAGGGATACAATCAATGTTAATATTACAATCATCGCAACTTCACCAAAAAAGTTTCCAACATCACCCGCAAGTAATAATAAAGTTGAAAATGCTATAAGGGTTGTTATAATTGCTGAAACAATTGCTGGAAGAACCTCCATTGTCCCATCAACAGCTGCCTGTTCTGGACTTTTTCCTTCTTCATAATGTCTAAATATATTTTCTGCAATAACAATTCCATCATCAACTAAAATACCAATAACAACAATCATCCCAAAAAGCGACATTAAATTTATTGTAATATCAAATTCACCAGCAAAAATTAACATACCTAGAAATGATATAGGTAAGCCAAATGCTACCCAAAATGCAAGTCTTATATTCAAAAACAGGGATAAAAATAACAATACCAATAAAATACCTAGACCTCCATTTTCAAGTAGGAGATTAGTTCTTTGACGTAATGCAATTGAATAATCCTTAAGAGACGTTAATTTTAAATTAGTATTGACCAAGTTAAAATCATCAATATATTGATTAATTCGATTTGCAGAATCCATCATATCTTCATTATTTGTACTTGTAACAGATAAAATTATTGCAGTTTCATTATTAACCAATGCTGATATAGGGGTTTCAGAAAATTGATCCTTAATTTTAGCAATATCGCTTAATCTTATTTTTTTACCATCTGGAGAAGATCTTACAATAATATTTTTAAGTTCATTTGCATAGTAACTTTTATTACTTGCTCTTATTAAAAATTCTTCCTTATTTGTTTTTATAGTCCCACCGGTAGCAAGAATATTTGTTCTTGAAACTGAATTAATGACTACTTCAAAGGACAAATTATATCTTAACAAATCTTCTTCGGTAACCGAAATCTCTATTTCCTCCTCAGGGAAACCTGAAATAGAAATCTGAGAAATACCCTCAATATTTCTAATATCTTTTTCGATATTTTTTGAAATATTTTTTAGTGATTTTAAATCAATGTTTTCACCTGTTAATGAAAATATCAAAGTAGGTTGTTGTTCTTCAATTTTAGTTATAACTATTGGTTCAAGATCAGAGGGAAATGACGGAACTTTATCTACTGCATTTTTTACTTCAAAGAGAATTGCATCTAATTCAAAATCTTCATTAGTTTCAACCAAAATGGTTCCGGAATTCTCCCTAGAAGTAGAAGTAACCCTAACTATACCTGGAACTCCTTTTAAATTTTCTTCTATTTTGTATATTACACCCTCTTCAACTTCTTGAGGAGATGCTCCAGGGTAGATTGCATTTATGGATATAAATTTTGAGTCAATTAACGGAAAAAATGATGATTTTAATGCGAGCACACCAGAAATTCCAAAAACAATAAAAAACATTACGAGAATATTTACTGCTTTTGGATACTTAACAAAATAGGCTATTATTTTTCTCACTAATTTGAGATTTTTATTTTCATTCCTTTATAAATCCCTGGAATATAAGATGAAATAATCTTTGTTCCGTTATCTAACCCTGAAATTATAACAGAATCGTCATCGTAATAAATTGGTTTGACATTTCTGATTCCAACTACATTATTATCTTCAGCTACATAAATAAAAGAATCATTAATTAAAATTGATCTTGAAACTGAAAAACCTTCGCTATTTATATTTAAAGGTATCTTTGTGCTAACATACATACCATCCTTTAAGTCTTTATTTACAAATTCAATATAAATGCTTACTGTTTGAGAAAGTTCATCGATATTTTTATTTACTCTTTTAACAACTCCTTTATATGTTTTATTTTTTATTGTAAATGTTATTTTAAGATTTTTTGAAATAAAATCAGAATATTTTGCAGGAATATTTGTAACTAATTCAAAATTAGATGTACTAATATAAGAACCTAAAATCATACCGGGGTTGATTAGAGTTCCTTCCGAAATATATGTTTTAGATAATGTGCCGTTAAAAGGGGCATAAATATTGAATTTTTTAAGCTTTTCTTCTAAACTTAAAACTTTATAATACATGGATTGAATTCCTTTTCCGACTAAATAAAATTTTTCTTTTTCGCTTTTTGAATTTGGAAGTGTGGGAACTTTTTCATGTATATTAAATTCTTTAAAATATCTTTCCCAATCATTGAAATTTTCATTAAAATCAATTTTTATATCTGGTAAAATCGAAGCTATTAATTTTTGAAATTCACTTCTAGCCTGTTTAACTGAAGACAAAAATTCGTTTGATTTAACAGATAATATCAAATCATTTTTTTTAAACACTTCACCCTCCTCAAAAATATTTTTATTAAACTTTACTATGCCTTGAACCTCGCTATAAATATCAATCTTATCTTTAGACTTTAATCGTCCATCTACTGAAAGCTTAATTGAATTTGAAGAGTTTTTAACCTCTATAACTGAAACTAGTTTAGAAATTTCAGAAACATCAGATGTATTGTCTTTTTTTAAGTTTAAAATTGTGTCAGAAATAAAATAGGTAATTAATAAAACTAAAATTCCTGTTGCAATGGATATCAAATATTTTTTCATAATTCAAATATGGCAAATTTAATACCAAA
>Ga0115012_10002234_pt1 | contig 11265 bp, 10 predicted proteins | sample TroAtlMetagenome_FD_88706 | JGI IMG/M metagenome (GOLD analysis project Ga0115012, IMG submission 88706) | Marine eukaryotic phytoplankton communities from Atlantic Ocean - Tropical Atlantic ANT10 Metagenome | ecosystem: Environmental > Aquatic > Marine > Oceanic | place: Tropical Atlantic...
AAGGAGATTGAGCGTTCCGGTCTGAATTCAGACGTTTTTGCATCAGCTGAGGATGATACCTTGCAACTGATGTATGACGAAGAGCCAGCTCGCGACGGTCGACTAAGAGCCGTAAATATTAATATCATCTAATTGGTTGATATTGAGCCGTCCGATATGCAATCGGGCGGCTTTTTTATTTTGAAATATTTATCAGGAGCGTGAGTACTAGTGGGTATATAATATGACGTACGAATATGATTAAAAAAGCTGTTTTAGCGGGAGGATGTTTTTGGGGGTTAGAGGACTTGATGAAAGAGCGTGCAGGGGTGAGAGATATCACTGCCGGATACACAGGCGGTAAAAACGAGAATCCTACGTACGAATTTCATCCTGGTCACGCAGAAGCACTGGAGATTGAGTATGAAGATAAAGAGGTTTCGTATCAGCAGTTGCTTGATTTATTCTTTCAGATTCACAATCCTACCACGTTGAATCAGCAAGGGAATGACCGAGGAACCTCCTACCGCTCAGCAATATTTTATGCTGATGACCAAGAGAAACAGGGTGCAGAAGAGATGATTGAAATCGTCAATGAGTCAGGTCGCTGGGAGAACCCCGTTGTGACCTCACTAGAGCCACTGCAGAGATTTTGGCCAGCAGAAGAGTACCACCAAGATTATTTAGTAAAAAATCCGGGAGGATATACGTGTCACGCGATATATTTTGACAGCTACCTTACTGACTAAAAATACAAAAAACGACCCCTCAGGGTCGTTTTTTCTGCTTGTGACTGGACTATTTCCCAGCTACGAAAGTCAAAGCTTCTCCTTTTTCTACTCCTCGACCAGTTCGACCGATTCGGTGAACGTAATCTTCGAAGGTTCCTGGGAGATCATAGTTGATAACATGAGTTACGTTGTCAACGTGGATTCCACGAGCAGCAACGTCAGTCGCTACGAGCACTCGAGCGTTTCCACTCTTGAATGCTGCGAGAGACCGCTGTCGTTGACCATGGCTTTTGTTGCCGTGGATTGAGTCAGCTTTTACTCCGTTGCGGGTAAGTTCTTGTGAGAGCTTTTCTACACTGTGCTTCATCGCGCCGAAAATAATGACTCGTTTTAGTTCTGGGTTTTCTAGAAGTTTCATAAGAGTGTCAAACTTGTGTGCGTGCGTGTATGACACAACGTCCTGCTTGATACTGTTGGTTACGTCTTTCTTCCGTACTGAGACAGTAACAGGTGAACGCATGAAATCATTGACCAGTCGGTTTGCTTCATCAGTCATAGTAGCTGAGAAGAAAAGTGTCTGGCGGTCCTTAGTTACGTTTTCTAGGATTTTTCGCATGTCGTGGATGAATCCCATGTCCAGCATTCGGTCGGCTTCATCGAGAACCACGTTGGTGATTCGGTCAGTCCGTAAGTCACCGCGATCGATAAGGTCTAAGATACGTCCGGGTGTCCCGATAACGAAATGATTGTTTCGCTTTAGGGCTCGAATCTGTGGTCGGATACTTGTCCCACCAACACATGATGTTGCGTACAGCTTAAACCCAGCTCCGAACTTTCGGAACTCAGCTTCAGCTTGCAGCGCTAGCTCTCGAGTTGGAGTCAGAATAAGTGTCTGCTGATTTCGTTCAGTCAGTGTTTTTTGGATAAGAGGTAGTAAGAACGCGGCTGTCTTACCAGTACCGGTTTCAGCAAGACCAATAACGTCTTTTCCTTCCATGATGTGGGGAATAGACTGGTCTTGAATTGGTGACGGGTTTTCAATACCGAGCTTTGCTACGGTATTTGCGATGTCTTTGTTGAAGCCAAATTCTGAGAATTTGTGCTTTGGTACATAGACTTCTTCTTTGAGTTCAACTGGGTTTTTGTTGATGAACTGTGATGGGTCAAATGAAGGCATCTTTCGCGCTCCACCTCGGCCACCTCGTTGCGGACGTCTTCCACCTCCACCTCCTGACCGTCCTCGTCCACCTGGACGTGAACCGCCTGAGCGACTTGAACGATTAAAAGAGTTTCCTGATTTTGGTGAACCAGAATAAGGTCGGCGTCCAGCTTGTGGACGTCTTGATGTGTTTGTTGGCATCTAAAATATGTGTAGTTAAATGGAGGGTTTATATAGGCAAGAGAAATACATGCGTATAGAATCACTCCGGGGCGTGCAGGATAAGTAATTTCAGAAATCTAAAAAAGAAAATCAGTCAGACGTCTGCAGCGATTGTGCCCCACACGAGTTACAAAAGCGTGCCAGTACAATAATACATTTTAATTATTTGTCAATAATTCTTATACAGCGGTATACTAAAGTCTATGAAAAAAGGTTTATATGTATTTTTGTTTGTAATAGCTTCGCTATTGGTGTCGTTTCTTGTGCATGCAGTGCTGGAGATTTCGATACTGTGGTGGGTGCAAAATAACATCACTGCAGCAAGTTCAAGCTTGATTTGGAATAACTGGAGTTTCCTCCACGTGTGGGGTGGAAGACTCTTATGGGCGCTGGGCTTGATTGGTGGACTGTACGGTGGTTTTCGTTACTGGGATATTCTGTATGTCGAAAAAAGATATGGTCAACCGCGGTGGTAGTTTACTTTGCTACTAGTCTTAAGCCGATTGGTGCAATCAAGGTGGTGACGATACTGAGGATGACCATGGCGGTGATAAGTTCCTCAGGCAAAAGGCCAGTTTCGACAGCGGTAAATACTACGGCCAGGGTGGTAGAGAGTTGCGGGATGGTGGCCAGGCCAATAATAGACGCGTCTCGATTTTTGAAGCCGATTATTTTTCCGCCCACCCAGCCACTGGCAAATTTTGTGAAAACTGACAGAAGCACCACAGCCGCAATGAGGCTGATTACACTCAAGCTGTCTTGAAAGACCTGGATATTTGTCTCCATACCGATAACAACAAAAAAGACCGGAATAAAAATTCCGTAACTCATGGTGCGTAATTTATCCATGAGGATTTCACTGCGAATAGAATCTGAAAGGACGAGACCAGCAAAGAAACCGGCGATGATAGGATGAAGTCCTAATAATTCAAAGGTCACTACTACACCAATCATTAAGGCAAAAATAATCCGCACTTCTGATTCAAATAAATCTTTCTCATCGCGTCGGTTTGGAATGAGCGCGCGGATTTTGGGAAGTCCGTACGCAAAACCAATCATAATCAAGGCTAACAAAAAGTAAAAAGAGGGGAGTGGAAGAGCCGTGACTGGATTGACTGACTGCAAGAGTACCGAGAGTAAGATAAGACTCAGTACGTCTTCAATGATGGTTGAGGCGACGATGGATTTGCCGAGTTTAGTGTGGCTGAGGTTGAGTGACTCAAGAGTGGGGATGATGACTGCAATTGAAGAAGACATAAAAATAATCCCAATCAGTAATGATGCAGTCATCGAAAAGTCAAACCAGTACCCGAGTCCGACTCCAGCCGCGAGAGGAATAAGGCTGTTCAGTGCGGAGAGCCATCCGATGTCGTACTTGAGCTTTTTGAAGCTATCAAATTTAGTTTCCAATCCGGCCATAAACATTAAGAAAATGAGGCCGATTTGACTGAGGAAACTCAGGGTTGGGGTGACTTCAGCAAGCTGTAATCCATGCGGACCAACCACAATACCGGCGGTAATCAGTGCTAGTACCCACGGAAGGTGAAACTGCCGAAAAGCAGCGGCAAACAAAACAGTGGCGAGCAGGATTAAGAAAAAAGGTAAGAACTCCATATGTATGTAGTGTTCAGTATAGCAGTCATGCGTATGTGAAAGATGAGACCTTCACACACTGGTATTGCCAGAATGAAAAATAATGGTATTGTGCTGGGACTATATGAAAGAACCTATTGAATATATTTTTGGAAAACATGCAGTACGCGAAGTCCTTTTGATGCGCCCGGATGTTGTAAAAGAGGTGCATGCTGCCCGTGATTTTTCTGCTGAGGACATTTTGCAGTTGGCTGAAGCCAAAAGGATTCCTCTAAAGTTGCTCAATCTAAACAATCCTCCTCGCGGAGTCTCTTCAAAGGCTGCTCACCAGGGAATAGTGGCCGGTATCAAAGCTGAGAAACTTACTGTTCCATATAAAGAGTTTAAGGCTGGTCTCAAAAAAGAAGACCACACAGCGCTGCTCGTACTTGGCGAAGTTCAAGATCCTCATAATGTAGGGGCGGTGATTCGTTCTGCAGCTGCATTTGGCTTGAAGGGGGTTTTGATCCCACCTCACAATCAAGCGCCCGTAACTGGTACTGTGGTGAAAGTGTCAGCAGGTATGGCCTTTAAGATTCCTTTGGTAACAATCTCGAACGTAAACTCTGTGTTGCGTGATTTACAAAGTGAAGGATATTGGGTATATGGACTGGAAGGGGACGGTACAACTACTACTGTTGCTGAAAAATTCACTCGACCATCTGTCTTTGTGCTAGGAAATGAAGGGAGTGGCTTGAGAGAAAAAACGAAAGAGCTTTGTGATGAATTGATTTCTATCCCAATCCATCCACAGTGCGAATCACTCAATGCCGCAGCTGCTACCGCGATTGTGTTGGCTAGCTGGAGTGCCCAACACGGAGACGCTTTGTCATCTTAATTAGGTGGTGTACTATAATCGAGTATTCAGTCTTTTCGCGTAGTCGAGAAGCAAACGGTTATTGTAATTATCTATATATATGAGTGAAAATGAAACTGACAAGCAGTCAACAGCTGCCGGCGAAGGGAGTGTAGAAACAGCACATCAGACAGCTGCACCAACTGCTGAAACAACCCACGCCGCAGCTGCCCCAGCAGCACAAGCTAAGAGTAAAACAGGAATGTACATCGCTGCGATTGTGATTGTGGTTGCGACATTGCTTATCGTACTTTTTATGCTTGAAAAAGAAGGTCGATCATCGACAGGAGTGTTCGACTCATTCTTTTCATCACAAGAAAGTAACGCCACTGTGGCAGTAGTAAATGGAGAAGAAGTGACAGGAAAAGAGTTGAACACAAGCATTCAGCAGTTCAACCAAGCAGCACTTGCTCAAGGGGTAGATACTACAAACCCTGACGTAGTAGCTGACATTCGGAGTCAGGCGCTAGACGTTTTAGTGAACACTACGCTGCTCAAGCAGGCAGCTCAAGAGCAGGGCGTCGAGGTGTCTGAGGAGGCAACTACAGAACGACTCGAAACTATTGAGTCAGAAATCGGAGGAGCTGAGGTCTTGCAAAGTCGTATTGATGAGCTTGGTCTTACTCGAGCTGAGTTGCGAGAAGATATTCAAGAGGAAATTCTTATTCAGACTCTCCTTGATGGAATTTTCTCTGAAGCAGATGTGTCTGTAACAGAAGAAGAAATTCAGGAGGTATACGATGCAGCCGGAGGAGTAGAGGCTGGTTTGCCACCACTTGAAGAAGTGAGAGAGCAAATTGAAGCTCAGGTTCGAGGCACCAAAGAACAAGTAGTGATTGATGAATATCTCAATGAACTCAAAGCAGAGGCTGATATTGAAATCAAAGACTAAAGACAAAACGAGAAGAATAAAACAGCTAGCTTTGCTAGCTGTTTTTGTTTATAGGTCAGTAAAGTACGGCCTATGCTTGTTATACTAAAGCGAAATGCCCAAGAAAAAAGAAACCTTAGCCCATCGCCTGACTCACAAGCCAGACGAACGAATGGAGATTTTAAGCACACTGTCTGTTCCTGAGCGAGCGGCTGTGTTTGAGAAACTTTCTCCGTATGTACAACAATCAATTTTAAAGCAATTGAAGTCAGACGAGATCGTTGACGTGCTTGATCATATGGACATGCAGCAGGCCGAACATGTCATAAAGCGAATTCCAAACCATAAGCGTCGAGAGAAAATCGTTCTCAAGCTCAAGGGTGATATTAAAGAAAAAATGGATTACTTTCTGCGGTTTCATCCCAAGGCGACGCTCGCGCTCATTAATTTTAACTATCTATTTCTTGATGCCTCAATGACAGTGGGGGAAGCAGCGGGAATTATTGACGAGCATTATGAAGAAACAGGAAAGTACCCAGAAGTGCTTGTGCATCAGTTTGGAGAATTGATGGGTGAGGTGCCGCTTGCGTCACTGGTTCGAGAGCGCAACACCAGTGCCTTGCGAAAGCATGTGAAGTTTATTGATAGCATCACCTATCAAGCTGAAATCAATAAAGTGATTGATGTCTTAGTGTCTACTGGTAAGCGAAAGATTGTCGTGCTCGATCATGACACAAGTGTGCTCGGTATTATTTATTCTGATGCAGCCAAGGCACTGTTTGGGAATCTGCCAGCAGAATCATTGTATGACTTTGCGGGAGTCGACGATAGTGAAAAACCTTTTGATACGATTGGTAAAAAAGTGCAGCATCGGTATAAGTGGCTGATTCTCAACCTGGCTACAAGTTTTTTGGCAGGTTCTGTGGTTCTGTCGTTTCAGGATACTCTAGATACCGTCACTATCTTGTCGGTGTATATCCCGATTATTGCAGGAATGGGTGGAAATGCAGCTACACAATCATTTGCGATTATGGTCCGCGGATTAACACTCGGGACAATCTCACTCAAAACTGCCGGTCCGGCGATTTGGCGAGAGTTTGGAGCAGGAGTAATAAATGGCGTAATCATCGGAGCTATAGTCGCATTGATTTCTTTGGTTTGGAATGGTGATCCAATGCTGGGGGCGGTAGTCGGAGTGGCGCTCGTGGGGGCACACATTGTGGCCGGAATAGCAGGCTCATTCATTCCGTTGTTCATGAAGCATTTAGGGAAAGATCCGGCTGCGACTTCTACTATTTTCATTTCTACCGCTACTGATGTGCTCGGATTGTTTTTCCTGCTCGGGTTGGCAAGTATCTTTTTGGTCTAAATGATATACTGAATACACTATGAACATGCAAACCTTTTTCACACTGTATCTCATAAGTGTGCCAGTGTTTTTTATCATTGATATGATTTGGCTCGGAGTGGTAGCGAGCTCATTTTACAAAAACCAACTCGGCGACTTGATGCAAGTGAATTGGGTGCCAGCAGTGTTGTTTTATTTGGTGTATCTTATTGGCTTGATCATCTTTGCTGTCTATCCAGCAGTCGATGCTGATACCTGGAAAACTGCACTGCTCTATGGCGCACTGTTTGGATTTTTTACCTACGCGACCTACGACATGACCAATCTGGCAACCTTAAAAGACTGGCCGTTGCCGGTAGTGGTTGTCGATATTGTTTGGGGAACGATTCTTGGAGCGGTGGTAGCCAGTTTGACGTACTACATTTACTCACTGATTTAAATATTTCATATGAAAGGGGCAGAGCGCATAGTAATGGTACTTTTGGTTTTTGTTTTAGTCGGCGGAGGTGCCTGGGGCTATTTTGCAGTAAAGCATGAGCGAGATGAGGTTCGGGCTGCAGTAGCTCGAGGTGAGTATCAGATACCAGTAGAAGATGAAACTGAGCAGGAAGCAGAGACAGAAAACTGGCAGGCAATTTACCCCAATACAATTCCCATGACGATTGGCTCTGTGGTCGTGCGTGCGTCGGTGGCTGATACATTGACCAAGCGTATCAAAGGACTGTCAGACACTCCGTATTTACCAGAAAATGTAGTGAAGCTGTTTGCCTTTGGTGTACCAGGTTCTCATTCAATTTGGATGAAAGACATGAACTACGCTATCGATATTTTATGGGTGGCAGAGGAAGGGGAGATTGTGCATATCGAAGAGAACATTTCACCGGATACATTTCCAACTTCCTTTGCGTCACCTGTACCAGCGTGGTTTGTGATTGAGGCCAATGCTGGATTTGTCGCTCAAAACGAAATCACTGTAGGAGATGAAATTATTCTTCCAACGCAGTAATATTGCAAATACATCGAAGTATTGTATAATATCGCATCACGATGATTGCTCTTTTTTACGAAAGAGAGGAAAGTCCGGACACGCCCAGTCCTTGTGGCTGGAGTATGGTAGCGGGTAATACCCGTCTATAGCAATATACGAGGTGCGAGCAGAGACGTCCCGAGCGAAAGCAACGGAATTCCTTCTGGGAATAGCTTTGATGGCAACATCGAAGGTGAAACGGCTAAATCCTTACTAGCGTGCAAGACCGTGCCTGACTTGTTCAGGAGAGTCGCAAGAGGTGAGTAGTAATATTCATCCCAGGTAAATAATCATCCGAACTCGAATCATTCTTGTTCGACAGAATCCGGCTTATGTGAGAAAAGAACACCCGCAAGGGTGTTCTTTTGTGTGTGGTATCATTAATCATTATTGATTAGTTATGAATTCCTCTATGGATGGAAGTCTATTTACGCCCAATTTAAAAAAAGTTAGCACAGAAAACGACGAGCAAAATGAGGTCAGAGCCGCACAGCCTGACCTGGTAAGTGATCTACTCTTGAAGGTGGCTCAGTACGCAGTGTTGGCTACTTTTGGCTTTGTAACTATTTTCTTTACCCCTGGCTTATGGGCATCTCTTGGGTTTGATAAAACCATTTTCACTATTGTAATGGTCGGTCTGGTGCTGGTTGGCACGAGTCTTCTTGCTCTACGTAAGCGCCAAGCCAGAACAGTTCTCCCGATACCTCTCGCATTATTTTGGGGTGTGGTCGGTGCAGCTTTTTTGTCTGCTCTGCTCTCTGGTGATATTCAGGACGCACTGCTTGGTTCTGTGCTCGGACCCCAAACAGTCGGTTTCTTGGCTGTCATGGCTACGGTAATGACCGCCACGCTGGTCTTGCAGGGCTCCAAAATAATGACCATTAAAGCTCTGGCGATATTCGCGTCGGTTGCTGGTGTGTTATTGGCGTACAACTGTGCTCGCATTATTTTTGGGGCTGGATTTCTTCCGTTCGGTTCATTTGCTGATGTGACCGTTTCTCCAATTGGTGGCTTCAATGATTTGGCTCTCTTTGCTGGATTGGTGGTACTACTGGGACTCATTACCTTGTTGCAATTGCCACTTCGAGGCTTGACTCAAGGGGCTGTTGCAGCCCTTATCTACATGGCACTGTTTGTGTTGGTAGTCGTAAATTTCTTTAATATTTGGGTTGTTATTGGGTTTTTCGGACTCCTACTTTTTGTATACCTTTTGTCTCGTGACACGTTGTTTTCAGATTCGTTTGAAGAAGAACAAAAGCAACCAGTTTCAAAGGTGCTTTTGATAACCACTGCAATTGTGTGTATGGTCAGCGCAGTATTTATTGTCGGGGGAGAATATGCCGGAAACAAAATCAGCTCAGTGACTGGCATCAACTACATTGAAGTGCGCCCGTCACTAGAAGCGACTATCGATATTACCAAGGCTGTATACAGTGAAAATATTTTGTTTGGAGTTGGTCCAAATCGGTTTGCAGATGCTTGGCGGATGCATAAAAATATCGGGATCAACGAGACTATTTTTTGGGACACCGATTTTGGCGCAGGTAGCGGATACGTTCCAACCCTCTTTACTACTTTGGGAGTAATCGGTGCGGTGCTTCTCGTGGTGTTTCATGCGTACTTCTTACTCATGGGGTATCGGATGTTTTTGAAAAACTCTATTCGTGATTCGTATTGGTATTACTTTGGTATTCTTTCTTTCGCAGCAGCGACATTTTTATGGGGTATGACATACGTCTATGTTCCTGGGGTAAGCATCTTGCTCCTGACTGCGGCCTTTACTGGATTTACGTTTGTGGCCTATGGCGCAAGTTCCGCACCAGCCATCTTTACACTTCCGCTCGCGAACAGTCGACAGCGTGGGTTCTTCTTGATGGCAGCGGCTATTGTGGTGATAACAATAACTGTTGGTTCATTACTAACCATTGGAGAGCAGTACACTGCCCAAGCACGCTTCGCTGAGTCCCAGGCTAATGCAACTTCGATTGAAGAATTTGAGCAAGTGGCGTTTTCATCTTATAACCTATTTCCTGACGACCGCTTTGTGAGTGCACGCGCACAGATTCAGTTATCTATTCTCAATTCCATTATTGGTATTCCGGAGCCAACCGAAGAAAATCAACAGCAGTTTGTGACTGCTGCAGAACAAGCTGGTGTATTTGCCCAAGAGGCAGTACTGGCTGACCCAACAAATCCAGACAACCATGCTGTTCTGGCTGGTGTATACAGTACGTTGGCAGCTGCTGGGTTTGAAGGTGCAAAAGACCGAGCTGCAGCGTCGCTGACAACTGCACAACAACTAGACCCGCTCAATCCAGCGTATAAACTAATGGCTGCTCAGATGGCTATTCGTACCGGCGATATCGAACAGGCTCGCTCAGAGATAGCTGCTTCTTTAAACCTAAAGCCAAACTACACGCAAGCGTTATACCTCTCTGCGCAATTGGATATTTCTGAAGGGAATGTGGAGTCTGCTATTTCTACAACACAAGCCATCATTGCGCTGGAGCCAAACAATCCTTCGCGATACTTCCAGCTCGGAGTACTGCTCTCAGCGTCTGAGAAAACCGAACAGGCCATCAGTGCATTTTCTGCGGCTATCGAACGTGACTCAGAGTACGCGAACGCTCGCTATTTCTTAGCTCTCGCATATCTCAATAATAACCAACCGAATTTGGCTTTGGAGCAATTAAAAATAGTGCAGCAAACGAATCAAGAGAATGTAGAGCTGGCAGCGTTGATCGCACAAGTGGAAGGTGGAGAGATGCCTGATATTCAGACTTCAGCTACGGACGCTCCAGTGAGTGAACCGAGCGTCACACCTGGAGAAAATACAACTGTACAAAATGGTGAAGACCTAGAAAGTGATTTGGTCACACCAGTAAACACTGTTCCCGTAAATGGAGATGAAACTTCAGAGAATCAGGCTGAGTAATACCTGATATGGTTCGCAGAGTATTCAATTTTGTTTATAAAGAAGTACGAGGCTTACACCAGGCCGCGTATATATTGGCGTTCTTTGCGTTTGGTTCGCAGATCCTTGCTATCGTGCGTGACCGGCTTTTAGCTCATAATTTTGGAGCTGGTATAGAGCTCGATTTATATTACGCCGCTTTTCGGATACCTGACTTACTATTTGTATTGTTTGCTTCGGTGCTTTCAGTGTATGTGCTATTGCCGTTTGTGAATAAAGCATCCCAGGCTGAAGGGGACGCTGCTGGAGCAGCGATTTTGTCTCAAGTATTCACCTTGTTCCTGCTTGTGTATACCGCTATGGCGGGAGTGATTATGCTGGCTGCTCCGCTTCTGACAGCGTATTTGTTTCCAGGGTTTAGTGAGCAGTCAACAGAGCTCGTTTTATTGACAAGGATTCTCCTACTACAACCGTTCTTACTCGGAGTTTCGAGTCTGTGCGGGGTGGTGACGCAAATGAATCACCG
>Ga0115012_10002238_pt1 | contig 11264 bp, 8 predicted proteins | sample TroAtlMetagenome_FD_88706 | JGI IMG/M metagenome (GOLD analysis project Ga0115012, IMG submission 88706) | Marine eukaryotic phytoplankton communities from Atlantic Ocean - Tropical Atlantic ANT10 Metagenome | ecosystem: Environmental > Aquatic > Marine > Oceanic | place: Tropical Atlantic Ocean...
GCGGCTGCCCAGCGCCGGCAAACTTGTGCTGCCCGCGCAGCGCGGGCGAGCCGAGCGAGCCTTGGCAGACGCGACGGCGCCGCGGCGGCCTCCGACACCTCCCTCGGCGACGGCCCGGAGCCGTACTCCCGGCGGGGCCCCAAAGGTCTACCCCGGGCTCGCGCGCGGACGCCAACCTACTTCTACGAGCCTTAGCCCCCCAACCTAAACGACGACCGGACGGCTCTCAAACTTTTCCCGTAGCTCTTCCACTGGCGTTGGTCCACCCCGCACTCCCACACTACTAATTGGCCGTCCGCTACAGTAGCGGAAACCAGGGCGACCTCGACCGGTGGGCAGACGATGAGCTCCTGCTCCGATCTAGCGCAGCCGTTCGTGGGGGGCACGGCGAGGTCCCATTCATAAAAGAGGCGGTCGCCGTCCTTGCGTCTTCTCGCGGCGACGACGTCGCCCTTGCCCCTATTTCCCATTAGTCCCAGCTTCGTCAGATCTAATTTGTCGATCTGGCCGAACTGGTCGATGGACTGCGCTTGGGTCGAGGCGCTCCGCGCTCGTACTGAACTCGTTATTGTCCCTAATATAGATTCAGAGATCGTCTCGCCCTCGATCTTCCAGGTGCCCGGCACCTCGACCGTGCCCGGGCCGTATTCTACCCTCTTGGGCTTCACCTCGGCCTCGTCGTCGGCGAACGCCGGTTTTGTTGCGATGAGCGCCGTCGCCGCGGGCGCTATTGCTCTCCTCGTGAGGCGCAGGGCGTTGGCGTGGCAGCACGCGGCCAAGAGCGCGAGCAGGCGCATCGCTGTCATCACGCGTATGACGGCTCCGGTGCTTGCACGCAGTAGCAGTCTGTCGAGTGGCAGTGCTTTCTCCTAATAGGGGAAGCGAAGGCTGCTCGTGCGAATTTCTCCCAATGCAGCGGTTTCAATCCTATGCAGAAGTCCCAGGACCGGCCTGATGTGGCTCCAGGGCATACACAATGGCACGCACGCGCAGCCTGAAGTCGATTTAGCTAGCGGCCATAAGATACTAGCAAAACGTCGACGACAAGGACACACTTACACACCTCTCTACTGCGACGGCGTCCCGAGGAACATCCAGTCCGGCCGCGCCCGCAGGACCGCGAGCTCGGAGCCGTAGCGGTCCTTCACACAAAACGAGACGAGGTCAAACAATAAGCGCGCGGCCTTGCGCCACGGCGGGTTCGCCGTCGCGTGCTCCTCCAGCAGGCTCATCAATGACACCACGTCCTCCAACCGCGACCTCTCCACCAACTCGGACGCGAGCTCCAATAGTAATAAAACGGTCGCGCGGTTCTCGGGGTCCGCCCGTCCGAGGAACATGGCGACGGCGGGCCCGACGGCCGCCCAGGCTTCGACCCGTCCTAACAGAGACGGCCCTTGCACGTATTCTTCCTCAGGTGCTTGTTCAACACTAGAAACCGACGACGCGTCGTCGACGACCTCTTCTTCCACGACCTCAGATCCAAATCCCGCCTTCCGCAGGTTGTTCCGCGCGCGCACGACGGCCAGCGCTTCATCTGTAGGACCGGACGCCCGCCACAGCAGGTAGGGCCCGGGGTCGAGCTTGCATCTACGAGCGGCGCTGTCGACGACCCACTGCGGAAAGACGGCGGGCTTGGCGAAGCCCCGCTTCCGCGCCTTGAGCTTCTTCGTCTGGGCCGCCGTCATGTTTTCCGCGACGACGTGCGTCGCGCGGCTCTCGAAGGTCGTGCAGAATTTACCGCCGCCTTCCAGCACCAAGCGCCCGAGGTCGTCCGCCGGCGGGTCCGTCAGTCCGTCGATCCAGACGACGCATCCTTTAAACCAGTCATGGCCCTCGCTCCGTCGTCGCTGCTCGTCGAGCTTGCGGCGTTTCGTTTGTAGGTATTTTTGGTGGTCGCCGCCGTGGTCCCCATATTTGTCCTCGCGCTGCTCCGTGTTCTGCCAGTGGTCCATTTGTTTATAGCGTCGACGGCGCGTTGCGTGGGCCGCCGCCGTCTAGCTATGTCGCGGCGACGGCGCGTTGCGTGGGCCGCCGCGCAGGGACCGATCCCAGAGCTGCTGATTACAGCACGTCTGAGCTGCGAAACGCAAGCAGAGCTGTACGGTTAGAGCGCTGACGGTGCTTTTATCACGCGTACGGCTCTGCACTGCGTTTTGCGCCCCCTGTCGCGCGCGCAGGGCACCCTCGGCTTTTTGCTTTTTCTAGTGTCTTACAGCCGCTAGCTTCACTCGAGCGCGTCAAATCACGAAGCGACGCGTGTCAACAATTTCCGCAGGGTTCTTGGAAGGTGAGAGCCGTCTGTGGCACCGGGCTGCACGAGTGGCTGCAGCATGATGACCGGGTAAAAGCTGCCTCCCGTGGACGTCAAGATTGGTATTCGAACAAAAGCAAGTAGTTAAAGGCATCTCAGGACAGTGCTTGCACGGACGGCAACGCGTACATTACGCCAGCCGACGTGTGCTGTGAAAAACACAAGCACACCCCGCATCGCACGCAGTCATCGCATCGCACGCAGTCATCGCACGCAGCCGTCGCCGACGATGCGGCACCTCCTCGTCCTCGGCTGTGCCGCAGCCCTGGACTTACCAAGAGGCGGCGTGACGGCCATGCGCGGCGCCTCGAACGTCATCCGGAAGCTCGGCGGCGCGTCGAACTCCGACGGCACGCGGCACGGCGACTTTTTCGATCGGAGCGAAGCGTTGTTGCGGAGCGAGGGCGAGCTGGAGGAACTTGATGGCGGCCAGCCGGCGGCCGGTGCGGTTGTCAATGTGCTGGCGTGGTGCGTGATCCTCGGTGTTGTATGTGGCTCTTTGTACCTAGTGACAGCAGACGCCATCTCGAAGTACGCCCGGAAATTGACCGAGGAATTGAATGTGTCATCGGAACCTTTACAAGCAGCGTTAGCTGTCTTGGGTGTCTTGTACTCCGTTCTACTGGGTTCGACCCTCGGCGCGGCCATGACGCGGCAAGAGACCCAATTACATGCCGTCGGGGCGGAATTAGCGGCGGCGGAACTATTGGAAGGTGGTTTAAATGACTTGGACGCCCCCGAGACGGAAATCTACTTCCAAAGGGCATTGGCCGCGGCGGCCGCACATTGCCGGCGCTTGGAAGCGTCCATCGACGATAAACATCGGCGCGGTCATAAAAAAAGGGTGGAGAAGATGCAGCGCTTTGTGGACCCGCTCGCCGACTGCGCGGCGGCGCTGGCCGACGCGCGGTGTCCTCCCACGCCTCTCGGTGCGCGGGCCGACCTAGAACGGCTCCACGAGTACCGGGCGCAGCGACGGGCGGCGGGCGCCGGTCCCAGGTTCCCGTCGGGCCATTGGGTCGTGCTGCGGACGCTCGGTGCGTTCTGCGCGGCGACGGTCGCCGTCGTTTGTGCTCTAGATCGGGGCGCGGCGGGCGGCGCCGTGCTGGTGGGCGTGACGGCGACGGCCCTCGCTTTATCGGAAACGATCGTGGCCGACGTGGCTGATCGGAATTCGGGCATGTACACCGCGGCGCGGTCCTTTTTGCCGGCCGTTGCTAGGTTGCGCGCGAGGTTGGAAAGGAAGGCGGCACGGGCCGAAGCTAGGATAGAGATGGCCGCCGCGTCGGCGAAGCCGGCGCCGCCGCGGGGTCTGGCTGCCCTCCTGACGCCGCCGGCGCCGCCGCCCGAGCCGCGGCCGGCGGCGTCCCTCGACCCGGGGCTATCGTGACGTAAGTTTGTGGGAAATCATTGATGGCGAGCTCTTACGCGGTAGAGCAGTGACGGCGCCTACGCGAGGGCCGCCACGGGCCGGGGGATGGGAGTGGTGGATGGGTTCGGGTGACGAGGCCGGCGGCCCTCGGAGCCGGCGGCGAGGCCCCGCGAAAGAGCGCCGCTCTAGGCCTGCTCTTCGGCCTTCGGCGGCGCGCCGTCCGCCTCGCGGTCCTCCTTCTTAACCTGCGTTCCAACCGGCGTTCCAACATGGAAGAAACCGCCGGGAATGAGACACGACGCCCCGAGTTGCGTAGGCTCAATGCGAAGAGCACGTCCTAGGGAGTAAACCAACGGCATATGAGGGCTAGGGGCGGAACGCTCAGCGGACGCGCGGACCCCACAGCTAGGTAATAGACTAGTTATCAAAACACCCCCGGCACGAGCGCATGCGTCGCCGTGAACGCCTCCTCGTCCTTGAACTTGCGCTTGTACCGCTTCAGTTTTTGTTTTGACCAGATCCCCATCTGCAACGCGCCGAGCGCGGTAAAGGCCCAGGCCGCCGGCGACCGCGTCGCCAGGGAATAAAAGATCCAGCTCCCGATCTCGAACGAGTAGTTCGGCGAGCAGACGCGCCGGAAGGGCCACGCGGTCGGAATTTTGGCTTCCCGCGACCCATCGCTTCGTAGCGACGCCAGGTGGAGGTGCGTATAGAAGTTCAGCACCTCGCAGAGGGCCCAACCAACAACAAATACTTTCGTCTTCGTAGAGAGCTGCGCGAAGAGCTTCGCGAGCTGCGCGCTGTAGGGGCCGCGGCGGCTGACGTCCCAACCGACGAGTGCGGCGGCCCCGCCGTAGTAGCCGCAGTTCTTAAATAAATTCGTGAGGGGCATCGTCCCTTTCGAGAACTTGTGCACGAATAACGTTTCTGCCAGTCGTTTCGCGAAGTGCACGGTCCAGAGCGTCGAGGCTAGTGTCGAGAAGGGCCCCGCCTTGGATACGGCCGGGAAGACTATGAGCGGCGCCGTGTACTCGCAAACAAACACGGTGCGCCACGGGATGCGGGCGGCCATCGTCGGTGTCCGCGTCACGGTGCGCTGCGGTCGCGGTCGCGTCGACAGCGTGCGGCGCGGCGAGACGAACGCGTGCGCCACCGCGAGGGTTGTGATGAGAAGGCGGAGAGCCATTCTTGTTGTCTAAGTTGGCGCGATGTGTCGATGTGTTGTTTCGACACCTCCTTGCGGGGCTCTACGCCGCGCGTCGCTTCAGGCAGCAAGCAGAGAGTGGCCAGTGCTCTGAGTTGATTGCTCTGCGACTCGTGCGCGAAGCGCTCTCGAAGCCTCGCGCGCTGCAAAGAACGTCTCCTTGGCGTGCGCACGCAGTCAACAGGTTTGCTGTGGCTAGGCCGCGTTGCTGATTTCGCGCTGCGGAGCAAAGTCTGAGCAAGGAACCGATGGCGTGCTAACTGAGCGCGAGTCGCCGCACCGCTGCTGTCACGCTGCGTACAAGAGCGCACGGATACCGTTGATAACCAGCGCACCGCTGCGCTGAAAAGCGACGACGTCTGCCGCTCGCACAAAATGGCAGCAGAAACACTGGCAAGCAAGAGCGCGCCATGCGTCGAAGGCACGGCCCTCGTCGCCGGCGCCACACAACAAGTCACCGGCCGCCTCGCCTTCAGCAAGACGGGATTGTCATTCTGGGGCGGCGTCGACCCCGTGACTGGCATCGTCATCGACGAGAGGCACCCGCTGTGCGGGAGAGTCATCACCGACACTATCCCAGCCATTCCGTCGGGACGGGGAAGCTGCACGGCGTCGCAGATCGTGCTCGAGCTCGTGCTCAACGGAACGGCGCCCCGGGCGATCGTGCTGAGAGACCGCGACGCCGTCGTTGCGGTTGGAGCCTTAGTAGCGCGCGAGTTCTTCGACAAGACGCCTCCACTCATCTTGGCGTGTACTGATTTTGATGCTTTGGAGGCGTTGGACGGCGACACGGTGACCGTGGCGACGCTCGACGCGCCACTGCCACTCCCGCACCTCACGGAAGCGGACCGGAATGCCTTGAATGGTTTAGATGGTCCCGCGGTACAAAGGGCGATGAGAATTGTCGTGGAGACGGCCAAGATCCAGGGCGCCTCCCAACTCGTCGACGTCTCCGCGGCCCACATCGACGCTTGTACCTACGTCGGGCCAGGCGGCCTCGCCTTCGCCGAGAAGTTGGTGGAGCTCGGCGGCCATGTAAAAGTGCCGACGACGACGAACTCGTGTTCGGTGGACCGCAGCAACTGGCGCCGCCTGGGCGTCGCGGAAGCGTTGGGCGAGCCCGCGTCGCGCGTCGCCGACGCCTACGTGGCCTTGGGCTGCGCTGATAGCTTCACCTGCGCGCCCTACTTACTGGACTCGGCGCCCTCCCAGTCCACACATGTGGCCTGGGGCGAGAGCAACGCCGTCGTCTTCGCGAATTCTGTCTTAGGAGCGAAGACGCAGAAATATGCCGATTATTTGGACGCGTGCGCGGCTCTTACCGGAAGGGCGCCGCTAGCGGGAGCTCACATCGAGCGGGACGCGTCACTCGATATCGTCTGTGATTTTGTAGAAGGCGAGAACGACTTCTGGCCGTTACTAGGTTATGTGGTCGGCCTGCAGGCGGGCTCCCGGATTCCCTACGTACGGCTCGAGGCGTCTCCCTCGCGAGACGATTTGAAGGCCTTTGCCGCGGCGTTTGGCACGACCAGCGGAGCGCCGTTATTTCACGCGCCGTGGACGCCTCGGATCGGTTTGATCGAGCGGCCCCGGCCCTCCAAGGTGTTGTCAGAAGACGACCTCGGAAAAGCCTGGGCCGATTTGTGCGCCGGCGAAGGCGACGTCGATTTAGTAGCTTTAGGGAGCCCTCATTTATCATTGGATGAGTTGGAGGCGTTATCAAAGTGCGTCGCCGACAAGAGGAAGCACGATGCGGTCCGCGTCGTCGCGACGCTCGGCGGCGCCACGCGACGAAAAGCTTCGAGTGAAGCGTTGAAAGCCCTCGACGCGTTCGGCGTCGAGCTCGTCGAGGACACGTGCTGGTGCATGCTCACCGAGCCCGTCGTGCCGCCATCGACGGGGGCGTTGGCTTTGACCGATAGCGCGAAGTACGCGCACTACGCTCCCGGTTTGGTCGGTCGCCGGCCGCGGTTGGCTTCTATGACGAGCTGCGTCGCGAGTGCCGTGTCCGGTCGTTTTACGTCGCGGCGGCCGGCGTGGCTTCAGCCGCGGCGCCGGGTGTCGTCTCTTCCTTTCCGGAGGCTGTTGTTGTTGGTGCGGTAGTGTAAGTTGTAGTTCCGCCTGTCGATGTTACGGTGCTAAGACTAGTGGGCGGAGGCTAAGGCTGAGGCTAGCGGACTGCTAGTGTCTTACCGACCGCTAGCTCGGCGCGATTAGGCTTTTGCTTGAGCCGGCGTTCATTAGCCGCAATTGCTCTTGCTACCTGCTGAGCAATCGTGCCGAGGAACCACTACGCACATCTCTCATTGCACAACAAGCTTTCGCTCACTAGGCGACGTGCGAGCGCACACATCGAGATTGCACTGTGAAGCCGCAGCCGCACGCCATCGCAGCGATGTCGACACCGACCTCGCCCACGAAACCGGGGTCGCCCGCAAAGATGCCGCAGCCGCCGCCCGGCCCGCCGCCCCCCGAGAATGTGCTGCCACCGATGCCGCCCGGCCCGCCGCCGACGGAGAATATAATAGACCCGAAGAAGAAACGCGAACGCGAGGAGGACGACAATAAACGAAGGAAGAAGCGCGTCAAGATTGAATTAGAAAGGGATCTCGACAACGGCATCGGCTGGCCGTCGGGACGACCGAGGGAGCCGCGATACCGGCACGGCTGGTTCCTACCGACGCACGAGCGAGTCTTTGAGAAAGTGTTGGAAGATGTCGGTGAAGTGAAAGTAATACTGGAGCTCGGGAGCTGGTACGGTTCAAGCACGGAGTGGCTGTGCGAGCGGTGTCCAGACGCCGCGGTCTATGCTGTGGACCTCTGGGACGATTCCTTCATCCTAGACAAGCAACGGGACCACTACAGCACGATGGGCGACCGGAAGCTCGAGAACTTGCTGAATAACCATCCGTTGTGGGACACTTTTTTGGCGAATTTATACTCTTATAGAGATCAAGTCGTGCCGTTAAAAATGGAAACAACACAAGGTGTTCAAGTGCTGAAAGACAAGGGCATCAAACCGCAAATTATATATATAGACGCGGACCACCACTATGAACCGTGCAAGAAAGATATCCAGGCTTGTTTACGCGCGTTCCCCGACGCCATATTAGTAGGGGACGACTACGGCCACTACGAAAGCGTAAGGAACGCCGTCACGGAGTGCGCCCTGGAGTTCGACAAGCACGTCCACGTCGACCAGAACCACTGCTGGACCTACCACCGCATGGAGTCCGGGACTGGGAGAACTTTTAAACCGAAGCCCAAGGCGACGGACTCCTTCGCGTCGCTGTTGGCGGGCTACGCGTGACTAAGTCTACTTTTTACATTGACTCGGTCGCCGCGACACTCGCATAGACAAGAGGAACTTACAGCCGCCGCCGCTTCCTTTTATCTCTCCCGAGCTGCTGCTTGCCGCCCTTGCCGCTCCCCAACTTCCGCTTCTTCAGGCCGTTCATGCGGCTCTTCTTCTTCTGGACCATCAAAAAGTTCTTCGTGCGCCGCTTCTCGGCGTTCGTCTTGCCGCCGGCGTGGGTTTTCAGCTGGAACTTTTCTCTGTCTAGCACTTGGCGCGCTTTGCGCTCCTCGACCGTCGTTCGTCGTTTGACAGCTTCAGGGACGATGTCGGCGCCGGACAGTAAACCACGGTTCGAGGCGCCGCCCTTCAGCTCGTCGGCCCGCGCTTTGAGTAATTTGATCCTTGCAAAATCTTCTGCGGATAAGATGCGCGCCGCGGGCGCTTCTTCTTCTTCCTCTTCACTCCCGGCGTCGCTCTCCGCGTCGCTCCCAGCCGCAGGGTCCACGTCGACCCAGCCGTCCTCGTCCTCGTCATCATCATCGTCGGACTCGGCGTCCTCCGCGCCGTCGTTGCCGCCGTCGTCCTCGCCGTCGGACACGTCGACCCAGCCGTCGCCGCCGCCCTCCAGGTCGTTGCACGCCTCGACCACATCTTCGAACTCCTCCGGTAACTGCCCTCGCTCGTACAACCGCAACAGATCCTCGCCCGGGACCTGCTCCGAAGCCTCAGAAGCCCCGAACGACAATGGTGTCGCCTTCGACCGCGCTTTATCCCTACCGCGGTCCTTCTTCTGCAGCAACTGGGGGTGGTGCTCCCGCACGATATTGATCCAGCCGCGAGCCGCGACGACCACACTTTTATCTCTATGCTTCGTGTAAGCAGCGAGATCGCGCACTAAACCCAGCATCTCCGGCTCGTCCAGCACGGCGGGGCACCGTCCACACACTTCCCTCAATGCATTAATACCCAGCGCCATGGCCTCGGACGCGTTCCTGTCGCTCACGAACGCGTCGGCCACGTGTCTCACAATAGGTACGAGCTCGTCCGGCGGTACTAATTCGTGGCACGCTTGCGCGAACAAGGCTAGGAGTCGCGGCGCTTGCTCTTGCGAAGGTTTCAGGTACCTCCGCATATAGGAATAAAAAGCCACGAGTTGTAACCGATGCGTACACGCGACCCTACTACATAAATCTAGTCGAGCGACTCTCTGTTCAAAAGCATCCACCTGTCGTCTAGCTCTAGCTAACAAAGCGTCGCACAGCCGGTGGGGGTCGTCCAGTAACTGCATCGCGGGAAACTTGGGCTCCGCGCGTTCCGACTTCCCGAGGGCCTTCTTTTTGGCGGCTTTTTTGGCCCGTTTCGTCTGCCTCGCTCGAGCGCGCGTCTTCTTCGAGTGCTTGTGCTCGTCGACGGCCTTCAACGCGTTCTTCAGGTCTCTACCCTTTTCGCCCTCGTTCTCGTCTCCCGAACTTTCGGAATCTAAGATCGGTGCTCGATCCACCCCTAGGAAGAAGTAGACCGCCCCGAGAGCTACTCTAGCTCGTTCATCTGCAGCACACCGTCCCAGACAGTTGACCGTGGCGGCATCCGTCCACGATCCACAAGCGTACAATCGCACCAAGACGTCGACGGCGACCCTCGCGCTTGCGGCGGAGTTCGCCTCTGACTGATCTTCCGCCGCCTTGAAGACGCAGCGTCTCAGATTCCGTCCTAGTGTGCCGCTCGACGCTTTTTTGCAGTCTCGTACAACATGATCTGCTAAGAACTGCCTTAGCGCCTTGTCTCGTACGCGTCGGATGAGTTCAAAACATAAGTCCGCCAGGACCAGCGGATCCAGTAAACCTTTGGACCTTGCTAATGCTGCCGCTTGCGCTAACCGTAACCGTAAATCCGGCTGCAACGTCGCGCAGCGGTCTTTTAACAAAGCTACTAAATCAACAGCGAACCTTTTGGACGCCTCCTGGTAGTGGACGCCGCAGTGGGCCACGAACGTAGCTAGGTCACCTAATTTCCGTTCGTCGTCACCGCGCGTCTTCTTCTGCGAGGCGCCTCCTAAACGAAAAGCTTCTAGGGCTGCGAGGTACTGCCTCCAGATCGCCTCGAACTCTTCGCGGTAGGCGGACGGGTCGCGCTTCAGTAAATTCTGGAGCACGGGTAAGGAGTGCTGGCGGACTTTCATCCTTTCGGTGGTTTGTGTGAGCGATGGGCGCGTCGGCGCGCAGCTGGATCAATATCGCCCACTTTTACTTTGAGAGCGCTCTGGCGTGCGCGCTGGGCTAAAGACTCGCCGAGAACTGGCTAGCGCGTCGCACCGGTAGCCAAACTAATGCGGAAGCAGCTTCCGACGTAAAGCTAAAGCCTCAGCGGCGCGTGAGGCCCGGACCTTAGTGCAGCCTGCATGCTAGTGTGTACATGCCGCTAGCTGAGCGCGCGCGGTGCCGTAAACGCTGTCGTTCAGCTTGAAGAGTAATACACCGTTTAAACTAGCCATCAAATCGCCTTTACGACAAGTCCGGCGGAGCTCTCCGGTTGCAAGGGTCCTAATTCAGTCCTGGCGCCTCACCAGAGCAAGCGCTCGTGAATCCAAGCACGTCAAACGCCTCTTCCAGTCCACGACACCGCCGCAGGGCAAAAAAAACACACGAAAACAGCAATCATGTCCCTCACAGAGCTGCCTGAAGAGCTGGTGTCCTTTACTGCCAAATGCTTGCCACGCAATGATCTACTCGCTCTACGGCAGTGCATTAAGTCCTCCAGCGCTGCTGTGCATCGGTCCATACAAGACGATGACCGCTTCGCGAAGATGATCTTCGACGCCCTGGCGGAGCCGCGAAACATAGAGGCGGAAGGTAAAATCTTCGGCGGCGGTGCGCGAGAGCTCGTCAGCTTCTGCGCCGCCGACGCGGCGCTCCCCGCACTGCAAAGTGCCATCACCGAGACCGCGGGAGGTCTCCAGAAATTGTGCCTCTACCGCTGCGCCGTGACGGACGCGCGCCTCCTCGAGATGGTTCGCGCGTGTCCTCTTCTACAAACGCTAGTCTGCGTGATCGACGTGCCCAACATCGAGACGGCGGAC
>Ga0115012_10002240_pt1 | contig 11256 bp, 11 predicted proteins | sample TroAtlMetagenome_FD_88706 | JGI IMG/M metagenome (GOLD analysis project Ga0115012, IMG submission 88706) | Marine eukaryotic phytoplankton communities from Atlantic Ocean - Tropical Atlantic ANT10 Metagenome | ecosystem: Environmental > Aquatic > Marine > Oceanic | place: Tropical Atlantic...
GCAATGTAATCGGCTCCGGCTTCGAGCGCATGAGCGATGGCTGCCTTGTCATTTGGCCCTATTGCGGGCAAGTCAACCATGGTTCCTGGAACATTCACACCTTTCCTACCGCTGACAGGCCCGCCGTCCTCGACGGTGCAGAGAACGGTACCTGAGGGTGTGCCGGGAGCTTGGTCAACGATGAGACGAATCAATCCGTCCGCAATCAAGACAGGATCGCCCGCTTTCAATTCAGCGGACAGTCCAGCGTATTCTACCGGCAAGTCCGTGGCTGATGCATCGTTCATTTCCTCAACGCCACAATGAAGATTGAGGCGAGCGCCGCGCTTGAGCGCCACGACACCAGGAAAACGCCCGAGCCTCAATTTGGGGCCCGGGAGATCTGCGAGAATACATGTAGGTCGACCAAGAGCTTCTTCCATCGACCGAATGCGCTCATACAACTCGGTTTTACTCTCTGGGGAACCGTGGGAATAATTGAGGCGGCAGACGTCGACGCCGGCCTCTAACAAGGACTTGAGCACCTTCTCTCCTGAGCTCGCTGGACCGATGGTGGCCACGATGCGGGTTCGTCGCATGCTTGATGCTCGAGATGGTGACTCTAAACACCTTCTCCATAGAACTCGACGTTCCGACCCATTGTGTTCACTTGTAATGCAAACGGATGATGAAGGATTCAACATTGAGATCATTGACCTTTTCATTGCGTATTTGCATGGTCCATTCCCCATCGTCATAGGTCGACTCTGTGTCGGTGAACATGTACGAGGAAAGCGTGAGGAAGACACAATCATTCTCGTCGTCATTGCAATCGTCGCCATCGCTGCGCTGGTCTAAGCCTGTATCCGAGGTATTACTTGCTTCTTCATCGTCTTCATTGAAGGCGTAAATATCGAGTTTAGCACGGCAGTTGGTCGCGCCAGGGAATGCGGTTGTGCAATCGCCATCGGTCTTGGGGTAGGTGAGTTCGCCCACCATCTTTCGGATGGTGTTTCCGTTATCCTTGTCGTAGACGACATTGACGCCGAAGTCCAGCGTCACAGCGTTGCCGGATGTGTTTCCTGCCATTTCAAAATCGTTCCATTTTCCAGCATAGGACACGTAGACCTTAATGGAATCTGAATCGGTCATTCCGGCACTGTTCTCAATGTTGAGATGGAGTTCATATTCACCCGGCTGGACATTGTTCCAGTCAATGCTTTCTCCCGTGAGGTCGGCATCGTTTTCAGAATCGCCATCGTTGTCCGAATCAACATCAGCGTTCAAATCCCAATTCCAGGTCGTGATGTATTGTGAGGAGTCTCCAGCATCTGAATCGCTTGCATCAAGCGTGATTGTTGTGGTTTCCGACACGTCTCTGTCGGTCATGGATTTGTCCATTTCACAAATCCAAACCACGATGTGAGTGGTTTCGTCAATGTCGTCATTGTTGCAATCCTCGTCGCTTGCGTATTGGGTGATCTCAGCGTTAGGTGGCACAGCGGTCGCATCTGCAACCGTGACGTCTTTGGTTTGAGTCGAAGACTTGGAGCCGTCTGACACCGTCAATTCGACGCCGTAGGTGCCAGCCTGGTCATACGACCATTCAGCAGAGCGTCCTGTAGCGTCAGTTGAGCCATCTGCATCAAAATCCCAGCGGTAGGTGATGCTCCCGCTCGGCGTCGATGCAGATGCATCGAAACTGATCGTATCACCGGAACGAATGTTTGACGAGGGGGAGTAATTGAACACGGCTAGAACTTCTTCATTTCCAGAAGAACCTGTGTCCTCAAAAATGCATCCTGAGAGGCTGGATAAGAGCATGAGGGCAACGAAAGCCCATGGCACTGGGGTCGACTTCATGGCTATGCTGTGGAACGCCTTGATGAAAAGGGCTTCCTTGTTTTCAGTCAAATCAGAACGAAAAAAGAGAAGTTTGCTTGTTGCCGGCGACGAGTTCCTTGGCCGTCCATCCGAAGGCCTCGGTGATCCTTCCAAGTGCAGCAGCAAGGCGCTCTGCATAGAATTGTCCGTCATAGGCTTCAATGCCGCCATTTTCTTCGGTCTCCAGCCATGGTTGAACGCGCATTGGTCGTTGGCTGGCGTCAGTAACAATGTAAGACACCTTCATTCCTGAAGTGAACCCGAGTCCAAGCGCAATCCTCGCTTTGGCAACCCTCACCTGTGCCATGCTGTCTGGATTGGCATAATCCTTTGTGAAATCAACTTCGCCGTTGGACCCCATTCGCCCCTTACATGATTTGGCAAGAATAAGCGATGTTGCCGGCACCTCACAGCGGCGGAGCGCTTGCACTTGAGCAAGTGCGTATTTGACCAAGGCGTCTCCTTCATCGGCAAGCGCATGGCTAAACATCCGCTTCATGGTCGTGGTTAGGTAGGCAAACGAATCGGTGCGCTGAGTTTCATATCCGCGGATGAGCATCTCCTCGCTAGGGTAGACCACTTGGCCAACATAACGCTTCTTTGCCCCATGGCTAAAGAACACTGAAAGACCTTTTTCAAATTCCAAAACTGCTGAATCACGGCTGTATCGTTCAGCCACTTCAAGGCCGAACTCAATCATGTCCTGCTTGGCAGCTTCCCAGGCCTTCATGTACTCGACAGCCTCTGGTTTACCGTCTTTGGCATTCTGGATTTCTTCTTCCTTCATCGAAGACGGAGCGCTTTCTGAGACTGGAGAACGAACAAAGATCGAGTCGGTATCTGAATAGACCACTTCGTGCCCTTCTGCATCGAGTTGTGCGATGATGGCCTTGATGTTATGACGCGCCCATGCAGTGATTGATGACCCGAGATCTCGATGGGTGAATCGATAAAATCCACTGGCAAAGACACCGTAAAAGGAATTCATGAGGATTTTTACCGCATATTGCATTGAATCATGGAACGCAACCTTGGCTTCTTCGCCGTTTGTTTTTGCTTCTTTCAATGCAGCTTTGTGTTCATCCCGCTGCGCCATAAGGTCTTCCAGCAAGGCTGGAACCAATCCTTTGCGAACAGATTGATGACGGAACCTTGCCCCGGTTGGTGCGGTGTGGACGTGTTCATCTTCGGATGGTTGATCGGACTGAACAGGGTCGATTCGAGTCGTATAGCAAATGTTGTGTCCAATCATAATCGAAGGGTACATGCTCTTGAAATCGAGGACAGCAATCCAAGGGTGGAGGCCTGCTGCGACCTCGTGAACATAACCGCCGGTGATTTGGCCTTCTTTGGCTTGGGCCGACCCAGTCAAAGGAACAGCGACATTTTCACTGTCTGCTAGGCGAATGACAAGCGAGTCGATCAGTTGACTTGTGCTGCCGTTGGCTGCGGTGTCAAAGGTGACTTTGGCCACAGCAGCGACCGCTTCTTTTCGACGAATGACTTGTAATTCTTGAAGAATATCGAGTGGGAGTTCTGCGTCGCGTACGCAGTATTCGAGCACAACATCAGGACGAGCCGCCCATTCTTCGTCCATCTTAGAGGCATCCACGTCCATTTTGTGTTTATCGGCCTGATCAGGGAATAACAGATTGCTGATGAACGACAGTGTTTCCCGTTGGGGCCGGAGGGCCATTCGAGCTTGCCACCACGCATCGACAATGGTTCGCCCTGCAACATTCCAAGCGCGCGAGGATTGACGACGCGGATAGAGGCCAGAGCGAGTGCGTTTAGCTTCTGATTCGGTTTGTTGAACACGCCCCCACCCAAAGAGCAAACCGCGTTTTCGCCAATCCTTGGAACGAGCATGAACGGCCATGCGATCGTTGAGCCGCGGCAAATCGAAATTGTCAATGTTGTACCCGGTAATGATGTCTGGATCTTGGCTCCTGACAACGAGCGTCAAGTCCTCCATGATTTTTGCTTCTTCACCAACAAATGAGAAGGTTTGACGGTGGCCTGAGTGAAGATTCTCGACAACGGCGGCGGCACACAGAATCGTATCGTGTGCAATGCTGGTTTCAAGATCGAATGAGAACACCTTGTATGGCACTGGGAAAGGATCGGTTGCTTCGAGGTCTGCTAACTCACAGACAACGGTGCAATCCACAGAATAGCGGCCTGCCCCACCGGCGGAGCGCACCGCTTCAAGCACAGTGAAGTCATCATCCTCGTCAAGGCGACGATCGATGATCGTGCCTTTTACTGCAAGATGCATACCAAGTCCTTGATCGAGGAATAAACGGTTAAGGAAGGGGATGTCACCTGAAAAAATCTGCCAATTTTGTTTGGCAAGAGACTTGCGGAGGCTTGGGACAACAAAGGGCTGGCGAACGGTGACGGTCCATACTGGACGATGGCCTAAATCAGTCAACTTGAGGACGGGCCCCGTAATGCCAGTGACATCATCCATTGCTTCGACGGCGCTGAGCCGTTCAGTGACATGATCGGGCACTTCCATGCCTTCATCCCACACCATCAAAGGCGAAATTTCGAAGGTTGGACGAAGGCCGTGCACAAGTGCACAAATGGACTCACCTTGCTCTGTGCGGCCAAACAATTCCAAGACTGTCGATGGCGACTTGGAACCGTTGAGACCGTCAACCGAATGGTACCGGCCGCTGACAACACCCATTCGACCCTCAAACTGCATGGCTCGCCCCAAGACAAAGGAGCCGCCGGCATCCTATGGCCCTTCGCTTAGGACCACCACCTGAAAGGTCGCGAAATCGCTTTGTCAACCATCTTGCTCGGCAGGAATGCTTGAAAGCCTCATCTACATGGCGAGAAACGCCGTAGGCGGGGTGAAAGAAATGAGTGAAGAAATCGATTGGGACAGCTTGACCTTTTCATTGACCCCAACAGACACGATGTACCTCACCGAAACATCAGCAAATGACCCGTGGATGCCGGGTTCTCTGCGGCCATATGGGGCCATCCCAATGTCGCCTGCTGCAGGTGTGCTCAATTATGGACAAGGCCTCTTCGAGGGAATGAAAGCCTATCGGACATCAAAGGGCCGTGTTGTCTTTTTCAGACCTGAAGAGAATGCTCGCAGGATGCAACGTGGAGCGGACCGACTGAAGATGCCCCCCGTTCCCGAATCGGTGTTCGTCGATGCTGTCGAACAATGCGTCCAAGCCAACCTCAAGTGGCTCCCTCCAACTGGCAAGGGTGCCATGTATGTTCGGCCGTTGCTTATGGGATCAGGGCCGATTCTCGGCGTTGCACCTGCACCATCCTACACCTTCCTCGTCTATGTCACACCTGTTGGGCCTTACTTCAAAGGCGGCGTTACAGCGATTGATTTGTTGATCTCAGAAGAACATCACCGTGCAGCACCCGGTGGATCAGGTGGTGTGAAAGCCATCGGAAACTATGCACCAGGTATGATGCCGAGTAAGAAAGCAAAGGCTGCTGGCTTTGCTGAAGTGATTTACCTCGATGCAGAAACCCACTCGTACATCGAAGAAGTCGGGGCTGCAAACTTTTTCTGTGTCAAGGATGGCATCCTTTACACACCTGAACTGACAGGAACTATTCTGCCTGGTATCACTCGAAATTCAATCATTGAACTGGCAAGGCATAACGGCATTGAAGTGGTTGAAACAAAGGTCGAAGCGACCTTTGCCATGACGGCTGATGAAGCGTTCTGCTGTGGTACTGCAGCTGTAATATCACCAATCGGCTCCATCACCAAGGGTGAAACAAAAGCCACCTATGGCAACGGTTCACCAGGCCCAATCACTCAACAGTTGTACAATCAACTGGTCGGCATTCAGAACGAAGAAGAAGAAGACATCTTCGGATGGCTGCATGAAGTTCCACTGTGAACTTTAGCGCTTCTTGAAGCCAGAACGCTTCTTGAAACTGGAACGTTGTTTGCTGGGTGCTTGGCCTCGCGATTTGCGTTGAGAACGGGCGCGCCGATCACCAGTCTCAGGTCCTCGGGCTGCTCGGTCGGCGTTGGCCTCCTTTTGGTCACGTTGCATTTGGCGCCACTGCGCCCCAATAAGTTGCAGTAATTCTTCCTTGGAATTTGCTCCAACCGATTGTTTGGAACCAGCTCTTGAGACCCACATTCGTCCTTCACCTTGGTGCGGTCTTGCTGGATGGGACACGCGTTCTTCTCGCTTGATTTTCTTCAAACCAAGTTTTCGAGCAGCCAAAAACAGACCCTCAAGATCGGGCTTCAGCACCGAGGAGTCTTTTGGAACGCGGCGGCCACTGCGTCGAGATGTTCGTGCATCGAAGTAGCCCGGCCACACGCAGAGTCGGTCGGGGTTGTGGTCCATGCTGGTTCACCTTGTGCGGGGAGTTCTCCCCGATTGGTATGAACCCAACGGAGATTGGATTGTTTCACTCGATGAGGACGCCATTGATGACGCCATCTTTTCCTGGGCGGGAAGTGATCTTGACTCGACCTTGGTCGGTTTCGATGACTGCACCCTTGACGAGGATGTTTCGTCGGACGTAGTTTGGATCGGATTCATTCTCAATCACATTGTGAATGGTACCGAGGGTGGTCTTACCCGACTTTGGATTGTTGATTGAGACGCGGTTTTCCGACATCACACGCACGAGGGTGTTACCACCTGTTCGGCGGTAAATCTTGCGCTTTGGCTCACCAACAAGAGCCATTTGCTTCTCGGAAGAAATTTCCGTAGAACGCTTGCTGCGTGCCTGAACTTTTCGTCCACCACTGGGTTTTCGTCGAGAGATACCGTGCCATTGTGCCATAGAGAGACCACCTTGCGGAACAAAGCGACAAACAGGGCGTATATGAAAGCAACCCTCAGACACACTTTGCTAAAATTTGAGAAACAACCGTCGTCTCTTGTTTCTTCAACACTGCGCGCACTTCGTCGCCAGGGTGCAATTGTCCAACCCCCGAAGGCGTTCCGGTGAACAGGAAATCGCCTGCTTGAACCGGTGCCCATTTGAGAAGGTCTTCGATTTGCATTTGTGGTGTGATGGTCATCTCAAGGAGGGGGGCGTTTTGAACAAGAACGTCGTTGACATAGAGTTCGAGGTGGAAGGCTTCGTATGTGTCAAGCAGTCCACTCCATCCGCCATAGTAGGGTGAAAAGGAACCAAGGTAAGCACTCCCCCGGAAGCATTTACCTTTGGTCCAGGGCAATTGTTCACTTCGCAGATCGCCTTGAGTCGCTCGATCGGTGAGGTCGAGTCCAACGGCAATGGCTTCAGGTTCACCTTCATGATTCAAGCGAACGACAAGTTCCACCTCATGATGAACCTCACCAGGGTGATTTTTGACCTCAATAGGTCCTGAGCGTTGAATGCAATTGTTTGGTTTGACAAAAAACACTGGAGCAGGGGGCTGCTTATTTCCAAGTTCATCGGCATGCTTGGCAAAGGTTCTGATGGTGCACCACAGGGCCATAGACAGGCTACGGGATTCACCCTCATGAACTTCAAGGTTGAGCCAAGGGTCAAATGCTGTGGTCATAAGCAAGGACCATGACGCGAGATTGGAGCATCCGTAAACGCCGACCAGTTCGTCGCAAAAACATCGCTCCTTTGTTGAAAAAACTAGAGGATGCGCTCGAAATTGATCTCTCCGTCGATGGAGCATTTCTCGAAATGGCGGAATATGGACCTTGGCAAATGGTGCTCGTCGATAAGGTGCCCATCGGGGTTGAAGTGAAAAATGAGGAAGGGGAACGATTTGCTTTTCTTACGCTTCGTGGTTTTTTACAACATATGGATGCCAAAAAATGGGTTGAGGTCGATCACGGTGCGATTCCATTTTTGATGAAGGGAGCCGATTGCATGGTCGCAGGCGTCCACGGTGCGGATGCCAGCATCGAGGAAGGTGAACTGGTGTGGATTCGCGACATGACCCACAAACGACCGCTTGCGATTGGTTGGGCGACCCTCGCCGGCCCAGAATTGAAAGAAGGGATGAAGGGTAAGGGCATCAAAACATTGCATTGGGTTGGTGATGAATTGTGGGACATGGAACTCTAAGGCGTTGCCGCATCAAGTCAAGCGAAGAATAATCAATGAGTTGGCCCTAGTCAAATCATGGGCTTGTCAAGAACCACATTCCTCTTTGTCACGATGCTTTTGCTTCTTCCACTGTCGTCGGCCAGTGAAACCGTTGGCGGCGAGGATAAAAATCCGGCCGAGGGAGAGGCCTCATTCCAAATTCTCGCCCGTGACTCGCCTTCAATCGATGGTGAAGAGTGGGCACTGAGCATTGAAATGAATCAAGAAGAACACGACAATGGAACCGTGTTTGAAATTTCAACGCAAATTTGTACCAATGACGGCGTTTGTGATCCACCAATCATCATGAGTCCAGACATCAATGAACGAGTCCATACCATCAGCTTGACACCAAATGAAGATCACACCTACGTGAACTGGCGAGTCAAAGCAACCTACGAGGACGGCAACAAGACAAATTTCCCACAAGGTTCGTGGTACACCACATGGTCATCATGCTGGCAAAACAATGGCGAATACGGTGGCGTTGATGCCAACGCTGCACTCGATGGTTGTGCAGAAAGTGAGTCTACACCAGGATTTGCCGCTGTGCTTACACTGGCTGGACTTGGTGCTGCTGCTGTGATCACTCGTCGAGATTAGTGTGTTCTACAGCACGCTCGATGAAGCGACGCTGATCATAGCCCCAATCGATCAAGACCACTTCGCATTGTGTGCGGTCCTTACTGAGCGAGCCATGAGCAAATCCTGACTGTTCCACGTCGCTTGGGACGAACGGTAGATTGTGCCCCTTAATGGACACTTTACACCCTTGTTCAACCACCACTGCAGTTCCAAACCCGAAGGTAATTTCACCTTCGTTTACACTCGTCACTTCGGTGTTGCCAGCATTCAAGAAGCGCTCAAGTGCTGCAAGGAGGGGCGCCCCATCACCTTCGAGGGAGGTCCCACCATAGGCAGAGAGGAAACTGAGTTCCGTGTCATTTTGTTCCATCAGGTGATCGAGGTCGCGCTGCTTGGGAGCTTTGCCTGCCATGGTCATCCTCATCTCTCGACACGAGCCGGTGTTCTTGGTCGTATCGACTGATTGTATGTCTTTGTCGCCCTCATTCGATGCTTTGGGCTCTTGCCCAAAACTGTCCCTATAACGGACTGTTGGATTACACATCAAAACGGCGAGCGGTATTCATCAACATCTGCTGAAATCCGTAACAATTGGTTGTATTTTGCCACGCGATCAGAGCGAGCTGGTGCCCCTGTTTTGATTTGACCAGCGCGTGTGCCAACGGCTAAATCTGCGATGGTGACATCTTCAGTTTCTCCACTGCGGTGAGAGATGACGTTGTTGAAGCCATGTGAGGCTGCAAGGTCCATTGCTTCGAGGGTTTCTGTCACCGTGCCGACCTGATTGAGTTTGACAAGCATGGCATTTGCTGCGCCGATTTCAATGCCTTGGGCAAGGCGCTCAGATTGTGTCACAAAGAGATCATCGCCGACCGTTTGGACCCGGTGACCTTCTCGCTTGGTAAAGAGCGACCAACCCCGCCAATCGTCTTCATCAAAACCATCCTCGATTGAAAGGATTGGATATTCATCGAGCCATCCTGAATAGAGATCTGCGAGTGCTTCACTCGACAACACCTTACCATCCATGTGATAGCCATCCTCATGATGGAACTCAGTTGCAGCGACATCCAAAGCGATTCCCATTTGTTCTGTTGAGTAGCCTGCACCCTCAATAGCACGCACCATGTACTTCAGGCCCTCTTCGTTCGCAGGTAGATTAGGAGCAAATCCGCCCTCATCACCGACTCCACCAAGCAATCCGTCCGCTTTGAGTTCCTTTTTCAGCGCATGGTATGTTTCGACACCAGCACGCAATCCCTCTTCAAAGGTATCAAACCCGTGAGGCATGACCATGAATTCCTGGACATCGACGTTTGAAGCAGCGTGAGCACCACCGTTGAGAATGTTGAGCATTGGCACAGGCATCAGCCCGCCTGCAACGCCTCCGATGTACTTCCAGAGTGGTAGTTCATGAACGGCCGCACCTGCATGCAAGCACGCCATCGATGCTCCAAGCATGGCATTTGCACCAAGGTTTGCCTTGTTCGGGGTTCCGTCAAGTTCAATCATGACTTCGTCAATCACCCGTTGTTCATCGACAGGAAGCCCAACCAGTGCCTCGGCGATTCGATCTGTGATGTTGTCAACAGCGGATTGTACGCCCTTTCCAAGATAACGAGTGGCGTCACCATCCCTCATTTCAAGCGCTTCATATGCACCAGTCGAGGCCCCTGATGGTACGGCTGCTCGCCCGAGAAGGGCTCCATCAACAAAACAGTCAACCTCGACGGTTGGATTGCCACGGCTGTCGAGGATCATTCGTGCATCGAGGCCAGTAATGTGTCCGGACATGGCATTCCCTAAACTTCCCTGTGTAAGGCGCTCTTTGAATTAAACGGCGCGCACAAGGTGAGTTTTCAGGAGGGTGTTGTGAACATATGGCGAAGAAGAGTTTTTATTCCCTTCGAGTGTTGAAAGACAATTGCCACCCCCCAACAGTGTTTAAAGTTTCATGTATTAGGAAAGAAAATCAAAAAAAATTTCCGCATCGTGGACCCTTAGCAGAATTCATATACTCAAAGCGGAAGGGGCACTCATGCCTCGTGTTGCTGAAATCGATCGTGCTATCCTCGCTCAACTTCGAAAGAACGGTCGAATGTCATACGTTGACCTTGCACGGGAAGTCAGCGCTTCCGAGCGCACCGTCCGTACGCATGTCCGTAAGATGGAGGAAGAAGGCACCATTCGAGGGTACACCGTTCGAGAAGGTGGCGTTGGATTGACCGCTCTGGTGCGAATCAAGGTATCTCCTGGTGCCGAAATCGGTTCGTTTGCTTCTGAAGTCACTGGTTGGGAAGGTATCGAAATCATCTACGAAGTGTCTGGTGATGCTGATCTCGTAGCTCTCGTTCACGTTGACGACACCATGTCACTGCGCACATTGCTCGACAAAATGTGGCTCGCTGCACCAAACGAAATTGCTTCAACAACCACCGAACTTGTGCTCGAACAATATTGATTATTCTTCTTCGGAAGACGGAGGCGTTTCGACGTCCGGCTTTTTGACGGGTTCAGGAACACCGTAATCGATACCACAACTCCGGCAGACCATGTTGTCGTCCCAGTCGCATTGACGTCGACAACCCGTCATCAAAACACGTCCTGGTTCAAGCCTTCCACTTGACTGAGCAGCCGATGGACTCGGTGTACTCAACCGCTGGTTTGGCCCCACTGAGCATCGCTTCAATCGCATCACTTAGTTCGGTTGTGGTCACAGCGGTTGGGTCCTTGGGC
>Ga0115012_10002242_pt1 | contig 11251 bp, 6 predicted proteins | sample TroAtlMetagenome_FD_88706 | JGI IMG/M metagenome (GOLD analysis project Ga0115012, IMG submission 88706) | Marine eukaryotic phytoplankton communities from Atlantic Ocean - Tropical Atlantic ANT10 Metagenome | ecosystem: Environmental > Aquatic > Marine > Oceanic | place: Tropical Atlantic Ocean...
CGCGCGGACGCACGCGCCCGTCGCCTCGTCGCACCGCACGACTATGAGCGGGTCCCACGCGTAGACGAGGTGCAGCGCGCCGTCGTGCTCAAACGGCGCCCAGTTCTTCTGGTTGCCGGCCGGCTGGCCGGCGCGCAGCAGCACCCACGAGGAGCAGTTGCGGTCGTGCCGCAGCGCCTCGAGCGGCGCGATCCACATCCCGCCGCCGCCCCCGCCATTGGCGATCGCAAACAGCACTCCGCGCAGCAGGTAGACCCGCGGGTCCTGCGGGATGCCCATGTGCGTGCACGCGCTGGCGACGACGCGCTGCCGCGCAGCGCCGCTGCCCGCACCGTGCCACGGCAGCGCCGGGTCGGCCAGGTGCGCCGCAAACACCGCTTCCGGGTAGTGGGCGTAGTACAGCCCGCCCCCGACGAGCGCGTCTTGCTTGGTCGCGGCGAGCAGGTTGACGCGTGTGAGGTAGTGGTACGAGCCGTCGCGCGGGTCGCGCTGCAGCGCGCCCCACATTGTCGGGCCCCAGAGGCGCTGCGGTTCGGCGGCCACCGGCCCGTGAGCAAAGGCGGCGTCGTCGCGGTGCTGGAGCGGGCCCAGCCCCGCGCCGCCCGGCGCGGCCCGCACCTGCGCCTCGGTCGGCTCGAGCCAGCCGAGGTAGTCGATGTGCGGCCTTGCGGGGCGCTCGGCCGGCGTCTCGGGGTCGGCGGGCCCAGCGCGCCGCGTCGCCACGTCCTGCAAGACGACCACCAGCAGCGCCGCGCTGAGCGCGAGCGCGCCCCAGCCCGCCCTGCGCCACTCGGGCCCGCGCGTTGCCGGGTCGGCGTGCTGGAGCGCGCCGTACGCCGCGCCGCCCGCCAGCGCGACAAACATGCCGAGCGAGGCCGACGGCGTGTGCGTCTCGCCGAAGAAGACGACCCCCGCCGCCACCACTACGACTTTGTTCAGGTTGGTCACGACGAGCATGCTCGTCGCCGATAGGTGCAGCTGCGCGCGCAGCGCCGTCCAGCCGATGGCCAGGCCGCACGCGCACGAGAGTCCGAGCAGCACGTACGCGCCGACGACCTCGGGTACGGACAGCTGCGCCTGGCAGAGGAGGTACATGCCTTCGAACGCGGTCCAGCTGTGCGTCTCGGGTCGGTCGTAGGGGCCCAGCGGCACGAGCGGGATGAGAACCGACAGGAGGAGCGCACCGAATCCGTTGTTGATGAAAAGGACGGTCGATTGCGGCAGCTTCACGGGGCGCACCGCGAGCAAGTGGCGCTGCGCCATCCGCTCAGCGGTCGCGAACACCGTGTTGAGCACGAGGAAGGCGACGCCCGCCGCCGAGGTGCCCTCCCCAAAGTCCTGGTGCATGTACACGATCGCGCCCGCGAGCACGCCCAGGAGCGAGGCCCACGTCCACGCCGACGCGGGCGGCCGCTCGCGCAGCACCGCCGACTCGAGCGGCAGCGAAATCAGCGGCGCCGCGTTGCGGCCGACGACGACCGCGCCGAGCGACGCAAACCTGAGCGCGAGCATGCCCGTCGAGAGCATGGCGACAAACAGCGGTGGCACGAGGCGCGCCCAACGGACCGCGTCCCGCCATGGCCGCAGCGAGCCGCGCTTCCGCACGTAGAGGAGTGCGAGCACCGCCGTCGCCGCGGCCATCTGAATCCAGAGCACGCTGAGCGGCAGCGGAAAGAACCGGAGCGTCTGCTTGTTCACCACGAGCATCGCGGCCGAGCAGACCATGAACGCGGACACGGCGCGGACGGCGGACATTGGATCCGCGCGCCCGGCGGCGGGTTTGGCCCGTTTGCGGCTAGCGCGTGCGCAGCCGGGCCTACCGCGGGTGAGCGGCAGCGCGCAACGAATTGCGCTGAACCATCTTCCGCGTCCCAACGCAAAACCCGAGCACTCTTCTAGAGTGTCACTGGAGTGTCCATGCCTCGTGGATTCAGACCCCGTGTCGACGTCTTGCTTGCGTCGCATCCGGCGTTGCCGCGCGCGCTACCCCGCTCGGCAGTGCGCCTGCAGCGTTTTCAGCAGCCCCTCGCTGAGCGCGTTTGCTCTGCAGAGCTGCAAGAGGTAGCCCGCGTTGAAGCTAGAAAGCGGCGCGTACCCGAAGGCGGTGCTGTCCGCGGGCCGGATTGCGGGGCCCAGCGGCGGCGGCGGCGCCGTCTCCGTCGCCGCGAGCGCCGCGGGCGGCTCCTCGCCGTCGCCGACAACCTGCCAGAGGCTGCGGATTGACGCCCGGACCATCGGGCCCTGAGGCGCGTACAGCCACGCCAAGGCCGCCTCCGTCAGCATCCGCGCGGCGCGCTGCCGGGCGGAAAACGCCACCACACGGGCTCGTGCGCCCACGGCAATCACGCACAGCCGCAGCCGCGTCTTCTTGTTGGCCCGCGCAATCCGCCGCTCCGCAAACGCGCGCTGGAGCACGGCCGCGGCAAAGTGCCTGCGCTCCCAGCGGTAGCGACCGGCCAGAATGCCGGGCGCCAGTGGCGGCCGGTAAGCGCCTGCCCTCGCGCGACGCCAGTCGGCCCGCGCCGCCGCCCAGAGCAGCGCCTGCGCCGTCGATGCGGGGCCGAGCGCGGCACCCACCACGCGCTGCTCGCGGGAGCGCATTGCGTTTGTTTTTTTTGCTACACACCCACAACAACAACAACGCACACGCCGCTTTACTCGCTCCCCGCCTCCGACGCGGCCTCACCCGCCGCCTCCGCCGCGGCTTCGCTCGCCACCGCGCTCGCCTCGGCCGCGACGGCGCGGGCCTCGACTTCCGTCGTGCTCGCAGCTTTCGCTTTGACATCCGCCTCGTCGCGCTCTCTGGCGCGCTCTTCCTCGGCCACAATCTCGTCCTCCTGCACACCCAGGCTGCGCAATGCCATGCCCACCACGCCCTCGCGCGTTGCGACGCCGCTGGACACCAGGTTGGCCACCTCCTGAATGTCGCGGAGCGGCGTGGGCGAGACGACGAGCTCCGCGCCGGTGACGTCGCCAATCGCGTAGCGGTAGGTGGCGGTGAGGATGGCGCTGAGGTGCTTGGCGAGGTTGGCGACCTGCGAGTTGAAGGCGAAGAGCTGTGCTGCGCACACCAGGACGCGGTCGTGAGCAGCAGCGTCGGCGGCAGTGGGCGGGTGGGCGCACCCGAGGTGTTCTGCGCAAACTTGCCGCCGTCGCTCACGAGCGCGCTCGGCACCGCAAAGCAGACGGCAACCTGCTGCTCCAGCTGGCGCTGGTGCTCCACCAGCTGCGCCGGCGGCTCGGGCGGGCGAAGGCCCGTCACGACCATTTGCCCTACCGGCGCCGCGAAGACGCTCGGCGGAATCGCAGGCTGCGTCGAGTGGCTCGCCACGCCGCCCTGCCCGAGGCCGGCGATGGCGCCCGCCGCCGCGCCCGCGCTCGGGCCCGCGTGCGTCGACCGGATCTTGTTGAGCTCGTCGGCGAGGCGCGACGCGAGGGCCAAGTTTTCAAAGTGGCGGTTGTCGTCCTGGTCCTCGTTGGCGCGCTGCAGGTGGCGGCTCTCTGCGTCCATGAACAGGCCTGTCCGCCGCCGCCGGCGCGCGCAGCGCTTCAGCAGCAGCAAGGGATGCGGGCGCGCGGCGGTTCGAGTCCCCCGCGGGAGGGCTACTGCTCGGGTCGTACAGGTCCGCGCCCTTGCCGTACTGCTTCGGCTGCACCGACGTCACAATCGACTGCCGGCTGCGCACAGACTCGGCCGCGAGCGCGTGCTCGCGCAGCTGGGCGACAAAGCTCAGCCGCGGGGCCACGGCCGTCATCACCGAGACCACCTCGCCATTGTCCAGGGGCGGGTTGGCCACGAAGACGTGGCTGTCGGGGATGCGCCGGCCCTCGTCGTCCTCGAGCTCGGCGCCAATCGCCGTTGCGCGGTACAGGCGCTGCAGCCCGTGCGGCCCGCGCGCGTCAAACGAGAGCTGCGCCCGCGAGACGTCCAGCACAGAGGGCGGCGCATTCGTGGGACGCGGCGGCGCGGCGCGGCCGCCGGGCGGCGACCGCGCTTGCGCCTGCGCCTCTTGCGCGTCCTCGTCGAAAAAGGGCGGCGGCGGCTCGGGCAGCAGGACCACCGGACAAATGCCCCACGCGAGCAGCGCGCGGAGCGCGTCTCGGGCAAAGGGCAACCACGCCTCCTCCAGGTAGGCGCGGAAGAGCGGCTTGAGCGTCAGGAGCTGCCCGTCGCGCTGCAGCTTCAGCCCGCCGCCGCCCAAGACGGCCGCCTCGAGCAGGCGAACGCAGCTCGACGTGGTCGTGTCGGAAACCATCAGCCGATGCAGCTCCAAGAGCCGCTCGGAGGGAATCCGCGTGGTCCCCTGCCCTGGGGAGGCACTCGTGGGCTCGCGCCGGGCGAGCGGTCCGCCTGGAAGCGGCGGGTGCGAGGGCCGCCCGCGGGGGCGCCGGACGGGGCCCGTGCTGGACTTCATGCGCGCTTGCAAACACCCACCACACGCGCTCACACTCACGCTCTATTGTGCTTAGCGCGCGCTGATATCTTTGCGCGTCAGTCCTCGAGCGCCTCCTCCGCCGGCCCCGCCGCCGGCCCCGCCACCGGCTCTGCCGCCGGCTCCACCACCGCCTCCGCGCGCTCCGCGCGGAGCGCGCCCAGCGTCGTCCGGCGCGTCTCCCCTGACCGCTCACACCGCACCGAGAGCGGCAGCTTGTGCAGCCCCCGCCCGCGCCGCCGCTGCGACTCGAGCAGCTCCGTCCACTCGGCGGCGGTTGTTGGCACGACCAGCTGCAGCGCCAGCGGGCGCAGCGCCGTCTGCAGCGCCAGCAGGCCGGCCGCGGACGCCGAGAGGGCCGACCCGCCGACGAGCGGGTCGGTGCGGCAGGCGCAGGCGCCGCGGATGCGGCGCCCCGTCGTCAGACCGCCGACCCCCGCCTGCCGCACGGCGCCGCAGTGCACGCAGCGCAGCGGCACCGACTGCCAGAGCGGGCTGCGGCGGCGCATGGCCTCGTCCCAGTCCTCGGCCGAAATCGTCGGCTCCCAGCCGAGCGGGCCCACGGCCTCGACCACGCGCTCGCGTCCCCCGGGACGCACGTGGCTCGGCCGGCTCGAGCACGCGCAGCGGCCCGAGGCGCCCGCGTGCAGAAAATTCGAGAGCGTCACCGCCGGGGCCGCCTCCTCGCAGACCTCGCAGCGCAGCGGAAGCCGCATGGCGTTGGACGAGGCGCCGACGAGCGCGGCGAGGCCGCGCTCGACGCGGCGACTCGCCGCGTCGCCGCCCATTGCGGCGCCCTTGGTGGCCTCGTCGACGGCGCAAACCACCCAGTACGTCGACCAGAGCGCGGGGTCGTCGATGGCATCGTCCAGCCGAAAGCGCGTGCTCGCGTCGTCTGCATAGGCGCGGACGAGTTCGAATCCTTCGCGTCCGCGCCAGCCGCCCTGCTCGCTCGCGGGCCGCGTTGGCTTCGTGGCCGGCTTGGGCAGCGGCGGCGGCGGCTCCATTGTGCGCGCGCTCGCGCGCGCTCCTCTCACAGGAGGGGTGCCTGCGCGCTCCGCAAGCGTGCCACGCGCTGGTTGCATAATTTGGCCCGCCCGCCCGCCTGCGGTTGGTTAGCGCCGGCGCACGCGATGGCGGACGCGCCGACGCCGCGCTGGGTCTGGAGCATGGGCCGCTCGCTGCACCGGCACCAAGGCGCGTCGGCGCATAGGGCGCCGGCCTATGCGCGCGTCCACCTGCTGCCGACGGGCGCGGAAGGGGACGACGCGCCGTCGGCGCCGTCGGCGCCGCTCGGCCAGCTCACGCTGACCGTGGCCCCCAAGAAGGCCGAAACGGTGGTGGTCAAGCGCACCGACCCGACCACCAACAGCGTGAGCAGCGGCGAGGTCGCCGTCGAGGAGGTGGCCGAGGTCTCACCGCTCACGGCGCTCGTGGCCGTGCTTGCCCATACGCGCGACGCGAGCCTGCTGATTCTGGGAGGCAGCATGCTCCACATTGCCTCGAACACGCTGGCCGTCGAGGACGGCTCCAAGCTCAAGGACTGCATCTTCTTTGCGACGGTGCCGCTCATCGTGCTGGCGCTGCTCTGGATCACCACCCTGGTGTGCGCGATTGCGCGCATTTTTGGCTTTGCAGACGGGCTGGTGCTCAACACCGCGCTCGACTTTTGCCTGGTCTTCCTGGGCAGCGCGCTGCAGATGAGCACCAAGCCGGCCGCGTGGGCGCAGAGCGCGCAGGACGAGCTCTTCTGCACGATTGCGCCCACGCAGGGCAGCGCCGTCGGCCCCGTGCCGCTCCTCGTCTGGCTGCTGGGCGAGAGCCTGTCCTTTCTGTCCTTTGGCCGCTCGCTCGCGGACTGGGGAGCGCGGCCGCCCTGGGGCACGAGTCCGTGGCCGTGGGTGATCGGCCTATTCCTGCTGGGGCTCGCCTCCTTTCCGATTGTGGACTTGGCGCTGGCCCCGGCGCTCCGGGACCTCGCCAGCAGCCTGCACGCGGCCATGACGGCCGACCCGTGAAAAACCCGAGCACTTTACCGAGCCGGAGCGAGACCCTTGGACAAGTGGTTTTTTCTCCGCCACGGGCGCATCCGATGCCACAGTTTGCATGGGAGGTATATCCAGCCAACGTTCCAAATTAGGGAGGCGTTCGTTTTTTATTATACCCCCCCCTTCAAACCGTGGCATCCGATGCGCCTGTGGCGGAGCCAGGACCACTTGTCCAAGGGTCTCGCTCCGGCTCGACAAAGTGCTCGGGTTTTTTGCGTGGACGCGTCGAAAGTCCAAGCGCAGCGGGGGCGAGTGCAAAGGAGTGGTAGGGAGCCAAACGCCAGTGGAAGGTTAGAAGCAGTCTAGAGGAGTGCTCGGGTTCTCTGCGTGGGCGCGTCGAAAGTCCAAGCGCAGTGGGAACGAGTGCAACCGAACGGTAGGAAGGCGAAAGTCAATGGAAGACTAGAAGAACTTCTAGAGTGCTTCTAACCCTCCACTGAGTTTTACAGACCTGCCTCTTTGTTGCGCTGGGTCTGGCTGCGCTTGGACTTTTGACGCGCCCACGCAAAGAACCCGAGCGCTCTTCTAGAGTGCTTCTAACCCTCCGCTGACTTTCCCTTTCCTACGGCTCCTCCGCACTCGCTCCCGCTGCGTTTGGACTTTCGACGCGCCCACGCAAACAACCCGAGCACCTCTTGCGAGCGCGAGCGCGCGGCGCGCTTGCGGCTCGTGAGCGTCCATGCTCGTGACAGCCGCCATGGACGGTGGCGCCAACAACCGGTGGCGGACGGTTTCCGCCGAGGTGGCGATTGCATCCGCGAGCTCGCGGGCAGTCTTTGCGCTGTCCCGGGGCAAGCAGGCCGACATTCCCGGAGCAGACGCGCTGATGAACGACGATGCGCTCTGGTACCAGGCGCACGCCCGGGGCCACGCATTGCGAGGCCACCCGATGCTGGCAAGCTCGTCGGGACGATCCGAGGAGGAGCGGCTGGCTGGCTACCTGAAGCACATCCAAAGGCTCGTCCAGGGCCCCGGGAAACCCACGAGCGGCGTCGCCGACGACACCGCCCTCGAAGGCGGCGTGTTTGGGGTGGTGTCGCGCGCGGCCCGGGAGCTCGCCGTGGCCAGTCGGCTGCCGTCCCCCGAGGAGGCCGCCTTGGAGGCGTTTCGCGAGGCGCTTGCGGACGCGGGGCGGTTGGTGCGCCGCGGCATGGCGGTCCACACGGCCCTTCCCGAAAAGGAGCACTTGATGCGGCGACTGGGCGAGGAGCGGGCTGGCCCCGAGGCGCTGCAGGACGCGCTGGAGCAGGTCGCGCGCGCAGGAAGGGGCCACGCGGGCGTGGCACGACGCCGCGCCACGTGCGCGCTGGTCGGCGCGCTGTGCGCCCCGCAGACGCGGCACGCCGTCGTCTACCTGCACGCCGTGCGCTTGCTGCACCTCGACGCGGCTGCAAACGCGGCGGCGCTGCGCGTGCAGCACGAGCGTGCGCTGCTGCGCGGCGTCGCCAAGAGCCTGGGTTGCGCCAATGTGCGTCTCGGCATGGGCGTTGCCGCCGCCGGCGACAACGCCGAAAAAATGGACCACGCGCTGGTTGCGCCCTTGGAGGAGAAGCTCGCGCGCTTGGCGTTTGGCACGCGCCGCAGCAAGCTCGAAAGGCGGGTCGAGGGCTCCAGGGACGTCGACGACTGGACGGACGACGCGGTTCTCTTAGTCGTGGAGTTTCTGACGGCGGCGCTTGCCCTCGCCGAGGAGGCGATGCTGCCGATGGTCGACCCGGTCGTGCGTTCGCACGATGCGCCGAGGGACGGGCGAGTCGCGCTGCTGCAGCCGCGCACGCACTTGCGGGACCGCGGGTTCGAGCCGCCACCGGGCGATTGGGTGTTGCGCCTGCAGCTGCGCGCGCCGTTGGCGGTGCGCAATCGCGAGGCGCAGCAGCAGAAGACGGTCGGGAAGCGGCGGGCCAAGGACGGGCTGTCAAACCTGCTCGAGGCCATCGACGCGGCACACTCGCGCGGCAGCGAACGAATTCAGGCCGCCGACAAGGAGGCCGACGAGAGCCACGCCCGGCTCGCCGCGGAGGTCGAGGCCACGGGCCGGGCGTTGGTGCAGCGCTTGGCGCCGCTGGTGGGGATGGCGCCGCAGGCGGCGCAGCAGCAGCCAGCGGCAGCGCAGGAGCCCGCGCCGGAGCTCGCGCCCGAGCCCGAGCTCGAGTCCGAGCCCGAGCCCGAGGGGTGGGCGCCCGCCGCAAAACGGGCCCGCACCGCCGGCCCCGACCGGCTGGCGCTGCACTTCCAGAAGCGCGCCCTGGCCTCCCAACAGAGGCTCCGCGCCGACGAGGGCCAGCCCAAGCACCCGCCCGCGTATGCGCCGTCGATTTACATGCTGCAGCAAAAGTGCGGCCGGCTCGCGAAAATGGAAGCGGCCGTCTACAAGATCGGCTACCGCATCGAGGGCGCGGAGGCCCGCGTCAAAGAGTTTGCCACCAGCGGCGGCGCCTTTTACTGGGAGTGCGTGCACGAGGTGCGCATCGCATCCCAAGAGGGCCACGAGGAGTTGGTCGAGAAGATGAAGAGCGACGCCGACGTCAAGCTCTACGTGGAAGACGTGTGCAGCGCAGCCGAGGCGTACGTCCACGAGACGCTGCAACGGTACGGCGGCCCTTTTAACAAGGACCTGCTCAGGGAGTACGAGCTGACGGGGACGGAGATGTTTGTGTTCGAGAGCGAGGCCCAAGCGCGCGGGGAGGGCATCGTCGCGATGGAGGAGGCCGTGAAGCGGGCCTGTGCCGAGTTCCAGGGGGTGCGCGAGGACGTGGCGGGTCGTGGTTGATAAAAAACCCCTCTGCTAAAAAAAGATCACTTCTCCCTCCTAGGTTGCGTGACGGATGTTCACGCGCCCGCGTCAAACGACGCGACGCGACCCCCGGCGTACTTGGACCCGTCGACCGCGTGCACGACGACGGCCTTCCCGAGCACCGCCTCCAGCGCCACGCCCTCGACCAGCCCAATGCCCTGGGCGTCGCCGTTGGCGTCCGTGATGACCGTGGGCAGCTCGACACCAATCACCGGCGGCCCGAATTTGTCGCAGCCCTCGGAAGCGCCCGAGGACGCTTCCAATGGTTCGTGAAAGTGCATCTCGAGCGCGGCGTCCGGCTCCAATTGCGAGAGTGCCCACCGCACGACGAGGCCGTCCTGCGCGACGGCCAAGCCGACCATGCCGACGCGCTCGCCGTCGGGCGCGCAGCCGAGCGCGATCTCGGCGATGGCGTCGGGGACGTCGACTTCCAAGTCCCGGACGACGCAGACGGTCATGCAGTCGCCGGTGCGCGCAGAGCGGGGCCCGACTTCCAAGCGGCGCGCAAAGGCCTCGGCGACGACGGACGCCCCGGCAGGCGCAGCGGGGCCACGCCCGCGGCCGCGCCCGCGCCCACCGCCACGGCCCCGGCCGGCCGCAGGCGGGGGCGGCGGCGGCTGCGCAGGCCCGCCGGCGGGCCCAGCGGCCGGGTTGGCGGCCTGGTTTTGGGCCTCGCGCCACTCGCGGGTGCGCTCGCGCACCGCCTCAATCTGCGCCGCGTACACGGCCGGGATGTTGGCGGCCCCCTCGGCGAGGTCCTCGGCCACGCGCCGCAGCACGGCCATGTCGGCCGCAATCTGGCCCAGGTTGGCGTCCGGCTCGCCGGACATGTCGATGAGCGCCGCGCGCAGGGTGTTGACCTCGCGCGCCCGATTGTTGCGCATGGTGCGCAGCATCTCCCGAATGCGCTGGCTGGCCTCCCGAATCGGCGCGCGCTCCGCCGCTGCCCGGTCGATGGCCGGGCCGCCCATTCCGAAGACGCGCTGCGCAATCCGATAGACGCGAGCGAGCGACGTGAGCATGGCAATCGCAAACGAGACCATCGCGGCGACGCGCAAGCGGTCGTTGAGCTGTCGATAGAAGCGCTGGTTGTCCTCGACTTGCCCAATCCACGCGGTCAAAGCCGCACGCTCCGTGTTTGCGTCGTAGCCAAAGCGCCGGGCGCCTTGGTCCATCCACCTGACCACTGTCCATCGGTTGCGGTTGGCATTGGGCACCGAGAATGACTGCGGAATGGCCATCCGCGGCCCACCGGACACATTCTCGCCGCTGCGGTAGTAGCGGGTGATCATCCCCAGCACTTGCGCGGCCGTGGGTCGGTAGCCGAGCCAGGTCGTGCCGTCGCCGTTGTCGCCTTGGAAGAACCACCAGAGCGGCCGCAGCATGCGGTCGAAAAAGAGGCTTCCGCCAGGAAGCAGCTGCAGCGAAAGCGCGCCCTGCACCAGGAGCAGCAGAATGTTGGCAAACCGCGCGGGGTTGGCCTGGATGGCGCGCAGCATCGCCCGACCGATGTTGGGCGCCGTCCGGGCTTGCTCGCGCACGTCGATCAGGAAGATGCCAATCTCCACGAGCGCAGTGACGAAAATCGGCGGCCCGTACTGGGTGGTCTCGTAGATTTGCTCCAGCATGCGGTAGACGCCCGCGAGCGCATTCACCTCATTGACGCCCGGGAGCACGCCGGTCTCGCAGACATTGAAGCTATCGCTGACGCTCCACGCGGCAATCGCGCCGACGCCGGGGCCCGTCGCGTCCGAGGGAGGCGGGCCCTCCTCAAAGTCCTCGAGCATGTCGCGCAGCTGGTCGACAATGTCGGCGGCAATCTCGGCAAACTCCGGCTCGTCGCGCAGCGCCGCAAAGGCCTCGACCGCGTCGGGCAGTCCGTTGGCGGTCACGTCGGCTTCGGTGCCCCGTTGGGCGTGCTCGGCAAACGTGGCGAGCGCCGCGAACACGCCCGCAATCGTGGCCGCCTCGCCGCC
>Ga0115012_10002244_pt1 | contig 11250 bp, 8 predicted proteins | sample TroAtlMetagenome_FD_88706 | JGI IMG/M metagenome (GOLD analysis project Ga0115012, IMG submission 88706) | Marine eukaryotic phytoplankton communities from Atlantic Ocean - Tropical Atlantic ANT10 Metagenome | ecosystem: Environmental > Aquatic > Marine > Oceanic | place: Tropical Atlantic Ocean...
CTATTTCTAAACTCAGGAGTGAATGCTTTTGATACTGCTTTCTCAAATTTATCGTCTGTGCCCTGCTCTATGAAACCTACAGACTCTCCCTCAGCCTCTACTGCTCCTGTATTTGAGGTCATTACGATAATTGTATTTTTAAAGTTAATGTTTCTGCCATTGCTATCTGCTAAATTGCCGTAATCTAAGATCTGCAGGAGTATATTGAAAATATCAGGGTGTGCCTTTTCAATTTCATCTAAAAGCAATACAGAATGGGGCTTCTTATTGATTTCCTCTGTAAGATATCCCCCCTGCTCATAACCAACATATCCTGGAGGAGATCCTATGAGTTTTGAGATACTATGTTTCTCCATAAATTCAGACATATCAAGCCTGACAAATTCAATCCCCAAGAAGAATGCTAATTGTTTTGTAAGCTCTGTTTTGCCAACTCCAGTAGGACCGGTAAAAAGAAATGAGCAAATAGGTTTTTCATCATTGCCAATGCCTGCTTTCGAGGTTTTAACTGCTGAAACAACGTCATCTACTGCATGATCTTGGCCAAATATTACAGATTTCAAGTTGCCCTCTAAATTATTAAGATTTTCCTTACTAGATGCGTTAAGTTGCATTGTAGGAATTTTTGTAATTTTAGAAATTAAGCTTTCAATATCTGACTTTCTGATAATCTTCCCTTTTGATTTTGATAATTTCTTTTGTGATCCAGCTTCATCAATTAAATCAATAGCTTTATCTGGCAATTTAGAGTCTTGTAAGTACTTATTTGAGAGCTCAACAGCTGATTTAAGGGCTTCTTTTGAATAAGTTATGCCATGATAGTGCTCAAACTTATTTTTTAAGCCTTCGAGGATCTGAACTGCTTCTTCAGTTGAAGGTTCATCGATTTGTACTTTTTGAAATCTACGAGATAACGAATTGTTGCGCTCAAAAATTTGACGATACTCTTTGTACGTCGTTGCACCAATACACTTAATGTCCCCTCTAGCTAGCGCTGGCTTTAATAGATTAGAAGCATCGAGAGCTCCACCTGAAGCTGACCCTGCACCTATTATTGTGTGAATTTCATCAACAAATAATATTATTTTCTGCGACTTCTTTAGAAAATCCATCATAGATTTCATTTTCTTTTCAAAGTCACCTCGATATTTTGTTCCTGCGACAAGACTTCCTACATCTAGAGACATTACTTGATAATCAGTGAATATTTCTGGAGCTTTTCCATCTGCTATTGATTTAGCTAGACCTTCAGCAATAGCTGTTTTACCTACACCAGATTCTCCAACTAATATTGGGTTATTTTTTCTTCTTCTACCTAAAACTTGAAAAAGCCTACTAAGAGTATCGGTTCTACCAATAAGCGGATCTATATCACCGTCTTTTGCGAGATTATTTAGGTTTGTTAAAAATTCAGGATGTGTTTCGCTTTCTTTAGGAGATTCCTCGACATTTTCCTCTGTTTCTACAGCAGTATTCTTACCATGTGATATGTATTCGACGACATCTAATCTAGAGATATTTCTTCTGCTCAGCATATAAACTGCATAACTTTCTTTCTCCGAAAAAAGCGCAGCTAGTAAATTTTCACCATTAACTTCTGTTTTTCCGCTGGATTGAACATGAAAAATTGCTCTTTGCAATACTCTTTGGAAAGCCAAGGTTGGCTGAATTTCCTTATTTTCTGTAGCTTTAGGAACATTCTTTTTTATATATTCTTTGATTTCTTTTTGAAGGCTTTCAATATCTATAGACAGGTGATCAAGTACTTTTCTGGATGAATCTTCCTGAGTTAAAACAAGTAAAAGATGTTCAATTGTTACGAACTCATCATTATTATCAGAGCACTCTTTGAACAATAAATTAAGAGTATTTTCTAAATCTTTTGAAAGCATATATCTAATATATCTAATCTTTTCCTAATTCTTCAATATCTGTTTTCAAAGGATGTTCATTTTCTTTAGCAAATTGATTAATTTGTTGTGATTTTGTTTCTGCTATTTCTTGTGAGAATGCACCACAGAACCCTCTTCCTTTGGAATGAACTTCTAGCATAATTTCGGTTGATTTAGCATGATCAAAACCAAAAAACTTTTGTATCACGTAAACAACAAACTCCATTGGGGTGAAGTCATCATTGAATATGATTACTGTAAAAAGTGGAGGTTTATCAACTTTTAGTTCTGCTTCTTCAAGCTCTACTGTGCCAGTAGAAAACTCATCTTGTGCCATTTATCTAATCAAATTTTTTGATTAATAGTCTACCAAAATCTGAGCAGCTTACTTCTGTTGCGTCGTCAATTAGTCTTGCAAAGTCATAGGTAACTTTCTTTTTCTGGATTGTTTTTTCCATAGATTTAATAATTAAGTCTGCCGCTTCTACCCAACCCATATGTCTCAGCATCATTTCAGCGGAAAGAATTAAAGAGCCTGGGTTGACTTTGTCTTGGCCTGCATACTTGGGGGCTGTCCCATGTGTGGCCTCAAATACAGCTGTTGTATCTCCGAGGTTTGCACCTGGGGCTATACCTATACCACCAACTTGAGCTGCAAGTGCATCGGAAATGTAATCGCCATTTAGATTTGGCGAAGCAAGAACATCATACTCAGCTGGTCTGTGTAAAATTTGTTGTAAAAATGCATCACAAATAACGTCTTTCACAACTATATCCTTGCCATTGTTTGGGTTCTTAAAAACATGCCATGGGCCGCCATCCAATGCTTTTCCTCCAAATTCCTCTCTTGCTAACTCATAACCCCAATCTCTGAAAGCACCTTCTGTAAATTTTTGTATATTTCCCTTGTGAATTAATGAAACAGAATCTCTATTGTTTTGGATTGCATATTCGAAAGATTTTCGTATTAATCTTTTACTTCCTTCTTCCGAAACAGGTTTAATTCCTATTCCGCAATTATTAGTAAATCTAATCTTTTCAACACCAAACTCTTTTCCCAGAATATCTATTAGCTTATTTGCTTCGTCGGTATTAGCTTCAAATTCTACACCTGCATAAATATCTTCCGAGTTTTCTCTAAAGATAACCATGTCTACAAGATCCGGCCTTTTAACAGGACTTGGCGTACCTGCAAAATACTTAACAGGCCTTAAGCAAACATATAAATCGAGTTTTTGTCTTATAGCTACGTTTAATGATCTAATTCCACCGCCGACTGGGGTAGTCAAAGGTCCTTTAATTGAAACATTGTATTCTTTGCAGGCATCAAGTGTTTCTTGTGGCATCCACTCATCACCACCGTATACATCTACTGCTTTTTCTCCACAATAAATTTCCATCCAGCTAATTTCTCTCTTGCCACCATAGGCTGATGCTACAGCTGCATTCACAACATCTATCATGACAGGTGTTATATCTACTCCGATACCATCACCTTCTATGAAGGGTATGATCGGGTTATCAGGTACAATTAACTGATTATCTTTGTAAGTTATCTTTTCGCCTTTGGCTGGAATTTTGATTTTTGATGAAGTCATAGCTAAAAATTTGGCTTGATTATACTTACATTTACACTAAATATTAAGACTCAATAGACAATAAGTATGGAAAAACAAAAAAAAGTGATTGTTGGCATATCAGGCGGTGTTGATTCAGCAGTAACAGCATTGCTTCTAAAATCAGCAGGATATGATGTTCAAGGCATATTTATGAAGAATTGGACTAATAATGCTCCAAACATCGAATGTACCTCTGAAGAGGATTTTATAGATGCTGAAAAGGTATGCGATCAAATTGGAATTCCTTTGCATCTAGCAAACTTTTCATCTGATTACTGGGATAGAGTTTTTAAAAAATTTCTTTCTGATCATCATGAAGGCTTAACTCCTAATCCTGATATTCTCTGCAACAAGGAAATTAAATTTGGTGCTTTTCTCGATTATTGCTTAGAAACTGGTGCTGACTATATTTCAACTGGACATTATGCAAGACTTGATACTAACCAAAATAGTGTCAAATTGCTTAGAGGAATCGACAATTCAAAAGACCAGTCCTATTTTTTACACCAAGTTAAAGGTTCAGACCTAACAAGAGCTATCTTCCCTCTTGGAGAGTTAACAAAAGATCAAGTTAGAAAGATTGCGCATGATAACAAGTTAATTAACGCTGATAAGAAAGATTCTGTAGGAATCTGCTTTATTGGGAAAAATAATTACAACGACTTTATATCGAACTTTTTGGGTAAAAAGCCTGGCAGAATTGTTGATGAAAATGGGATCAAATTAGGCGAGCACCAAGGCCTAATGTATTTTACACTTGGTCAAAGGCAGGGAATTGGTATTGGGGGAGTGAAAGGCAGAGACCAAAGCTCTTGGTATGTTGCACATAAAGATCAGTCAAATAATGAACTCACAGTAGTTCAGGGTGGCGATAATCCCCTTCTCTATAGCGAGGGTTGCTATACAGAGGATATGCATTGGATAAATACAGAACTCGAGAATGGTTCTGAATGTGAGGTTCAAATTCGTTACCAATCAGAACCTATCAAGGCAAAAATTTACAAAACACCTATGGGTAATAAGATAAATTTTCATGAACCAGTATCAGCAGTTACTCCGGGCCAGTCCGCAGTGATATACCAAAATGAAGAGTGTTTGGGTGGAGCTGTAATTAGAGAAAGAATTTCACAGAAATACTACAGTTGGGCAGAAGATAGGGAGTATAATTACGAAGTCTATGAATGACACTCTTAATAATCTATCCCCACTAGATGGTAGGTATCGGGAAAAAACCCAAAATTCACGCGCATATTTCTCTGAAAACGCACTTATAAAAGCAAGATTAATAGCAGAAATAAAATGGTTAAGCTATTTTTTAACCACCTTTAAACCTGAATTAATAGATACTGAAACTAATTCAAAAATTGATCAGTTGTCGAAAACAATTCCAGACCCACTAGTTGCAAGAGTTAAAGAGATTGAGAAGACTACAAATCATGATGTAAAAGCAGTTGAGTTAGCACTTGCAGAGGAATTTAAGCATTCAGAAAAAGTACAAAGCCTCATACATATATTCTTAACTTCAGAGGATATAAACAGTCTTAGCTATGCTCTGATGTTAAAAAATGCACATGTAAGCTTATTAAGCTCGACAGAACAGGTGATAGAGGAATTAGAACTTCTTGCTCAAAAAAATAAAGATACAGCTATGATGTCGAGAACACATGGTCAACCAGCCTCCCCTACTACACTTGGAAAAGAGATTAATGTGTTTGTAACCAGAATTAAGAAAGAATATGCCAGTCTTTTGAAGTCAAAATTTTACGCTAAATGGGGTGGAGCAACAGCTAACTATAACCCTCATTTTTTAGCCTTTCCTGATGAGGATTGGGTATCGCATTCTAAAGATTTTTTAAAACAGCTTGATATTGATTTAACGGTTGTTGCAACTCAAATTGAGCCACATGATTATATGGCTGAACTTTTTCAAAATATTCAAAGAATTAATACTATTATTCTAGATTTGAATAGAGACATTTGGACCTATATTTCTTTAGATTATTTCTCATTAAAAATGAGTAAAAATGAAGTGGGATCATCGACCATGCCCCACAAAGTTAATCCAATAGACTTTGAGAATGCAGAAGGCAATATTGGTTTATCAAATGCTATTTTCTCGCATTTATCTGAAAAGCTTCCGGTTTCAAGACTTCAAAGGGATTTATCTGACTCTACGGTATTAAGAAATATCGGCACAGCTTATGGATATATGGAAATTGCAATCAATTCAACATTAAAAGGGCTTAGTAAATTGGAAGCTAATAAAGAGGTTATATCTAATGATCTTGAGGAAAGATATGAGTTGCTTACAGAAGCATTGCAAAGCTTTCTAAGACTTGAAGGTAAAAAAGATGGCTACGATCAAGTAAAGCTTCTTTCAAGAGGGCAAAAAATGGATAAGGAAATGTATTTAAAAGCAGTTGAAGAGCTAATAGAAAATAGCGAATACAAGAAAATATTAATGGATTTAACTCCCAGCAAATATATAGGATTAGCAGCTAAGCTAGCTGAAATGAAATAATGAAATTCAATTTTAAGATACCTGAAAATACACAGATTATTTTTACCGATGAAGCAAATAAATTTGTACAAGATATGCACAGTAAGTTTGGAACTCAAATTCAAGATTTATTAGCCAAACGTGAAGAAAAACAGTCTGAATTTAACGAAGGCAACCTGCCAAATTTCTTAGATGAAACCAAAGATATTAGATCTTCTGATTGGCAAGTAAGAGAAATCCCAAAAGATTTAAGAGATCGACGCGTTGAAATTACAGGACCAGTGGATAGAAAAATGGTTATAAATGCTCTTAATGCAGATGTGAAAGTTTTTATGGCTGACTTTGAAGACTCTCTGAGCCCAACATGGGAAAACGTAGCTAACGGCCAATTAAACCTCCATGACGCTGTACGCAAGACCATTACCTTCGAAAACCCTGCAAACGGTAAAAAATACCAGCTTAACGATGAAACAGCAGTTCTGATGTGTAGAGTTAGAGGTCTACATTTACTAGAAAAAGGCATTGAGATTAATGGTATTAACCCACCAGGATGTCTCTGCGACCTTGGCTACTACCTATTTCATAATGCAAAAGAATTAATTAATAGAGGTTCAGGGCCTTATTTCTACATTCCTAAATTGCAAAGTCATTTGGAAGCAAGATACTGGAATGAAGTAATTAATTACGCTGAAGATCAACTAAACCTTCCTAGAGGGACTGTTAGAGTCACTTGCCTCATTGAGACTTTGCCAGCAGTGTTTGAGATGGACGAAATTCTGTTTGAACTTAAGGATCATATTGTTGGATTAAATTGTGGTAGATGGGATTATATTTTTAGCTACATTAAGACCTTCCAAAATGACCGCTCAAGACTTCTTCCTGATAGATATCAGGTAGGCATGGATAAACCATTCCTGAATGCATATTCAAGGCTTCTAATCAAAACATGTCATAAAAGAGGAGCATTTGCTATGGGTGGGATGGCAGCCCTTATACCATCAAAAGATTCTGATGAAAATGCAGTAGTTGTTGAGAAAGTTCTAAGCGATAAAACCCTTGAAACACAAAATGGTCATGATGGTACGTGGATCGCTCATCCTGGGCTTGCTGATATTGCCAATAATGTATTTTCTAATGCTTTTGAATTTGACAGAACTAATCAGTTGCATGTCCTTCGTGAGAATGATGTTATAAATCAAGATGATTTAATTGAGCCTTGTTCCGGTAGTTTTACTGAAGAATGCTTTAGAACGAATATTCGGGTATCACTTAGATATATTGAAGCTTGGTTGCGAGGTGTTGGGTGTGTTCCAATTTATGGCTTAATGGAAGATGCCGCTACAGCTGAAATTTCAAGAAGTTCTCTTTGGCAATGGATCAAGCACAGTGTAGAGCTGGATACTGGTTTAGTGTCTTCAAAAGAGACGTTTGAAAAACTATTAGAGGAAGAATACAATGTTGTCTTAGAAGAGGTTGGGCAAGACTCTTTAAATTCAGGTAAGTTTGTTGAAGCTAAAGCTTTATTGAAAGATTTAGTATTGAGCGATGAATTAACTGATTTCCTCACACTGCCCGCATATAGGAGTATATAAATGAATTTGACTGACCAAGTCGTTGCTTTAGAGAAAGATTGGGCTGAGAACCCAAGATGGAAGCACGTTAAAAGACCGTATTCAGCAGAAGAAGTTGTAAAATTAAGAGGTTCTTTGCAACCTGAATGTACATTAGCAAGAAAAGGAGCTGAGAAGCTTTGGAACTATTTATTTTCTGAAGATTATATTAATTGCTTGGGAGCGTTAACAGGTGGACAGGCAGTTCAGCAGGTTAAGGCAGGAGTTAAAGCAATTTACCTATCAGGGTGGCAAGTTGCTGCAGATAACAATTCAGCTGGCACAATGTATCCAGACCAGTCTCTATATCCAGTAGATTCTGTACCAAAAGTCATAACAAGAATTAATAACGCTTTTAGAAGAGCAGACCAAATAGAATGGATGACTTCAAATGGAGAGCCAAATGTTGATTTCTTTGCTCCCATAATTGCAGATGCTGAAGCAGGGTTCGGTGGAAATTTAAACGCTTTTGAATTAATGAAAAGAATGATTGCAGCTGGAGCTGCAGGCGTTCATTTTGAAGATCAATTAGCAAGCGTTAAGAAATGTGGCCACCTTGGTGGAAAAGTTTTAGTGCCTACACAAGAAGCAGTACAGAAACTTATCGCAGCTAGGTTAGCCTCAGATGTTTCAGGGACTCCAACTATATTAATTGCACGTACAGATGCTGATGCAGCAGATCTTGTTACTTCTGACGTCGATGAAAATGATAAGCCTTTCTTAACTGGTGAAAGAACATCAGAAGGATTTTTTAGAACAAAAGCGGGCTTGGATCAGGCTATATCAAGAGGTCTAGCGTATGCACCCTATTCTGATCTGGTTTGGTGTGAAACTTCTAAACCTGATCTTGAGCAGGCGAGAACTTTTGCAGAAGCTATTAAAAAAGATCATCCAGAAATCATGTTGGCATATAACTGTTCACCTTCTTTCAATTGGAAGAAGAACCTTGATGATGCAACTATAGCTAAATTCCAAAAAGAGCTTGGTGCTATGGGTTATAAGTTTCAATTTATTACACTAGCAGGCATACACTCAATGTGGCACGGCATGTTTAACCTGGCGAATGAGTATGTAGCAGATGGTATGACAGCCTACGTTAAGCTTCAGGAAAAAGAATTTGAAGATGCCAAAAAAGGTTATACCTTTGTCTCACATCAACAAGAAGTAGGCACAGGATACTTTGATGCTGTTAATAACTGTATCCAAGGAGAGGAAAGTTCAACTTCTGCACTCAGAGGTTCTACAGAAGAAGAACAGTTTTAATCAGAACTGTTTTAAAACAATAAGGGCTGTATTTATACGGCCCTTTTTTATAGCCAACCAAAAATAAAGGGGAGTAACAAGGGAAGCAAAAGCACGGCTGCATACAGTGTAAAAGCAGCATTTCTAGACATTTTTGTTCCTAAAAACTTACGAATTTTTAATGAGAGTGTTCCAAATATCAACCAAAAACCAACGATAAATAATGTTAGATAGAGAGCTTCTAGGTTTGTCATTGAATATATTTTACAAAGAAATTAAGTAAATTTATTATACATAAGTGCATTATTTTAAAAGAACCCTCATCTTTTCATACACTTTATTGCTTATAGCATGTGGTGGAGGTGGTGGATCAAGTAATGAGACAACACCTGAATCCATACCTCTAACAATAAATGTGAGTAATTTTGATTCTAATGTTAGAAGCTATGAACCAAAAACAATCACTATTTCAGCAAATTATAACTGCTCTTTTAATCTTTCAGGTCCCGATATACATTGGGTTGCAACATCAGACAATAAAACGTTTTCATATAGAGCTCCTATTACTTTGCTTGAAGAAGAGCAATTCAATATAACCGTTAGCTCAGTGCCTGCAGCTAATTGTCCTTCTGGATCAAGAATTTTTACTCATAATGTTTCCAGAGAAGCCAATACATTAAGGTATGTGCCTGACCCAGAACCTTACAACTATAGTGATTTAAAAACTGATTATTTTGCCTCACATGACTTGGGTTTTGGGGGTATGAGAATTACAGATAGATTTACAGCAACTATTTGTTATCCCACGCCTGAAGATTGTGAAACATGGGAGAATGAGCTATTTGGTCAAGATGCTCATAACATGGCTACAGGTGATTTCAATGGGGATGGATATGAAGATATGGTAGTTTCATGGGCATTATTTCCACACACTATTGATCTTGATCAAAAGGTAAATGCACCTGTAAATATCTATTTAAATGACGGTAATGGTAATCTATATGAAGATCTTTCAATCTATGAAAATGGTGAAGTTCCAACCCACCCTTTTGCATATAGATTAGCAATTGCTGATTACAATGGTGACGGCATTGATGATATATTTGCAGGCTCTATGGGATTGCAATATCGAGATCCTGATTATTCAAATAATTTTATACTGCCCTACCCTGATCTTCTGCTTTTAAGCAACTCTGAAGGAATATTTATCGAGTCGTCAGCCAATATTGATGACCAAAATAATGGCGAGGGAAAACTCTGTGGTTTTAGTCATGATTCAAGTTCGGGTGATTTTGACAACGATGGTGATATTGATATTTTTGCCTGCAATATCTTATTAGTTAATGATGGTTCGGGGAACTTTTCCTTTCATGATTATCTGGAAAGAAACCATCAATTTGCCTATGGAAACCCTATGAGTAGTTTAGTAGTGGATCTCAACAACGATGATTTTGATGATTTAGTTTTCTGGAATTTTGATAACCGTTGGAACTTTGAGAACCTTCCAGAGGATGGTTTTGTTTTCTTGAGCGATGGAACAGCTAATCTTGAGAACTGGACCCTTACAGAATTACCAATTGGACCTTTTGGTAGAAATCATAATAAATATAATCATGCTGCCTGGGGCGATATAAATAACGATGGTAATAATGACATTGTTGTAGCAGTTACAAGGGATCTGCCTTATTACGAAGGAGCATATATTCAAGTTCTTTTAGGCGATGGCACAGGCCTCATGACAGATGTAACTGCTTCTAACTTTAGCAATCAACCAAGGTCTGATAGCCATCATGGAGAAGGCAACATATATCTTAGAGACTATGATAACGACGGCGATATAGATATCTTTCATTCAACCCGAGACTTTCTATCTGACTTACATGGCGCTCATATTGCCCTAAATGATGGTGAAGGGAATTTTTCGTCAGTGGCAGGAAGCATTATGCCTCAAAAACCTAAAGCCAATGAATACGATAATAATCAGTACTTATTTAAGGGAATGCCAATAAATCTTGATAATGAAGGTTGTTTAGATCTTATTTCAACAAGTGACAGTTGGATGAATGAGAGCGCTACAAAAAATTACTTATTTAGTTTAATTAATATTAGATGTGAATGACTTTAGTCTTTAACTTTGCCACAAACCTGACAAGCCTCACCTTTAGAAAGATATACCCCACCGCAACTAGGGCTTAAAGGCTTATTTTTAAGTATTAAACCAATTGCCATTCCACATATTGATAAGGCAACTACTAAAGTAGCTAAAAGAGCATTAATCATGGGGATATCATACTCCAATTACTACTTTGAATGGAATCGCCATTAGCTAAAATAAAAAATACTTTTAAACCATTTAATTCAGCAGTCATTAAACCCTGATCCTTCCC
>Ga0115012_10002247_pt1 | contig 11247 bp, 7 predicted proteins | sample TroAtlMetagenome_FD_88706 | JGI IMG/M metagenome (GOLD analysis project Ga0115012, IMG submission 88706) | Marine eukaryotic phytoplankton communities from Atlantic Ocean - Tropical Atlantic ANT10 Metagenome | ecosystem: Environmental > Aquatic > Marine > Oceanic | place: Tropical Atlantic Ocean...
ACCTCCACCAGATGATGGTGGTAGCGAAATGTGGGCAATGATGCAGTTCCTTACTCAACAACAATACATGCAAATGCAACAGCAACAGTTCCAGATGCAAATGATGATGGAACAGAGAAGGCTGGACCAACAGAAGGAAGGCGACACACGCAGAGAAGCAATGGCTCGCGATCAGCAATTCATGAATCAACAAATGGCTTTCATGCGTGATATGACCAAGAAGTCTGGAGACGATGGTTTCTTCGATTCAGAAATGAAGGGCATATTCAAGGAGAGAATGGTTGACAGCATGTTCGGCGAGAAGGATAACTCTTGGCAGGACACCGTCAAGGATGTAATAGGAAGTGATACCCTGAAGGCAGCCGTTGGTGGTCTAGGTGGGGCACTCAGTGCAGCAGCTTCGAGCAAAAGCAATATTCCAGCAGGTTATGACAACCCAGAGTACAATCCATACGCACAAGGAGCGATATCTGCTCCCCAAAAACCTCAGCCTCCTACACAGGAGATGGCACAACCAGTTCCAGGAGAAGCACCACCTCAGACAGGGGAAGGAATGGACGGAGTATTCTTTGGAGAAGAACAGACAAGTGAAGCTCCAATTGGAGAGCCTGCTCCTCAACAGCAGCAACCACAGACTTTCACAGAAGATGACTACAAGAACATCTTACTTTCATCTTACGTAGAAGCAATGGGACCAGTAGCCAACGATCCACAAGTAATGGCAGCATTACAAGAACAAGTGGACGTAACCGTATCTACAACAATGTACGAACTACCCGATGCACTCCCACAAATCAAACTACAATCGATGAACGAGAAACTCCTGCTCATCAGAAATCTTAGAGACATCGGAATGGGGATGATGGATCTAAGGCAGAGAACACCTGCAGGTCAAGTCCCATCGGATCTCATAGTGGCAGCAGTAGTCGGAGAACTAAGGAAGAACCCAGAGTTCTACAAGATATTCGCAGACAACACATACGATGAACTGATGGCAAAGATAGAACCGTTCAAGTTGACTGGTGCAGTAGAGAAGGATTATGCTTATCTACTGAAGCCAGAAGTTCAAGAAGTATGCAGACCACTATTACAGGCGGTAAAGAGTGACGCACTTCAGAACGGCGCACCCCCGCTACCACAAATAGCGTAGGTGAGTAAATGATGTTAGAAGAAGAAGAAGTAGTGCAACCTAAATTCGATTCGACCGATAGACTAGTCATACCTGTTTGGGGATTTCTATGTCTGTTCTTCGTACCTGCTTCTCTTACTGTAGTATACCTATACTATTTCTCAGATATGGATAGTACCACCTCCTCTATAATAGCCCTAGCAGTAATGAATGGCTCTATCAACTCCGTAATAGCATGGTTAACCATAAGACTAGACGGTCACTCTAATGATGCACTAGACCATTTGGATGCGATAATGGGGACGATAGAGGACCTAGATGACAGCATGGACGAAGCCAATCAGATGGTAGATAGTTTCACCGCAGACTTGCAAGAAGCAAAGAACATATTCACGAAGGTAGGAGTAGATCTAACAGGAATCGATCTAGAGCCGATAGCAGAAGTGGTCGAGAAACTAAAGGAGAATGGGGACGGCTTCAACGAGATACTCGACAACCTGAAGGAAGTAGACGTCGCACACTACATCAACCAAGCAAAGAGAATAGACTGGCAGTCCCTTTTGGATTCAGCAGAAGAAATAATGGGGTTCGTCAAGGCTAGAAACGACGGCACGTTGAACATACCGACACCATCTGTTTCGTCTGTTTCTATACCACGAATCCAAAACGATGCGTTTGACGAGGAAGAAGACGAAGACGACGAGTCTTTCTTTAGAGCAGGTCTTACTCTATCTCCTCCACCTAGGAACCTAAACCTAAGCCCACCAAGAAGGTCTAACTGAGTTCTTCTATTTCCTTGAAGCGGATTCTAGTGAACGGTGCTTCACCCTGCGCACATTGTATCTTCTCTGCTGATACTTTCACGATTTGGTTATCGTCTAGGAAGGCTATTCCTGAACAAGCGTCCTTCACCAACTTGATCAGATTATCAAGATCCGGCTTCTTTGTTCTCCACACCCTTGGCTTAGGATTTCTCTTTCGTTCCTGAGAGGTTGGAAGTTTTATTCCAAACTGAGCCTGCAGCATTATCGGCCCTTCCAAAGGCACGAGACCATCTTTTTCCATTTGATTAGCTACAAAGAAACGAACAGACTGTTTACCTTCCTTGCTTTTCTTTGGATCGTATGCCCTAGGAAAACCACCATGTGTAGAAAATCTCGGTCTTCCTTGAGCCACTGGTTCGCCTGGTATATTCACTGTAATTTCATTCCCCATGACAGTATACTACTACCACATTGTAATGAATATTGTGAAAGGCGTTATAGTCGAAGCCGGTATCCGACATGCATGGAAGAGGGTCAGGTGCTACACATCAAGTACAACCCTAACGTACCAATACAGAAGCGTTTTGAGAGCATCGTTCGTATCATAGTCGATATGGTAGAAGACGGTATGAGAGATCAAACCGTTAGACAAAAAGCAATCTCAATCATCAACGCTGCTAACGTTCGTGGTCACGATGAACTCGGTGAGATACGTGCAATAACGAAGTGGGTACAAACTCACATGGTCTATCGCAAGGAACCAATAGGCGTAGAGTACTTTCACTCTGCTCGAAGATTGCTTAGAGACATAGACAATGGTTCTTCCGCTGGAGATTGCGATGATTTCGTGATACTTGGAGGATCTTTACTAGGTGCATTAGGTTATCCAGTCGGGGCTCTAATAGTAGATTCGTCCGGAGACGGGGTTTTCAACCACGTCATGTTGGTTACCAAGACATTCAGCGAGACTAGGGAATTCAAGAGCAACTGGATTCCTGTGGAATTGATCTACCCAGAATTCGAACTAGGACAAAGCGTACCAATATCTCGAGTGTACCCACTGATGGCAGAGGCAGGAAGCATACGTGCGCCTGTCGGTAGAAACACAATCAGTGGTCTGGGGTCGGTAGAAATAGCTAAGTCATTGAAACCGCGTGTGCATAAGAAGAGCAATTTCGGAGAGATGCTTGCGAAGCACCCATTGGCGAAGCTGTTCAGAGGTAAGTGATTACATGCCGATTCCCAAAGACAATTCTGCTTACAAAATACTGCAAGCACCAAACTATTCCCCCATCGGAGACATAAGTTGGTCGAGCAACGAGTTTTGGGGAACCCTATTAAGCGGAGCCGTTGTGGGAGTGATGGCGGTGACACTGTTCAACCGATACTACAAATGAGATGATTAAAGATGCCAGCGATGAATATTAGCCTACAAAGACGAATTGGGAAACTCCCAAAGAGCCCAGATTACTTGGACAATGTTCCACCCTCGATCTTCGAGTATAATCACCGTGGGTTCGGTACAAGAAAGCCTACACCTACTGCCAAAGGGTTCTTTGGAATCGGTAGTGTAAACAAGGCATCTCTAAAGGGCCACGGAAACGAAATGGGCGATGGATTGCAGAGCGCATGGTATGGTAACGACGGAACTAGGTCTCTTCCGGGACCAGGAATCTTTGGCATCGGTTCAGCACCCGGAGAAGAAACGGTAATGCCTCCAAACATGGATTACAAGCCAGCTCACTGGGAAACACCCGGTTTGTTCGGAATGGGTGAAATATCCGACGCCCTAGTAAAGCACCAAACTGTTGCAGCACTACTTGGCCTCGGTATGGTCATGTACATGCTGAAGTAGTGGTGAGATGCTAAACGAAAAGAACTCTTGGGTCCTCGTGGGCGCGGTTGGAGCGCTTTTCGTTCTCTCTATAATTGGGAGGATTGAGTGATGAAGAAAAACCAGAAAAACCTAATGATAGGCGGGCTGGCACTCGGTGGTTTGTATCTTCTGACCAGATCCAATGGTTCCGTACTAGGTCCGACAAACGCAGCAGCCAGAGCTTCTTCAGCAGAAGAAGCAGGTGTCACTCCAGGTTTGTTCTATTTCATCAGCGAATCAACGGAATGGAATGACTACCAGATAGTCAAACCAGCAATCGCACCAGACACTCCAGAGATAATCATACCATACACGTACGCGAATACGGTAACTCATCTTATGGCCAAAGGAATGCCTCAGAACGTAGCAGAATCAGAAGGGCAGAAGATAGTACAACAAGGATATCCTAGTGTAGTATACAGACTAGAAACCCTATATGATAGACCTAATATGACTATAGGGGATAGAAGAGAGATATATGCACATCTAACTCCTATCTATAATGTAATGAATACACCTAGCGGACTGAGAGTCCCAGCACCCGGTGCGACTGTTTCAACAACGACACCAACGGCTGAGTCTGTTCAGGGTATGGCGATTAAAAGAGGAATCGCAGGTAATTACGAACCAACTAACATGAATCCACATATGCAATCGAACGATAGGAATGGGAACAGGGCTGTCAGAGCGAGAACAATCAGTGGAATGAAGGCTTGGACCAAGGATCATGCTCGGCAGGTTTACGAACAGAGAAGAGATATTTCTGCCACGAGAGAAATGACTCTCCGCAACATGAAAGCAGGAATGGATATCAACTTATACCAACCAGTTGACACACTGGAGATTTTCAGTGAGGCACCGCAGAGGGTTACGACAGAGGTAGAAAACGTCGGGAACGCACTCGTTAAAACGAGGGACTCTATGCGAAGGTTGCTGTGATTGAATGACGCTGGACAGAAGACGCCGCCGTAACGCCGACATCTTTGACACGGGTCCCATCGCTGGTTACGCCAGACTAGGCGCCAAGACAGGCGAGGAACCTACTTCCTCAGGTAACTCTAATTCAACATCCACTTCGACATCCACTTCGACATCGACGCCATTGCAACAAAAGATGGCAGGATTCAATGGAAACACGAGTCCTACCTCAACAGAAGAGTATCAGGGTTACACAATCAAGAAATACGGAAATGGAAAATGGCCCTCAAAGAAATACATGTTCGTTATATACGACCCAAATGGAACTATGGTAGAAGTATTGTTAGGCAGCGGTTGGGTCGGTATTTCTGCCGAGAAAAAGAAATTCATAGACGACAGAGAGGGAACGGGTTTCGTTCCGAATCAAGAATCACTCGATGCAGGCTTTGTTGCAGACAAGTCTTCAGTGGAATCAACAGTATGGTCATACGACAAGGGACTGATTAGTTACACTGATACGTATAACACTCTAAACATCGACTTTGGAATGTCAGACAACGACATAAGTGGAATGTTAGGAGGCGAAAGAGCCGGGCTTCTCGACGCTTACGAGGAAACCAGATCCAAAGCACTTGCTGACGCACACGATCCACAGAAACCACCCAATCCATATGGCCAAGGAGAGTACGTCATACCGAATGTAGGAAACGCTACAATGGCCGACCAACCTGTTCCAGGTGCTCTTGGAGATCTGTATTGGGATGGTAATCTAGCAACACACAGTTGGGATGCTCATGGTGTCTCGACTAGCAAAGTAACTGCGGTAGCTTCCAAGAAATACCCCAAGCCAATTTGCGACCCAATAGGTGGGTACGCGATGTGCATATCTCACTACATCGCATCATATGACAAAGAGACTGGCGCATTCATGGGATTCAGAGCATTATCTGCAAGCGAGGCAGAAGGAGGGGTTCCCGCTGGAATACCTATCGCAACAGTCATGCAGATGTTCACCAAGCCAGCAACATCCCTCACCACAGTTTTAGGAAAAAAGAGAGGAACAGATTTCGACATAGGTTCAGGAATAATAGGAGGAGCAAACTTCTTCTTGGACACAGAGGTAACACCAATCTGGAGAGAAGCAATCGGAATGCCGATGTCACCAGAGTCGTTTTTCCTACTAGAACCAGAACTAGCCGTTGAGAACAAAATAACAAAGATAACAACGAAACTCACGGATGCTTGGTCGATACAGCAGAGCAAAGGAGCTGCTCTGAGAAAAATCAACGCGTCTTCTGCGGCTAATCACAGCAAGATGCATAGCAATGGAACAGCAAGCGTATTCCCTAGCGGGGTCCCTAGACAAAACGCATTGAACAGACAGTTCGGCGGTACAGGTTGGGGCAACTTCAGAATAGGCGAGAAGAGCAAATTGCCATTCGGTGCGAAAGTAGAGTGGTTAGGAGAGGACGGTGCATTCGGGGCGTTTGCCAGACACCCACCAAGTATTCCTGATTGTAACACAGAAGGAAAGACAATGGTAGTGTATCGATTCCCAAGACAACTAGATCCAGTGTCAGATAAGGAGGCTTTGGAGTTCTATGCCGCAAATGGTCTTCCGGATTATAGTTTCACCAAGACGAAGCACTGCTACCCATATCCCGGAGAGAGTGCAGACAAAGACGAGTACGCGTTAATTGGCAGATTGAGAGCAGGCAATTCAGATACATTAGGCGCAGCCAAGTACAAAGCAGAAATCGGTGGTGAGACCTTTGGGGCAAGGCAGGCAATACAGTTCGTGCCAATGGTCAGCCCTTCCCTTCCTCCAGAGGATAGACACAGACCGTACATGATAAACAACCCTGCCGCTATGGCTGTTGCTCAGATGTGGGCTTTGAACCCACTGGATTCATTATTAACAATGAGATGGATGGAGAAAATGGATAGAATATGTTTCGATACGACATCTATCTCTGGTGCAGCAATAGCCGTATCAGATCCACATAAGACCGCATACTTCAACAATTCAAAGATAAGCAACGCGTACTTCATCGAAGAGGACTTCAATGTGGGTAGCACTGCTTTCGCAATAGGGCAATGTATGCTTTCGTATGAGATAGACTCTGCATCGGTGGATACCCAACTAGGAATAGTCGATGCATCCGAGAGGATGATTATAACCACTCTCCCACAGAACATAACGAGCGAGGAAGTAGGTCAGCGATCCGATAAACTACAATCCAGAAGCCCAAGGGATGGTTCTGCTGCAGGCATGAAGCGTTCCGACTATCTTCCACCAACTGTGACGTTGACAGCAGCAGACCTAGTGAGTGGTCAAGAGCCAGTCGGCATGCTAACGATACGAGATACGTTCAAGAAAATATTCGGTTTCGAACTGACGCCAGAGTGGTTCTCCACATTGTCCCTACCAGACCAAGATCCTAATAATCCTACTAGGTATATAGTAAAGACTCCCTATGGTAATTTTAGTTATCCTTACTCTATAGTAGGATTTACTATACCTGGATATTACAATGGACCTGTACTAGCATATGACGAAGAGAGGAAACCAATAGAGGCTAACGAGAGCAGACCCGGATATATCGGTTCGAAGAATACGTATATCATGTACCAAAGCCCATTCGGTCAACTGAAGAAGCACACCATCAACTTCTCCAAGGAAATCCAACAGCAACAAGAGATAGAGGCAGAAGGCGGTACTGTTACGGATGTTTTAGAAAATCAAACAGAGTCAGAGTCGGGAGCATTCGGCGAAGACTACCAAGATGTGACGCAGGAGAAGCAGAAGGAAATCCAGTTCGAGGAATGGTTGAAAGGCAGGTTGATGGAAGACTATGGCAATGTAAAGTTCACAGATACCGCAGGCAAAGCATACTTCAAATGGTGGAATAAAGATTACGTGACAGGAAAGATGTTCTTGGAGAACAATCTACCATTGCCAGGAGTCGATCTCGCACCGTATCACGCCGAAGCAGCAGCAGCAGGTATTCCGATATTCGCAGAACCAGCAACTGAAGCCGAAGGACAAGAACAACAATCGGCAGCTATAGCTGGTCTAGGCGCTTTCACCGACCCCCGTGGATTCACTGTAACAGATGTTACAGCGAAGTGGGGAGAAACCAACATGGCGAGGTCACGTTACACCGGAGATATCGGGATGTCAATGGTACCTTACAAGGCAAATGTCACTAACGAACAACTCGGATATCTTGCCATGAGCAACTTAGACGGAATAGAAAATCCAACCAACGTTGCGGGAATAGGCTCCTTGAAAGACGACATGGGCTGGAGTATCAAGGCTGCAGGAGCAGGTGCAGGAGTAGGATCTGTAATATTTGGAACAGGCATGGGAATAGCGATGATAATACCCGCAGTCGCCCTTGCAATATCCATCACTGGCGCAGCCAAATCGGCTAGGAAAGTAGCCAATATAGACGCTGACATTAAAAAGTTGAAGCGAAAATGAATCAACACCCTCTTAACAACCCACCCTCTGCGAATAGACGATGGTGGTTAGTCCTGACTATTCCGGGAGACTTATTTATGACTTCAAGGAGAAGTCTGCAGAGATCATCGATAAGTACGGCCTAACTCATTTGAGAGGAACCGAGAAACTGGATCCTGTCACCAAAGTGGCAGCAGAGTTCATCAGTTTGGCAGAACAAAGTTCCACCAACCCCACAATGACGGAATCGATGCTGGAATCCGAGAAAAGAATGTATTTGAGAACCATCGAGCAGAAGGTTCTCGAAGCATCCAAGGGACAAACCAATTCTCTGCGTGGGTTACACGCACAAGCATTCGGACAAGCATTCGTCAAGGATGTAAATTGGGATAAGACAGTCACCTCCGTCGCTAAGGAGGTCGACAGGATATCCACAAACAATAGCGACTTATTCAATTCACTGACCCCTAAGGAACAGGAACAAATGGACGAGATGTTCGCACTAGTAGTAGACTCTGTTAGGAATAAGCAATCCAGAGACCCATCTGCTATGAGTGCCCAGAAAGCAGAAGCAGACGCAGCAAGGGATCTGAAACAAGTCGAGAAACAACTGAAGAAAATAGCAAAGGGCTCGGTAAAGAAGAGGCAAACAGACCTATTCAATGACACCAATGCTCAACTTCAGAGATACCTGAAGTCATTCGCACAACTAAGAAAAGCGATGAAACCAGACGAAGTCAAGAAAGCGCAGGGGCACATTGCATCGATCAAGAGCATGATGAAAGAGTTCCGAACAAACAGAAGACTAGTTACAGATAGGGAATTGCTCGAGTCACATATCGCAGGTATCCAAGACCAATTCAGAATGCTCAACGATATGGAGGGAAGTGTCTCCGAGACAGTTTCAGCTGTTGCAGGGATATTCGGCTCATCTGGAAGAAGAACCAACAAGAGTTATTTCTCCATACAGGGATTGGGTAACATGGTTTCATACGATTCGATAAAGGATAAACACCCAGAAAGAACCAATCCGGCCCATATCAGATCAATGCAGTATTTCATGAATCAAGGACTGTCCTTCGAACAGGCGCATGAAGCAGCAAGCGCCTATGGCTTCACCCCGAAGGGAGAGAGTGGAGTAAGATATTTCGATCTTGACCAACGTGTAAATTATCTTGGTCAGGTGCCCGCCACAGAGGAGAGAGCAGAGACGTATACTATGCAAGAACATTCATCAGGTAGAAAAATGATAAATACGGGAGCAGTAACCCTAGGCGGGGTAGGTACACTGGGAGCCGTCGCTCTTCTAGGTGTCGTAGCCCTGGTAATAGGCGCAACAAGCGGTGATGACGAATGAATTTCATAAGAAACAACGGAGAGGTCGTTAAGGTAAATGACAAGGACGTCGAGACTCTAGAAGAGACGAATAAATACACTCTCTTTGGTGCAAGGCACAACCCAAGCGGTGAACAAATGGTATCAGTAATATACAAGAATGACGGACACGCTGGAGATACAGTTAATCCAGACATGGATGCAGCAATGGACCCAAGCATGTCTAATGAAGAAGCAAGACAAGAAAACGCACCCGCATTGGGACCCATAATGGAGAACCCAAGAAAGAGATTGACATGGAAGAACCTAAGACTACCTAATGCAATCGCAGGGAAGAAGGCAGTCAAAGGAAGACTATCCTCGGCAGCAGGTGCCCCAATAACGGGCTTCAGACAACTGACTTCATTGGTCCTTTCCGGAGAGTTTGATGCCAATACATCGGTCAGAGGCACACCATACATGTTCATGGTGAGAGCAGAAGACTGGTACAAGTACATCACGAACATGGATACGGTGGACATCGGTTCTGAGTTCGCAGCAGGAGTGTCCCACGCACAGAGAGCAGGTAACGCTCTCTTCGCAGCAGAGTGGCAAGCAGATCCCTCTCACTCCAATCTATCTGGAAGACTTCTTCCAGGCGGTGATTTGCAAGATGCGACAAGAAAGGGACAGATAGCATACGATGTTCTTACAAGAGGACGAGACATCTTATCCAAACAAGGCTATGGCGCTAACAACGACGAAATAATGCACAAACTGGTTTCTGATATAGTTGCATCCATGCCAATCAAGCAATACAACTTCTACACGCTGTACAATCTTCACGTAGATGAAGGAGACAAGATATACAGGGAATTCCAAAGCAGGTACATACCCCTCGACACAGCGGAGGTCGAGATGGTCTTGGAAATGCAAAGATCACTCGAGGTAGAAGGAGATGCATATGCTTTCAGAACCACATCAAACGAGGAGCAAGGAATCCTTGCTTCGAAGATGATGAGAAGCGCAGTGATGGATTACGAGGTCGGCGATACGATAAGCGTCCGGACTATTCTTCGGGCACTGAGAGACCCACCATACAATTACAGGCCAAGAGCCGTTACAATCGCAAGTGCGGGAATGAAGGAAGGATCTTCACTGAGAACCGAGGACAAGAAGACATCCACCTACATCGTTCTCGATGTTGCCAATAATTACGCCATAGACAAGATGGCGGAAGTTGGAGTAGGCAGGAAAGTCGGTGGATCAAAGGTAGGAGTCTGGGTCTTGGGATTAGATGAGAATCATCTGAAGAAAGACGACAAGCATCTGATTGACAACAGGTACGCATCCAGGTACCTAACTCTTCAAATCGCACAGAGCAACTACGACCCAACGCCACAATTCCTTGCAGTTAAGAACCAAGGCAAAGGAGGCAAGGGCACCAAGAAAGGCGGGGGCGGTAACAAGTGGACCATCGTCGACTATGCCGAAGACTATCTGAAAGCCGGAGACGGAGACAGAGACAAAGCGAAGAAGAGCATCAAGAGAGGTCTTGGTGGAGGCAGTGGTGGCGGAAAGCCAAAGAGAAACCCCGTTGGAAGAGGAAAACTACACTACATCGAGCTCTGGCCTAAGACGCAGATCGACATGAAGAGAAGAGAACCTGCTCCCGGTAGGCAGAAAGGCGAGACAAGACATGGCAAGGGAACCTCGAAGAAGGGTCAGACATATTGGACCCAAGGAGTGAGCAAGCACCTACCAGATGCACAAAGACTGC
>Ga0115012_10002248_pt1 | contig 11244 bp, 10 predicted proteins | sample TroAtlMetagenome_FD_88706 | JGI IMG/M metagenome (GOLD analysis project Ga0115012, IMG submission 88706) | Marine eukaryotic phytoplankton communities from Atlantic Ocean - Tropical Atlantic ANT10 Metagenome | ecosystem: Environmental > Aquatic > Marine > Oceanic | place: Tropical Atlantic...
CCAGCGCCACCGCTGCGCCGACCTCAAAGGAGCACCACGACGAGGCCCGAGCTGCAGCGGAGAGGACCAGCACGAACCGATCGCACTGGCGCAGCGCGGCGAGGATGGTGTCCCACCAGCGCACCCCGCCAGGGATGGAGTCGCCGCAGACAAACACCTCGACCGACAGGCGCCGAAGCACGGCGATGGCCGGCTGCAGCTGCGCCTCGTCAGCGGTGGCGTGCGAGAGGAAGATGCGCGGCGGCGGCTGGAGCGCTGGGGGGCCTGGTGGTGCATCGATGGCTGCCAGCAGGCGCCGCCACAGCAAGGCCGGGTGGGGCTCAGCGGTCACGGCGGCGATGGCGCTGCCGGCGAAGACGCCGCGCAGCAAGGCGGGGTCTCCGCCGATGAGCAGCACCCGCTGGCGCTGACCGGTCACCCGCTGAAGGGCCGCGGTCAGCAGATCGAGATCGGCGCCGTCGCTGATCACCACCACTTCCTCGGCGGCGACCGGGCCGGACAGGCGGTGCAGCGCCGCGCCCTGGCGGGCATGGGCCAGTCGCTCGGCGATGGTGGTGTTGTGGGGGCCGGCGACAAACAGGCGCGCGTGGGGCGCCGGCGGGGGCTGGGCGCAGCTCCACGAGGCGGTCTGGTGTGAGCCATCGCACAGCGGCAGGGTCTGCGACTGGCCGCAGATGCAGCGTCGCGCCGTCACCGCAGTCCTCCGCTGTGGAGGACCATCCACTGAGCGGAGCGCTGGCTGGGGCGTGGGGTCACCCCGCCATCATCCCATGGCGACCATGGACGAGCGCAGCACCGGCGCGTCTATGCCTCTGCGTAGTGGCAGATGTAGACGTAAAACGGCGGGCCGCTGACGTTACCGCGGCCGCGGGGGTCGGAGTAGCCATCGTAGTAGTCGCTGAGCTCCTGCTTGAGGCGGCGGACCTCAGACTTGTTGCGGGTCTGGTACAGGACCAGCATCTCGTCGTAGTCCTCGCCGCCTTCCTCCAGGGTCTCGATCCGAGACTCCGGGCTGGCGGTGATGCCGACCGAGAAGGTCGCGCCGCTGTCGGCGAAGTCAGAGATGCGGTTGTGCAGACGAGCGTCGCGCAGTTCCCAGTTGATGTCCATCCGTGATCCCGGTGTTGGGGGTTGTGCTGGATCTGTATCGGCTGACGGGGTCTTGTGACGGACATCTTGTGTCCGAAAAGCGTTGAAGTGTGATCTTAGCGGCGGAGTGCATGGGGTGGCTGAGTGGCGATCATGCTCGGCGACCAGGAGCGGAGCATGGAGTCGCTGGGGCTGTCGGTGGCGCGGTGTCGGCTGTGGCGCCTTTCTGTTCGAGGCGAAAGTACCCATGTCATCGTGAGTTATGGGGTTTTTCTCTGGTGGGGGTGCGATGGGGCAGCAGGAGTCGCTGTTTTCGGCAGGAGAGGCGGCCCGCAGGGCCACAGAGCTTGACCTAGAGCCTCTCGATGCCACCTTTCGCGATGCTGCTACGGCGCCGTTCCACGCCTGGTTTCCCTACCTGGAGGGATACTCTCCTCGGTTTGTTCGCCGGGTTCGCTCTGCCTACCTCCCCGCGGCACAGCGCATCCTGGAGCCGTTTTCTGGCTCGGGCACCACCCCAATTGTGCTCGCCCGCGACGGCGTCCACTGTGGCTACGCTGAGGCCAACCCAGCCATGGCCCTGGTTGGCCGGGTCAAGCTGACCGTGCTGCAGCCAGGTACCGACCGCGCGGCCCTCGCCGGTCAGCTCCTCGCCCTCGCCGATGCCCTGTCACAGCGCCTCTCGATCGAGGATGAAGCGCTGGCTGCTTCCTACCGTGCGGTGTTTGGCAAGAGCGTCTACTTCCAGCCCGAGGCACACGCCCAGGTCCTCCGGCTCCGCACCCTCAACGATGCCCTGGTGGACGAGGGCGCGCTGCTGGCCGACTGCTTCTCGGTGGCGGTGATGGCAGCGCTGCTGCCCTGCTCGCGTCTCAAGCGGGCCGGCGATGTCCGCTACAAGACCGAGTCGGAGCTGGCCAAGGGCGTGCCGGCGCTGCTGCCCACGGTCGCCGAGCGGCTGCGTCAGATGGCCGCAGACATCGCCGCAGCATCGCCAGCGCCGGGTGAGGCAGAGCTGCTCACCACCGATGCGCGTGGGCTCGCGGCGGTCGCTGCTGCGGGACGCTACGACGGCGTGATCACCTCGCCGCCCTACCTCAACGGCACCAACTACATCCGCAATGCACGCCTGGAGCTGTGGTACCTCCGCCACCTCCTGCAGAAGTCGGACCTGCGCGGCTTCCGCGACACCGTGGTCACCTCTGGCATCAACGACGTCAGCGCCAAGACCGTCTTCGAGCCGGTCTCGGCGGGGGTGGCCTCGGTGGTCCGCGCGCTGCAGGAGCGGGCCTATGACGTCCGCATCGCCAAGATGGTGGGCGGCTACTTTGTCGACATGAAGGCGGTGCTCGATGGAGTCCGCCTCTTGGTGCGGCCGGGAGGGGCGGTGTGCATCGACATCGGCGACAGCCTCTACGCTGGCGTGCATGTGCCCACCGACGCGCTGCTCGTCGAGCTCGCCAAGGGGCTCGGCTTCCGGATGGCCGAGCGGGTCTATCTGCGCAAGCGCCGCAGCAAGGGCGGCCAGGAGCTCCGCCAGGTCCTCCTGGTGCTCAAGACGCCGCCGAGGCCGCGATCGCGGGGCATCGCCAAGAAGTGGACGGCTTTCTGCAAGAGCATGCCCCACCAGAAGCCGCCGTTCTCCAAGCGCAACTGGGGCAGCCCGCTGCACTCGCTGTGCTCCTACCAGGGCAAGCTCAAGCCGGCCCTGGCCCACCACCTCATCGAGGTCTTCTCCGCTCCTGGGCAGCTGGTGGTCGATCCGTTCTCCGGCGCGGGAACCATCCCGCTGCAGGCCTGCGCGACCGGCCGTCAGGGGGCGGGCATCGACATCTCCGGTCTGGGGTATGTGCTGACCCGGGCCAAGGTCGCGGTGCCCACGCCAGCGGCGCTGCGGGCTGAGGTCACGGCCCTGGAGGCTGCCCTGACGTCGGGCACCCCCACGGACGCCGAGCACGCCTCTGCGAAGGCGGTCTCGTTCAACAGCGCCATCCCTGACTACTTCCACCCCGACACCCTGCGCGAGGTCCTGCTGGCTCGGCGCTTCTTCCGCCAGCGGTGGGGGGTCTCGGATGCCTGGGCGTTTGCCTACGCGGCCTGCCTGCACATCCTGCACGGCAACCGTCCCTATGCCCTGTCTCGTCGCAGCCACCCCATCACCCCGTTCGCGCCCACCGGCCCGGCCGAGTACCGGCCCCTTATTCCGAGGCTAAACGCCAAAATAAAAAGGGCACTGGCCAACTTTCAGTCGTTTCCGCTCCCGGGTGTGTCCCTGCAGGGCGACTGCGCGCTTCCGTGGGGACTGCCCCGTCCGGCCGATGCGGTGATCACCTCGCCGCCGTTCTTTGACTCCACGCGCTTCTACATGACCAACTGGATGCGGTACTGGTTCATCGGCTGGGAGCGGACCGACTTCGATAACAGCGTCGCCGACTTCTTCGAGACCCGGCAGAAGGCGTCCATGGACATCTACACCCGCTTCTTTGCTCGCGCCTATGAGGCGACGGCGCCGGGGGCCTACCTGGTCCTGCATCTGGGCCTGAGCAAGAAGTGCGACATGGCCGCTGAGCTTGCGGCGCGCGTGCCGCCGGGCCTGGACACCATCGGCACCTTCTATGAAGGGGTCGAGCACTGCGAGTCGCACGGCGTGCGCGACAAGGGCACGGTCAAGGGGCATGCCTATCTGGTGCTGCGCCGGCGCTGACGCGCTTGGCTACAGCGTGCGCAGCTCAAACAGGATCGGGCAGTGGTCGGAGGCCTTGGGGCGGTTGTCGCCGATGCCCTCGAAGCGCTCACCCTGGTAGCGCCGGGCGCGACCGGGCTGTCCGCGCCGCTCGACCTCGGGCAGGCCGGGGTTGCGTGCCGCCAGGCCGGCGCTGGGCAGCAGGAAGTCGAGCTGGCGGTAGGCGGGCTGCAGGCCGTAGCGCGAGCCGGCGAAGAAGTGGGTCCAGCGCTCGTCCTCAGGGAGTCGATCGAGGATGTTCTCCACCGCTCCCCACTGCACCAGCTCTCGGATCGCGCTGCGTCCCTGCACGTCGTCGGCCACGAAGTCGTTGAAGTCGCCCAGGACGATGAACGGAGCGTCGGATGGATCGGGGCCGAACCGCTCGGTGATGATCTGCCGCACTGCCTGAGCCTGCTGCTGCCGGCGGCGACGGGTGAGCGCCCGTCCGGAGCCTCGCGTGCGGTTGGGCGCACGCATGGACTTGAAGTGGTTGACGTACAGGGTCAGCCGGCCGAGGGGACCCTCGATGTCGACCTCCAGGCAGTCGCGATCGAAGACGTAGTTGGGGCCGGAGCGCAGGTGCTGCCAGCTGCGGGCATGGACGATGGGGAAGCGAGAGAGCACCCCGACGTCGATGCGCCGCTGGTCGTTTCCGTCGATGACCAGGGCGTAGGGCCAGCGATCCGGCCCGCCGAGGTAGCGATCGCGGAACTGCTTGAGCACATCGAGGCTCTCGACCTCTTGCAGGGCGAAGACGTCTGCGCGCAGTGCCTGCATCGTCAGCGCGGTCAGCTTCTTGGCCGCCGGCTCAGCCATTCGAAAGCGCAGATCCGCGGTGGTGAAGCCGTGGGTGCGGGCCTGCCGGTGATCGAACCCGCGGGCGAACAGGTAGCGGGTGAACAGATTCTCGACGTTGAAGGTAGCGATGCGCATTGCTCTCCTGCCGCTCTCACGGCTCGCCGGTGGGGTCAGGAACCTGCGGGAACGCCGGCAGCCACGCGATGGCGTCCTCGCACCAGATCAGGCGCACCTGGTCGCCAGCAGCGAGCCGATCTTCACTGAAGGCCTGGAGGATGGCGTAGTTGGAATCGTCAAAGTCGTCGAATGCGATCTCATCAAAGCTGACGTAGACCCCCATGTCGCCGTTGTCGACGCTCGCGAAGGTGTACAGCCCCGCGCCGCAGCGCCGCGCGACCACGCCAGGAGTGGTCTTGGCGGCGGGAACCCAGCCGGGATCGCGGGAGAAGGAGAAGTCCTCGAAGGCGATCCCGCCGACATTGGAGACGTTGTTGAAGCTGGCTTGATCCTCCTCAGGGGTCGAAGTGTGGGGCTCCACCAGCCGGTACCAGAGCTCACCGTCCACCGTCTTCTCCTCCAGGATCGGCAGGGTGACATCTTCCAGTCGCTGCTGCTGGCGGGGCTCAGCGAGGTAGCCGTTGGTGGTGTCGCTGGGGTAGAGCGCGGCCGGTGCGTCGCTGCGCGGCTCACGCTGGGCGATGACGGCGTCGGTGATCTTGGCCCCTGCCGTCCGCCCCAGCTCGATCGCGCGCGCCTGCACCGCGGCGTCGTCCTGCAGCGACTGCGAGAGGAAGTTGTAGACCTTGGGGTTGGCGGCCATCCACTGCATGGCCACCGCTGGATCCGTGACGGGCTCGCTGAGGAACAACACCTGCATGGGATCGTCCTTGAGCATCGCTTCGGTGAGATCGGCTGCCGTCAGCGTCTGCGGGAAGTCGAAGACCCGAGATCCTGGGGGGCCAGCAGTGACGCCGGCCAGCGCTGCGGGGGCCGCCTCCGTCTCCGCCTCAGGCGCGGCAGCGGGCTCGGCCACAGGCTCCACCTCCGCAGGCGCCGCCTCCGCAGGTGCTGCCTCCGCAGGTGCTGCCTCCGCAGGTGCCGCGGGCTCGGGATCATCACACCCCCAGGCGAGCGCCAGGGAAAGGAAAGGAATCAGCTCAGCACGCATCGGCACCTCATTGGCAAGCTCGGGTGAGACTACCGCATGGGGCGCAGGGGCTGTGCATGACCCAGGCGGGCAGTCCGCGGTGGATGAGATCTCTTATGTTCAAGATTATTGAACCTTTATGACAAAACAAATCGCTTTTTTTGATGTTTGAGCTGCCGTACGTTGTCTGCAATCAGGAGCCTTCGATGCGATGTACTGCGCTTGCCCTCCTTCCGCTGAGCCTTGCCTGCTCTGACTACAACGTCACGGAGCTGACCCCTGACGCCTTCAGCGGCGACGACACGGCTGCGCCCACGGTCGATGAGCCCTTTGAGGAGGAGGAGGAAGACGACTGCGTCGAGAGCAGCACCGCGTTCGACATCGAGGAGGTCTCTGCGCTGCAGGATGCCTTCGGGCTGCCCCGGGTGCGCGACGGGCTCACCCTCCAGCTGGAGCCGGATATCCTCGACGGCGGCGTCACCTGGCGTCCGGTCACCGTCCAGGTCCTGGTCATGTACCCGATCTGGTTCTTTGAGACCTATGACGACTCCAACTCCCTGACGGTCCACTTTCACCCCGCCCGCAACCCCCTGGAGGCGCAGTCGATCTCCCAGAGCATTCGCATCCGCAAGGACGAGCTCGAGTGGTCGGAATTGCTGCTGCCAGCCGATGCAGACTGGTCGGGAAGCGACCGCAACCAGATGTCAGCGTGGCTGGACTTTGATCTCCGCGACCTGGTCCCGGAGGAGGGGTACACCATCACCGACTACTTCGTCTCCCTGGAGTGGGACAACATGGGCTACCCCAACGTCGGGTACTCAAACTTCGAGCTGAATTGCGCCCAGAACTGGACCGACTACGGCAGCGGCGGCGGCTATGTGCAGAACTCCGGCCAGGACTGCTCGTGGCCGATGCTCAAGATCGAGATCGAGACGCTTGATCCCGGCGACTGCGAGTAGCCTCAGCGCGGCGCGGCCGGCTCGGCGCTGCCTGTGCGTGGCGGGCTCGTGCTGGCGCGCCATGCGTTCAGGTGCTGGCGGAGGACATGGGCCAGCCAGGCGGCCTCCTCCGCGCTCAGATCGAGGCCCAAGGTGGCGGACTCTTTGCTGCCGCGGCGGCCCATGATGATGTCCTGCCAGCGACGGGTGAGGGCGATGCGGCCGATCTTGGAGATCTCGCTGAAGGCGACGCGGAGCTCGCCGCGGCCTCTGCCGGTGCGCAGGACGAAGCCGCGCGGCTCGATGCGGATGTGAGCGTGCTCAGCGCCCAAGAGGCTGAGCGCAGCCCAGGTGGAGGCGGCAAAGACTCCGATGGCCGCTCCCGTGGTCACAGCATCCAGCAGCATGCCGAGCGCGGACGGCAGCAGGGACAGCGCCAGCACCACCGCCAGCGTTGGGGGGGTGCCTCGAGCGGCGACCCGCGCCGCTGGCACCAAGCCGCGATCGGTGAGCCAGATGAGGGGGAGGGCGAAGAGGAGAATGGCGAGCCCTCTGAGCGGGCTCAGTCCGATCATCACCGAGCCGATGATCCCGCTGAGCAGCGCGATCGCTGCGCCGATGCGAAATCCCATCACCAGCAGGCTGTTGCTGCACGGCAGCGTGTACTCCAGGCCATCGGGCCGGGTGTGTTTCTGGACGCGCGCAGGGACCTCCACCATCTGATTGGCATATCACTGGTGAGAGGTTGCGGCTCACTCTGGCGGCTCCGAGTCTGATGTTGGCGCTGAGCAGTCGGCAGCGTCTGGCTCCGATACGCTTGGCAGATAAAGGAGACGCGATGTCGCTCTATGGTTCCTTGACCTCGCCAGGCCCCAGCGGCTTTGGCTACAGCAGCACCGCCCAGGGCGTGCTCGCCGGGCTCGATCTGACCGGCAAGACATACCTGGTGACCGGCTGCAACTCAGGCCTGGGACTGGAGACCCTGACGGCGCTCTCTGCTGCTGGAGCCCGGGTCATTGGTGCCGCACGGACCGAGGCCAAGGCCGCAGCGGCCTGCGCGGCGGTGCCTGGCGATGCGGTGCCGCTGGTCTGTGAGCTCTCCGAGCCGGACTCGGTGCGGGCCGCAGTGCTGACGGTCCAGTCGCTCGGCGGAGCGCTGGACGGCATCGTCGCCAACGCCGGCATCATGGCCCTGCCCCAGCGGACGCTGCAGCACGGCTACGAGGCCCAGTTCTTCACCAACCATGTCGGCCACACCCTGCTGATCACCGGCTTGCTGGAGCGACTCTCCGCCGACGGCCGGGTGGTGATGGTCTCCAGCAACGCCCACACCCGGACCTACCCCCAGGGCATCCGCCTCGACGATCTCTCCGCGGCGCGTGGCTACACCCCGTGGGGTGCTTATGGCCAGTCCAAGCTGGCCAATCTGTTGTTTGCTCGACACCTCGCGGCCCGCCTGCCGCCCGGGCAGACCGCCAACAGCATCCACCCAGGCGTCATCGCCACCAACATCGTCCGTCGCCTGGGCGCGGGCACGCAGTGGGTCTGGAGGAACGTCGGCCCGCTGCTGGCCCTCAAGTCGATCCCCGAGGGAACTGCGACCCAGTGCTATGTCGCGGCCCATCCCGACGGCGCCCACACCACCGGGCAGTACTGGAAGAACTGCAACGTCGCAGTCTCCAGTGCCCATGGGCAGGATGATGCCCTGGCCGCCGCCCTCTGGGAGAAGACCGAGGCGATCATCGCCGATCTCTGATGCCCCTATGCGTAGGGATCAGCGTCGGGGTTCTCCAGCAGGTACTCCGCCCACCACGCCATCTGGATCGCCTCCAGCACGCCCTCGTTGCTGCCCTTGGGATCGTCGCCGAAGTCCTCTAGGGCGACCACTCGCGCGTGCAGCTCGGTGAACCGGACCTTGAGCGGGTGATCGTCGGGGTACAGGTCAAACAGGGCCTCTCCGAGGGGGAGGAAGTCGTTCCAGGTCAGCATCGGGCCTCCACAGTCCGGGCCATATCCCACAGCGCGTCGCCTGTGGCCTTCTTCGCTGCGCAGGGGCGTTCTCTTGCGCTACGCTCATGCCCAGTCCCAGGAGGCTTCCCCCGGATGATTGCCCTGAGCGCAGCCGTGCTAATCCTGATCTCGTGTGGTGCTGACGACAGCGGCGCTCGTGCAGCGCCTGAGGAGAGCGTCGAGACCGCTGAACCCGAGACCACGCCGCCGACCCAGGAGGACGCCGACGGCGACGGCTGGAGCACGATCATCGGCGACTGCGACGATGCTGATCCCGACGTCCATCCCAACGCCGAGGAGGTCTGCGATGGCGCGGACAATGACTGCGATGGTGCGACGGACGAGGGGGTGTCCATCATCATCTACGCCGACAGCGACGGCGATGGCTTCGGCGACGAAGGCACCGCCGCTGAGGGCTGCGAGGCCGGCGCAGGGCAGTCCACCATCGCCGGGGACTGCGACGACACCGACAGCGACATCCATCCCGACGCGGTCGAGCAGGACGACAACACGCGCGATGAGGACTGCGACGGTCTGCTCGGTGAGACGGGCGGGGTCGCGGTGACGTTTGCCGACTGTGATGGCGCCGAGAGCCGCTTTGTTCAGGCCACCGACAGCGACTCCCGTCTGCGCATCATCAGCATCCTCGATCCCGCCACCGACGGCGGCAGCATCGATGTGCGCGTCGACGTCAACGAGCCGACGACCCTGGTGCTGTCGGGCGACGGAGAGCGGCAGTGGGTGATCACGGAGGTCAACCCCGACACCATCGAGCGCGTCCTCGTCAGCAACGAGGCATCGGTCACTGTGGACGGCCTCTCGAGCGTCATCGTCGACATCTTCAGCGAGGCGATCGACGATAGCAGCCTCAGCGAGCCTGTGGACTCCTGGGACGATCCCGACGCCCGCAGCCTGCTGTTTGAGGTGGAGAACCGCCGCCTTCAGTCCCTGGACTCCTTCCACAGCTGCCACCGCACCAGCGCCGTGACCATCACCAGCGGCACCCCGCTTGCGGTCACCGAGGGCTACCCCGAGTGCGGCGAGGAGAGCGAGAGCTTCGAGAGCCTGGCCGCTCCCGATCGCGGCGTGGTCGCGGCGGTGGCTGGCTGTGCGTCGGTGGTCAGCGAGTCGGCGCTCTGCCTGAGCACGACCGCTGCCGGGGTGGTGGCCACCGGCCTCGACAGCGGCGCAGCCTGCACGGTCATCGACAGCGACGTCGATCTCACCGCCCAGAGCATCACCTGGGGGGGCGATGACCTCTACCTGTGCAGCAGCGAGCACCGCATCTTGACCCGCCTGGATCTCGGCGATGGCACCCTGGAGAAGGCGTACATCTACTGCGATGGTGTGACCGAGTGGGGCGGCGAGCTGCTGCTGTTTCCCCACAGCGACGATCCGTTCTTTGATGCCTGGCGCGGCTACACCTTCTACTCCTTTGAGACCGCGCAGTGCGTTGGCCCAACGCAGATCCTCCCCGATGCGCCGGTCGAGACGCGGTTCACCACTTCGGGCGATGTCCTGTCGGCCCTCTGGGGCACTGGCGAGACGCTCCAGCGCTACGACCTACCCGACATCGACCTCATCGACACCGTGACCCTGGAGGGGGTCGAGGGGCTGCTGTATGGACTGTCGGCGCTGGGTGGCGACCGCGTGGTCATCAACACCTCTGCAGGCGGCTTCCTGCGCATCCACAGCGCCACCACCGGGGAGCTTTTAGATGCCGTCCCGGTCGCTGAGGTCAGCAGCGGTCTGGTCTGCGTGGAGAACTGAGCGGTCGGGCTAGTCGGCCTGCTCGGCGGCGCAGGTGCGCTCGATCCACACCGCCCCGAAGGGAACCATGGAGGCCACCAGCAGCGCGGCGGCCCGCGTGAGTGGCCATCGCTGGGCCATCATCGACAGGACGAGGGCGGCCACGAAGGCCATGAACAAGACGCCGTGGGCCATGCCCAGCACCTTGACCATCTGCGGCTGGTCCAGCCCATACTTCAGGGGCATCGCGATGAAGACGAGGAGGACGTAGGAGATCCCCTCGATGGCGCTGATGGCGCGAAAGCGGCCGAGGGGGCTCTGGAGGAGAGACATGCCGGTCCCTTATCCCGTGCGTCTTTCCATCGCGGATACCCTTCTGCCGATGCCACGATAGGGCGACGGTATACAGCCCGGAGTTGCACTGTGGAGATTGAGGTCAACGGCGTCGTACACGCACTGGATGTTGAGGATGAGATGCCCTTGCTGTGGGTGCTGCGCGAGGAGCTTGGCCTGCGCGGCACCAAGTTCGGCTGCGGGCTCGGGCAGTGCGGAGCATGCACCGTGCACATCGACGGCCGTGCACGGCGCTCCTGCATCACGCCCGTGTCCGCGGTGAGCGGAAGCTCGGTTCGTACCATCGAAGATCTCTCCCAGGACGGGGACATGAGCCCGGTCCAGCTGGCCTGGCTCAAGCTCGCGGTGCCCCAGTGTGGCTACTGCCAGCCGGGCATGCAGATGGCGGCCACTGCCTTCCTGGAGCAGCGCGCCGCGGCCGCCCTCGCCGCCGA
>Ga0115012_10002249_pt1 | contig 11241 bp, 5 predicted proteins | sample TroAtlMetagenome_FD_88706 | JGI IMG/M metagenome (GOLD analysis project Ga0115012, IMG submission 88706) | Marine eukaryotic phytoplankton communities from Atlantic Ocean - Tropical Atlantic ANT10 Metagenome | ecosystem: Environmental > Aquatic > Marine > Oceanic | place: Tropical Atlantic Ocean...
CAGCCTTTCCTTTTCTTTCGTTTTCTTTCTCCTCTCCTTTCTCGGTCTCTTTCCTTTCTTTCCTTTGCTTGTCTCTCTCCCCCCTCCCCCCTTCTTCCCCCCCCCCCCCCCCCCCTTCAGCTCTCCCTACCGCGCCTGCTGCCGCGTCCGCGGGGAATGGGTGACTCCAAAAAGCAGGACTCGCTCGGACTGACCGCGCCGCTCCCCGCAGGGCCTCAAGAACTACGTTGTGCGGGGCATGGCATTCAGCCCGGACGGGGCCAAGCTAGCGGTGGCCCAGAGCGACAACATCATCTTCGTGTACAAGCTGGGTTCCGGATGGGGGGAGAAGAAGTCCATCTGCAATAAGTTCCTCCAGGCTTCGCCGCCCACAGCAGTGTGCTGGCCGATTCTGCGGCCTTACGAGTGCGTCTTCGGGCTCGCCGAGGGGAAAGTCAAGATCGGCCAGCTGCGGTCGAATAAGGCAGCCACTCTCTACACGCACCCGCAAGGCGCGGCCGTGGTGGCGGTCGCTGGTTCGAAAGAGGGAGACGCCATTGTTGCCGCCCACGCGGACGGGTCAATGTACGTCTTCAGCTTCGAGGGGCAGAACCCCGTCGTTCAGCTTTTCGCGAACCACCCCGTGGCACCCGTGGCCCTCTCGTGGGGCAACGCCATCTGTGCCGCGGGAGGGGACGGGCAAGCTCTCCTGTACAATCCCCAGACCGGGGATGTCGAGGGCACGTTCGACCACCGCAAAGCGGATCGCGCGCGGGACTACACACAGGCGGCGTTCAACCCTTCGGGGGACTGCGTCGTGCTCGGGGCCTACAACACGCTTCAGATACTGCTGTACAACCACCAGCGCGGGTTATGGGAGGACGCGGGGCACAAGAAGATAGAGAACCTCTACGCCGTCAGCGCCCTGGAGTGGAAGCCCGACGGCTCCACGTTGGTGGTCGGCAACGTGGCGGGCTGCGTGGACTGCTGGGAGGCCTGCGTAAAGAAGGTGAACTACATGGGGAAGTTCGAGTTCACGTACGTCTCTCAGAGCCAGGTTATCGTCAAACGCCTCCAGACGGGCTCTCGGATCGTGCTGATGAGCCGCTTCGGGCACGAAATCGCAAAGGTGAACATCAAGGACGATCGGTACCTCGTCGCCCACACCTGCGAGACCCTGCTGCTCGGCGACCTCGAGTCGTGCAAGCCTAGCGAGATCCCCTGGCGCAGCACGGGCACGGAGAAGTTCATTTTCGACAACCCGCACTTCGCCATCGTCTACTACGCCGGGGAGATGAGCATTGTGGAGTACGGCTGCAACGAAGTCGTCGGCGTGTGCCGGACAGAGAACATTAGCCCGTATCTGCTCTCCATCCGGTACGCCCCGGCGTCCGCCCGCCTGGAAGAGAACAAGAAGATCGCCTACCTCGTGGACCTTCAGACTGTCAAGATCGTCAACCTGGTGACGAATAGCACCCTTGCGACCGTCCTGCACGACGCAAAGGTTGACTGGCTCGAGCTGAATGAGCATGGAACCCACCTGCTCTTCCGCGACAAGAGACGGCAGCTGCACCTCTACGAGCTGAAGTCCCAGAAGAGCTCCACACTGCTTAGCTACTGCTCCTACGTGCAGTGGGTGCCCGGTAGCAACGTGGTGGTGGCGCAGAACCGGGACAGCCTCTGCGTGTGGTACTCAATCGGGGCTCCTGACCGGGTGATGATGTTCCGCATCAAGGGCGACGTGGAAGACATCGAGCGGGCGGGGGGGCGCACGGAGGTGATCGTGAACGAGGGGGTGGACGTGGCGTCGTACGCCTTGGACGAGAACCTGATAGCATTCGGCACGGCTGTGGAGCTCGGTGATCTGGATCAGGCGGCAGATATTCTGGACCCCTTGGAGCTCACCCCAGACACCGAGGCGATGTGGATGCAGCTCTCCCAGCAGGCGCTGGAAGACCGCAAGCTTGTGATCGCCGAGCGATGCTACGCGGCGCTGGGGTACGTCACCAAGGCGCGATATCTCCACGCAACAAACAAAATGGCCCACAAGGCTTCCAAGGACACGAACTCAGACGGAACCAACAACTTTTACGTCAAAGCGAAGCTATCGGCCCTGGGGAAGCAGTGGCAGGCCTCCGAAAACCTGCTCCTGGAACAGGGCAAAGTTGACGACGTGTTGAACATGTACATCGAGATGCACCACTGGGAGGATGCTATCTCCGTGGCCCAACGGCTGCAAAGCCCGGAGGTGGAGACTCTCCGCGACAACCACTACCAGTGGCTACTCGAGACGGGCCAGGAAGGCGAGGTTGCACGGATCCACGAACGGGAGGGCCAGTTCGTCCAGGCTATCCCGCTTTACTTGAAGTCGGGCCAGCCTTACAGAGCCGCAAAAGCGATCATGGACCATGACATCCAATGCGGGCCAGAACTCATGGACAGCGTCATGTCCGCCCTGGGCGGGGCGGGCATGCTGGAGCAGCTAGGGTCCTTGTACGAGCACCAGGGAATGCTGCACGAAGCTAAGGATGCTTACCTCAAGGGAAACGCGTTCCGAAAGGCTCTCAATCTCTGCAAGCGCGAGAGTCTTGGGGAAGTCCAGGAGATTGAGGAGGATTGGGGGGACTGGCTAATGCACCAGCGCCAAACGGACGCTGCCATCAACCACTACATCGAGGCGGGGACGTACGAGAAGGCAATGCAAGCGGCGACAGAGGCGTGCCAGTGGTCGAAAGCCGTTTCCATCATTCCCAACCTGGACAGGAAGGTTGCTGTACCGTACTGCATCAAGATTGCACGCTACTATGAAGACTCTCGGAATTTCGAGGAAGCAGAGCGTTACTACATCCTCTCGGACATGCCCAAGGCGGCTTTGAACATGTACGCGACCGTGGCGAAGTGGGACGCCGCCCACCGGGTCGCGACTGGATACCTGACGGAGTCGGAGATCAAGCACTTCTACACTTTGAAGGCTTCCGACCTGGAGAATTCAGGAAAACTCAAGGACGCAGAGAAGATGTACATCACCGTCAAGGAGTACGACCTGGCCATCAACATGTACAAAAAAAAGGGGATGTACGACCAGATGATCCGTCTTGTCAGCATCTACAGGAAAAACCTTCTGAAGGACACCCACCACCACCTCGCCCAGCAGCTAGAGGCCTCCATGTCCTTCAAAGATGCGGAGGAGCATTACGTCCAGGCCCAGGAATGGAAGGGCGCCGTGCAGATGTACCGTGCCCAAAACATGTGGGACGACGCTCTCCGGGTGGCTCGGCACCACGGGGGGGCCAACGCCTCGAAGCAGGTCGCCTACGCGTGGGCAGTCAGCCTGGGAGGAGAAGAAGGGGCCAAGCTGCTCAACAAGTTCGGGCTCACGGAGCCAGCCATAGAATACGCCATCGAGTCTGGGGCCTTCATGCACGCCTTCGACTTGGCGAAGCATAGCATGAAAAGCAAGCTGCCGGAGGTCCACTTGAAGTACGCCATGTTCCTAGAGGACGAAGGGAAGTTCAAGGAGGCTGAGGCCGAGTTTATCAGGGCGGAGAAGCCGCGAGAGGCGATCGACATGTACATTCACCAGCAGGACTGGAACGGTGCTGTTGGCGTGGCGAACGACTTCGACCCGTCTTCCCTGCCTGACATTTATGTCGCGAACGCGCGATTCCTGTCGGGGCGGAAGGACTTCGCGCAGGCTGAGGCGCTCTGCTTGCAGGCAAAGATGCCCGAGGCGGCGATAAAGATCTACAAGGAGTCTGGTCAGTGGGAGGAAGCGCTACGCGTGGCGGAGACCTATGTCCCCTCCATGACAGAGGAAATCAGCCAGCAGATGGACGCGAACCAGAGCCAGCCGTCACAGGCGCTGCACCAGATCGTTTCCAAGGCGAAATCCTTGGTCTCAGCGAACCGCCACTCGGAGGCCATAGAAATGTACATGCAGGCCAACGGCTCGAACAAGTCGGAGATGGACGAGGTCGCAGCGATGTGGGAACACGCAGTCAAGCTCGCAGCCGTACACGCGCCTTACAAGGTCAAAGAAGTCGCCTCGTCAGCAGCTGGCCGGCTCACCCGAGCTGGCCGCCACATTCAGGCTGCGGACATCTTCATCAGTGCCGATCTCTTAAAGGAGGCCATCGACATCTGCATGGAAGGAGGGTTGGCCGAAAAGGCCCGGGAAATTGCCACCGGGGACAGCGCCCTGATGAGCTACTTAGATAATAGTCGAGGGGAGGGGGCACCGGGGGCCGAGGCCGGCAGCCGGCCGCCGGCGGAGGGTCGGGGGGACGAGATCGAGATGCTGTTGCAGCAGGGTCAGTACGAAAAGGCGAAGGACCTCGGCATGAAGCAAGGGGCGAAGTCCTGGAACAAGATGGCCATGAAGGCTGCGAAGCAAAAGATCTACCACAGCCGATGCGGTGACGCGGCGGCGCTCCTGGCACACTGTGAGAACCCCGACGACGACAACCTCATCAAGATGTTGAAGCATGTTGCGGTCGATTTGTTAGGAGGACACAGCGACTCCCCTGCTCTCAAGGCGTCTTGCACAATGCTGCACAATGCGGTCCGTAGCCTCGAGCTCATCTCGAGCCAGCACTCCCTCCTGCAAGAATTCAAGCAGCTCCTTGAAGCTACCCATTTCTCCTGTCTCAAACAGGAATGCCAGGAGGCCGGCCTGAAGAAGCTGGCAGCAAAGCAAGCGGCAGCTCTCCTCCGGTACACGGCATTCGTGCCTGCCGACAAAGCCTTCTACGAGGCCGGCATCGCTATGCGGGAGTCCGGTGAGCTCAATATGGCCTTTGTGTACCTGAACCGCTACTTGGACCTTATAGAGGCCATCGATGAACCTGACGGCGAGCAACTGGACAATGCCGACTTTGCTGAGACGGACATCCCCTACGACTTTGCTCTCCCCAGTGAGCACTTCTTGGCCGAGGGGGAGCGAGAGGAGGTGCGGGACTGGGTGCTGACTCTCAGCATGGACCAACGCGTGGATCAGGCCCTGACCTTACGCACGTGCGACAGCTGCGGAGTAGACACCTATTCTGCAGGCATTAGATGCCATGCCTGCCAGTCAGAGTCCGAGATGTGTATTGTGACAGGCTACCCCATCCTCCCTGGCGAACACGTCAATCTCACGGGGGTCCCGGCTTGTCGCACTAACTGGAACGCATACGTAGCCCACTTCAAGTCGTGCCCGTGGACGAGGCAGCCTCAGAGCCCTATGTATTGAATCTTCGAGAAGTAGGAGTCCGACATTGGAGATCAGTATCCCATCACAGCAGCAAGAGAGTGTAATATTATTTGCATCGACGGCAGAATGCCGCGCACCGGGACCGAAGACCCCCTCAGAGCTCGCCAGCTTTCTTTTTCTTAGCCTCCTCTTCCCAGTACTCGTTCTTGGCCTCTGTCAGCGCCTGCTTCGAAGGGCACTTGCCGGGCCCCAGAGAGGTCGCGACGAAGTCATTCAATTCGTCCAAAGAGTCCTCCGGGCCGTAGTAATTGAAGAGCTGCGGTTCATTTTTTGCCCCCGCGGGGTAAAGGATAGCCTTGGGAACCCCTCCGCCAATCATTTTGTACGTCGGACCGTGCAGCAAATCATTGCCGAAAACGTCGAATTCGTACATGTCAAGTTCAGGTGAGATCTTGGCGAACCTTCGGTACTGTGGGAGGAAATTGTGGCAGTGAGGGCAGCCTGGGCGGTGGTAGATCACCATCGTGTCCCCTGGCGCGGCAAGAACCTTTTTGGAGAAGTCTCGAGCCGTCAACACGAAGGACCCGGTCGCACCCTCGGGCTTTGGTGGGGAGGATTCTGCGAGCTTGTTGAAGAAGGGCTCCGTCCTGCCAGCCAACATATTTTTGAGGAAACCGGTAATGTTTTCCGCAGAGTATTCTCCTCCGAACCGGTACTTGGCGGCTGTCTCCTTCGAATCCACACACCCGAAGCGGGGCTGAATGGCGTCCTCGAAGCCCAGGTCTTCGACCCCTGCCTCCGTGGCTATCTCCACCCAGAACTGGATTCCAGACTCTTTGAAATCGGCAGCGACACTTCTGAGCTCTTCGGCGTAAGCCAGCGTCTGAGGGGTCTGCTCGGCAGCTTCAGGGTGCCCATCGGCGAGGTGTTTGCCGTCCTCACCGGCCGGCGTTCCCTCTTCCGTAATTAAGAGCTTGCAAACCTTTGAGCCTGTATTCTCCATTGAGCTGAAGTGCTTGACATTCTCCGCAGTCAGAACGGCCACGCGCGCGGCGATGTTCTCCATAGCGAAAGCTTCGATTGCCCCCCACCCTTCTTCGAACTCCGAGGCGGGCATTGTCGTCACCATCTCTTCCCGCTCACTTTTCCAGAGTGTCGGCTTAAGTACAGCGAAGGCAGGCTCGCTCACACCGAAGATTTCGGCGGAGCGAGTCAAACCAGGCTCATCAACAAGAAAGTAGCTGATTCGGCTGTACCCTTCCACCTCATCGAGCTTCTTCTTGCGGTGGTACTCGCCCTCGGCGAGCTCGAAGAAAGCCTCCTCCGCAGACTCTATATCAGCTTCGGCTTCTGAATCGATGAAGAGAGCCACCGCGCTCATCCCCTCCTTGCTCAGCTTTTCCTGCAGCACGTCTGGGCTGACGTGTTGAACGCCCTTGGCCTGGAGAAGCTTAATCTCCTCGATCATTGCTTCCGTCTCGCGGTTAACCACTTCAGTGACGGGGATGCCGCCCATCCACACCATCATGCGCGGGATCCCTTGGAGCTCCAGCTCCTCGTACAGCGTTTTGTCCTTCTTCACGTCGATCTCCACGAAGGTCACTGGGGGGTCACTGTCCTCGAAGGCGGCTGCGGCGGCCTCGAAATGAGGCTTCAGGCGCTTGCAATGCCCGCAAAAGTCGGCGTAGAACTTGGCAATCACAAGCCCGCCGGCGTCTGCCGCCTCCGCCAGAAGCGCATTGATGCCCCCACCGAGCCCACTGACGTCCTCCATTCCCAACACGGCCCCCGCCGCCAGCCCGGGCCCGGCCCCGCCCCAGCCTCCCGCCAGCGCCAGCACCAGCGCCAGCGCCCCCGCCCCCGCCCGCCTCTGCCCCATCGCGCCCCCTGCCCCCGCGAGCCCTGCCCCCCCGGCGAGCGGGCCACCCCCTGCCCCCCCGGCCCGTGCCGGGCCTCTGAGCTGTAGCAGGGGGGGGTGGCCCAGGCAGGGTGGGCCATCTTACATAAAAATAGTGGCGGGCTTCTAGTTGCGCCGGCGCTCGAGGGGGCCGGGCCCTGCTGGCGGGGGGCTGGCAGCGGCCGAGCCCCCGGCCGCGGGCGGGGCTCACAGCTTGCGCCGGGCCCCCTTCCCCCCGGCCTTTGCAGACTTTTGCGCCTTGGCCCGCTTCTTGGCAGGCGTTGTGCCAGGGGGGTCGTCCAGTCCAGCCCAAGCACATATGGGCCCCGGCCAGGGCGGCTTCTGGTTCGCCTTCCCGTGCTCGCGCCCGTAGAATATTATCTGCAGGTGCAGGGCGTTCCAGCTGCTCTCTGGGAAAAGGCGCTTCAGGTCGGCCTCAGTCCGGACCACCGAGGAGCCGTCGCTCAGCCCCCAGCGTGCCGCAAGGCGGTGGATGTGGGTGTCAACGGGGAAGGCGGGCACTCCAAAAGCCTGGCTCATCACGACGCTCGCCGTTTTGTGCCCCACCCCGGACAGCTTCTCAAGGTCCTCAAAGGTGCCGGGAACTTCCCCCCCGTGCTCCCGCACCAGGGCCTCGCTGAGGTTGGCGAGGTACTTCGCCTTCGAGGGCGCCAACCCGATCTCCCGAATGAGCTCTCGGATGCGGCCCTCCCCAAGCGCCGCCATGGCCGCCGGGGTGGGCCCCGCGGCGAACAGTGCGGGGGATATCTGGTTCACCTTCTTGTCCGTGCTCTGCGCAGAGAGGACCACGGCGCAAAGGAATTGGAACCGTGAACCGTGGTCCAGCGGGATAGGCCGAGAGCCTTCCGGGTACAGCTGCTGCAGCTCCACACGGATGCGGTCCGCCTTCGCCTGGAGCTCCGCTCCCGAGCTCCCCCCCCGCCCCCCCCCGCCCAACGCCCCATCCTCCGGCTCCCTTTTCCGCTTCGGGACCTCCTCGCGAGCCCCCATGCCAGCGGGGGCGGTCCCGGGCCCGGCTTTAGCCTCGGCGAGCCTCGCCACGAGGTCCGCCTTACGCCCCGCCGTCGCAAGCCCCCTCGCCTGCAGCTCTACCTTCAGAGCTGCCACCGTGAGCCCCGAGAGGGCGGCCGCAGCCCCGTCCTCTGCACCCACCCCCCCCGGCGCCCCGCCACCCCCCGCCGCCCGCGCCCGCCCCGCCGCCCCCATGCCCCGCGCGCGGCTCGCGCCCGCGCCCGCGCCCGCGCCGCCGCCGCCGCCGCCGCCGCCGCCGCCCGCCGCAGGGCCCCGGAACGCGAACGCGGCCAGCGCCGCCCGCGCCCCCGCGCCCGTCACGCCCAGCCGCGCGCCCATGGCGCCCCGCCCCCCCGCCCCGCCCCCGCCCCCCCCCGGACAGCGCCGGGGGGGAAGAGAGAGGGGGCGGCGGGGGGGGGGGCGCCGGCGGCGGCCGGGGGCGGGGCGCCGGCGGCGGGCGGGGCGGGCGGGGCGGGGGGGATGTTCGTGGTGGCGGCCGCGCGCGCGGGGGTGGTGCTGGTGCCAGGGAACCTGGGGGCGGACGAGCTCCCGGGGGAGGTGTGGGGCCGGCTGGAGAGCAAGGTCGTGGGGCAGGCGCTGGGGAGTGCGGGGCTCTGCGTGGCCGTGCACAAGGTCCTGGGCTACTCCCCAGGGGAGGTCCTACACTCGGAGGGGTCCGTGCAGTTCAACGTGCGCTGCCAGCTGATGATGTTCCGGCCCTTCAAGGGGGAGGTGCTGGAGGGCACCGTCGCGGCCTGCCTGTCGGAGGGGGCGGTCGTGGACTGCGGGGTGGCCCGGGCCTTCATCCCGCGGGAGCGCCTGCAGCAGCCGTCGGAGTTCGACGAGCAGGAGGGGGTCTGGGTCTGGCGGGAGTCCGGGGAAGACCTCTACATGGAGGTGGGGCACACTGTGCGCTTCAGTGTGACGGATTTCAACCCGGAAGAGGCGAAGAAGAATCAGCACGGGACGGCAGTCACGGCGGCTGTGGACGCGGACGGCTTGGGTGTGAAGGACTGGTGGTTGCCACCAGCGGAATGACTCAAGTGCGGGAGGGGGGGGGGGGGGCGGGAACGGCAGTGGCCCCTGGGGGCGGGCCCCCCCCGGCCCCCCCCCCGCGGGCGACCCCGGGGGCCCGGGGGGGGGCGGGGGGGGGGGGGGGGGGGGGGGGGGGGTCGGAATAGCAGTAGTACCTGTGTGGCGCGCCACCGTCGGCCATCGCTCGGCGCGATGCTCGGGGGGCTCGGAGGGGACAGGGGTCCGGGGGAAGACGCCGAGCTCCATAACCTCCAATGTTATTAAAATAAACGAGCAAAAAAATCGATCAATACTTTCATTCAGTTCTGGTCGGGCAGCCCCGGAGGCTGGTAGATCTCGTCCTCGGAGGCTTGATGCTTCCAGCCGCTGCGAATGGGGTGGGAGGAGATGTCCACGTCACTTGCGAGGATGCCGCGGGAGCCCTGCACCAGGAACTCGCGCAGCCCCGGCCCGCTGCCCAGAGCGCGGTGCTTCCCGCCCTTCACATCCGCGCCGGTGAGCAGCTCGGCGACTCCCCTCTCTTTCTCGATGGCCTCCAGGAGCTTTTCCGCCTGGACCGCCCGCGTTTGCCAGAACTCCATCACCTCCACGGCCTCCTGCCGCGACCTCTCGGATAGCTCAAGCGCCTGCTCCACTTTCGCGACGTCCAACTCGGCACGCTCGCGCTCGGCCCCGGTCGCTGCCTCGACCTTGCGGCCCAGCTCACCGTACGCCGTGCTCAGAGCGGACTCCAGCTCGGCCTCCGCGTCCCGGGCCTGCTCAGAGAGCTTAGCCTTGAGCTCGCCACGCAGGTTCTCAGCGCGGTCGTCCACCGAGGCCTCCGCAGCCTCCGAGCGCGAGAGGGCCTCCGCGAGGGCTGCGTCGGTGACGGAGAGGGCCTCGCCGAGCCGTTCGACCTCCGCCAGGTGCTCGTCGGCGCGGGCCAGGGCTGCCTCGGACGCTTCCTCTGCAGCGCGGCCCCGCTCTTCGGCTGCCTCGGCCGCTGCCCTGAAGGCAGCCTCGGCTTTTGAAGCACGCTCGTCGGCGCTCTTCTCGGCCGCGACGACCTTCCTGTCCGCGTCTCTCTCGGCCTGCTCACGCTGCTGCTGGTCGCGCCGGGCCCGACTGAGGGCCTCGGCCTGGGTCAGCCGCAGCCGCTCCACCTCCTTCTGCAACGCCAGGGCGTGGCGCTGGGCCTGCTCCAGCATCTTGTCCGACTCGACGAGGGACCGCTCCGCCTCGGTCACCCGGGTGGAGAATTCAAGGCTCCGGGCCAGCGCCCGCTCCGCGGCCTCTCCGGCCTCCTCGGCCGCCTTGACGCTTGCCTGGGCGGTCTCGTTGGCGACCTTGATCTTGGCCCGCGCGCTCTTCTCGGCCAGGGACCCTGCCGACTGGGCGGCCGCGGCCACGTCCTGCCTGTACCTGCGCTTCTGCTCTTGCAGGCCCGCTTCCGCATCCATCAGTTTCTCCGCCAGCGCCACCTGCTCCCGCTTCAGGCTAACCGTCTCCTCCCGAGCGCCAGCCCGCGCCGCCTCGAGCCCGCGGGCCTCGCCCTCTCTCAGGCTCTCGAAGGCGGCCTCTGCGGAGAGTTTCTCCTGCTCGCGCGCCTTCCGCGCGGACTTTTTCAGGTCCAGCCGGGCGAAGGCCAGGTCGGACTCCGCGCTGCGCGCGCTCTCGAGGGCGGCTGCCAGCTCGCCCTCCAGGCGTGCCACCTCTGCCTCGAGCTGCTGCCCGCGGGCGAGGCCCGCGTCACGCTCCGCCCGGGCCCGCTCCGCCTCCGCCTCCGCGTCGGCTGCCGCCTTCCGGGCGGCCTGCTCCGCCCTCTCCCGGCGCCCCGCCTCCGCCTCGAGCTCCCCCGCCTCCGGGACGCGCGGGAGCGTGGCCGCCTGCTCCCCCGCCGCCGCGGCCCCCCGCGCCGCCTGCCGCCCGCCCCGCCGCCCGGACGCCGCCGCCGCCCCCGCCGCCGCCCGGGGCCGGGCCCGCGCCCCCGCCCCCCCCCGCCGCGCCGCCGCCGCGCGCGCCTCCACGCTCCGCCGCCGCGCGGCCTCGCCCCCCGGCGGCGGCGACCGCCCCGCCGCAGCCGCCATCCCGAGCGCGCCCCCCGCCCCCCGCCCCGCGCAGCCCCCCA
>Ga0115012_10002250_pt1 | contig 11240 bp, 12 predicted proteins | sample TroAtlMetagenome_FD_88706 | JGI IMG/M metagenome (GOLD analysis project Ga0115012, IMG submission 88706) | Marine eukaryotic phytoplankton communities from Atlantic Ocean - Tropical Atlantic ANT10 Metagenome | ecosystem: Environmental > Aquatic > Marine > Oceanic | place: Tropical Atlantic...
GAAACTGGGTGCTATTGGTGGTCAGATTGGTGAATCTATTAGTGAGTTCTCCTCTGATGAAACAATGGGTGGAGACTCCAACGCTGCATGTCCTACAGAGAAAGCAGTTCGTGGATTCCTAACAAGAGGAAGGATGGATAATACCTCTGGTATTTTGGTTCCTCCTCGTGGTGCTCAAGCTTCTAGACCTGTTGGTGGCGATCTTTATGAAGGTGGTCTTCGCTATGACACTGATGCAAATGGATTTGAATTCTATAATGGTAGTGCATGGTTACCTCTAGGTGCTTACGCTAATGTGGACGCAACTTCTGGTGTAACTCTTGCTAATAGACAGCAAGTATTCTGTAACACAACTAGTGCTCCATTTACAGTCACTTTACCTGCTGCACCTGTTAAGGGTGATAGCGTTAGAATCTTCGATGCTAATAAGACATTTGATTCTAATAACTTAACGGTTGGTAGAAATGGTAACCCAATCATGGGTGACGCTGCTGACCTAGTAGTATCTACTGAAGGTGCTGCTTTTGAAATGGTCTTCTATGATGGATCACAAGGATGGAGAATCATCACCATCTAATTCTCACTGATGGGAGTGTACCACTCCCTTTTTATTATAATATTCTAAATACTAATACCGCACTGGCTTAAGCAATGGCTAATTATCAAAGTTATAAACAAATCCAAGGTGATGTCGCAGTTATACCAAACTCACTGGGACCTGCACAGGTTAGTGGATTCTCGACTGCAACTACCAACCAGTTCTATCTGTGTCATGGTTCCCACTGGAATAGTAATAATGGTGGTTGTTGTTGTGGTTGGACTGTTCCTGGTAAAACATTAACAGTTAGATTTGAACTAGTCAGTGGAGGTGGTTCAGGATCTATCGGTACTTGTTGCTCCAATGGACCAGGAGGTTCAGGAGGTGGTTACGCTGTCAAGACACAGTTCTCACACAAAGGAGACTTCACACCTGGATCTACACAGTATACTATTTGTGCTGGTGGTACTACAAGTTGTTCTTGTTGTGGATTTGCTCACGGTTTGCAATGCTGTGGTATGAGAGGATGTAAATCATATGTAACAGGAGGTACTTTAAGTAACTTCTGTGTTAATGGTGGATCATACGGTTATCATCAGTGCGGTGGTGGTTGCTATGATTGCACTTACACTACTCAGTGCTGCTATTGTTGGGGTAGTACATCATGTTTCTATGGTTCAGACTTTGGAATCAGAGGATATCTTCCAGGAAGAATTCAGAACCAGTATTGCTTAGGTAGTACTTGGTCTCAGATGGGTGGATCACCTGGTCCTTGGGGAGCAACATTTAACCAGACTGCTTCTGCTTGTTCTTCTGGATCTCAGTATGGATGTGCTAGAGGACATTCACTATTCCCTGGTGGCGGTGGACCAACACCTCACACTGAAGGATCCTGTTGTTGGGGTGGATGGGGTGCTGGTGGACTGGTTGTAGTCACACACTACGCTTAATAAATACTAAACGAGGGAGTACACCTGAACAAAACCAATGGCAAACATTACTAAAACAGTTATTTTTCCTGTTCCGACTGAGTGGCTGGGACAGAATCAATCCTCTTCTACGGTTGGAATAGCAACTTATGAAGGTCCAGAAAAATTAAGAATTGACTGGGTGAAGGATGCTAACCCACCAACATGGGATAGAGTTAATGATCCTGCAACCAAGGATGCAGAAGTACCTGTTGCTTTGGATTGTATTCAGACTGAATTGGATTGTGCAAAATATCCTCTTCATGCTATCAATTTCTGGGGACAGAAGGGAGATCCGCAGCGTATTATCGTTAATGTTGGACCATCTGATGTAGATAATCCAGAGATTACTGACCCTCAAGATTTTATAGAAGTATTTGACCCAGCTTCATTCTATTATGATCAGTCAGCTGGTACATGGTCAACACCTGCGTTTAAAAATGATGGTGATAAGACTGCTATTGGTAGTACAGAAGGTGTAAACTTTGGATGGGATTGGGTAAGAGAAACTAGAACATTTTTATTAAGTGGTTGTGATTCTAGATTGGCTGATGATATGCCAGAGCAAGTTAAGAATGAATGGAAAGTATATCGTCAAAGACTAAGAGATATTCCACAAGATTGGGTTGGTGTTGGTTCTGCTACTCATTTGATACAGTGGCCATTAGATCCAGATCAAGTTGGTGCTGGTAAGACATGGGGTAAGAATACTGTAGACCCATTTGGTCCTGCTGCAGATAATTTAGACCTGTAGGCTAAACCAAATTCGACTTTTTGTTTCATAAATTCGGGAAAAATTTCTCGACAATTTTTTTGACCTATAGGATTTTTTATTATGGAAAGACATTATGTCCCTAAGAAAGTAGACTATCGTACTGCTACTTGGGGACCATTTTTATGGCAAAGTAGATTACTACCTTCAATTGTAAAGGAGATATCTAGACTGGGATTAACAGTAAGAGGTAAAGAAGAGTATAATCATTCAAATTATTTGGCTGGTCTCTTTACAGATGAATGGTTGTTTAAGGAGGAAGATAGGAAATGGATACAAGAAGCATTGGTTCCTTGGTTTGATGAATATTTTAGACAACATGCTCAGTCTATTGGAGAACCTTATGAAAAAACTTCATATGATATGAAAGAAGCTTGGATTAATTATCAAAAAGCAAATGATTTTAATCCATTACATGAACATACAGGTACATTGAGTTATGTTTTATATCTAAATGTACCAGAGGAAATACAACACGAACAATATAACTGGAAGAATCGTGGACACAAACCAGGTTCTATTATTTTTCGTTATGGAGAATCAAGACCTCCTATGTTGTCTAATATTAGGTCATACATGCCAACTAAAGGAGACTTCTTTATATTTCCAGCATGGTTAGAGCATATGGTTATACCTTTCAAGACTCCAGATGTTGAGAGAGTATCTGTATCAGGAAACATATATGTTTGAGCTTAGTAAGGACATAGAGATAACAGTAGTATCTGATATTGGTCCAGAGAAAAGGAATGCATTGATCATTGATAATTTCTATGCAAATCCTGATGAGGTAAGAAATCATGCACTGACTTCTAAAAGATATAGTCCTCAAGATGATCCTATACTTCTTGCTAGCTTTCCAGGATGGAGAGTAAAGGAGGATGGAGATGGACTTAAAGAAAATTTAAAACCATTCTTTGATAGTTTAATTGATCAACCATTATGGTTTAATCCTTTTGATGCTAGATCAAAAAAGACATGGGAAGATCATTGGAATAAAGTAAATTTTGTATGTAATATATTAAATCAATGGTCGTTTGTAAATTGGGGAATAGGAAATAGTATTTGTCCTCATCAAGATTCTGATCGTAACTCTAGGATATGTACCTTTGGTACAGTTGTATATTTAAATACTCCAGAAGAATGTCAAGGTGGAACACAACTGTGGTCTTGGAATGGTAATCAAAGCTTATATAAAATGGATATAATACAAGATACTTATGATAAAAGTAGTTGGAAGGTTGAATTAGATCTTCCGATGGTGTATAATAGATGTGTTCTGTATGAAAGTGAGACATTGCATATGCAGTGGGTTGAACCTGACATGTTTACCGACCATGATCGGATAGTCCAAGTCCTTTTTATGTGACTATATAAATTACTGAATAACTATTATGAGATCTAAAGCATTTTATATTAATGGAGGTGCTGGTAGAATCATTGCTTCCATACCTGCACTGGAAAAATATGCTGAAACTCACGACGATTTTATAATTGTCTGTGAGGGTGGTATGAATTTCTTCAAGGGTCATCCTGTTTTACATAAGTATGCCTATGATAGTTGGCATAAGAATTTGTTTGAAGATAAAATAAAAGAAAGAGATTCTATAACTCCAGAACCATATAGAATGTGGCACTACTATAATCAGAAGTGTAACATTGCTCAGGCATATGATATGGAAATCAATGGGTTAGATGAACCTAGAGAACTTTCTACTCCAAATATTAAACTAACTAAGACGGAAGCAATTACTGCTTTCAATACTATAGAAGAAGTTAAAGCAACCACCAAGAAAGATAAGGTAATAGTTGTTCAACCGTTTGGTAGAGGAGCAGAAGTAAGAGGTGAATATATTATTGATCAAAGCTCTAGAAGTTTTCCTCAAAGAAATATTGTAGAGATTATTAATAATCTTAGAAAAGATTATGGTGTTATAATCATGAGTGAGTTTCAGTTTGTTATTGATGAGCGAGGTGCAAAGAATCTTGTGCCTTGTGCTTGGCCTCAAGCAGACATAAGAGTGTGGGCAGGTATTATTCAAGCAGCAGATCATTTTATGGGATGTGATTCTGTTGGTCAACATATTGCTAAGTCGGTTGGAACTACAGTGACTGCTGTTATTGGTGCTACATTCCCAGAGAATATTTCATATCCAAATGATTCTAATTTTGATATCATTGATATTGGTAAGGGAAGAAGAACTTTCCAACCTATTAGATTGACACAAGAAGACTATCAGGATATGATGAATGATGATTGTATGGAAATGACATCTGATGATGTTAATACTATAATTAAGAGCTGTAGAAAGCGACTTGGTAAATCTGCTAGTTATTCAGGTAACCTTGTAATAGAAGAACAAGCATCTAAAGGATGCAATAATCCACAACATAATCATAAGGGGTTTGGCAAATGACACAATGGATTGCAGGTATCACTCGTGGACATAACGGTGGGTGCTGCCTTTTAAAGGATGGCAAAATTGAATTTGCTATTGAAGAAGAAAGATTTACTAGACATAAGTATGATTCTGCACCTCTTTATTGTATGATGAAGATAAAGGAGCATATCGGAAACGATATCCTTTCTCATCTTGTAGTTGCTCATACTCAACCTTTACATGAATCTTCTGGGAAGTTGGAGTATACTAATGAAGATGTTTATACTGGTTGGGCTAGAAAGTTAGGATTGATTGATAAGGATACTGCTGTTCAAAGATATCAGCATGGTGGTGATAATACTCAGATAATAGATGCATCAAAAATACATCATAAACTTCATGCTGCGTGTGCATTTTATCGTTCTGGATTTGAATCTGCTGTTTCACTTATTGTTGACGGAGCAGGAGCAGCATTAGAATTTGGGTGGGAGAATACAAGAGAGTTGTTTTGGGAAGTTGAAAGCATTTATGGGTGTAATTATCCTGCAGAATTTAATTGTCTTTATAAACATGCTGCTTGCAGTACACCTGTACCTAGACAAGTAGAAGGTGCTTTTGATAATAGTCTTATAGATCCTTATGAGAAAGGAAAGTGTATGATGATTTTGGATTCTACATGTGGTATTACAAAATCATATGAAGCAGTGACTGAGTACTGTGGATTTCCAGGAATAGAAGCAGGTAAAACTATGGGTTTATCACCATATGGTAAATCAAATGATAAGATTCCTGCATTATTTCCTGAGGTTGATGGAGATTTTGTACCTAGTAATACAAATATATTTCTTCCAAGATATCCTCAAGGTGGTATTGTTAATGAAGGGTATGTATCAGAACTTTTAACTCCACCTGATATTGAAAGAGAAGATCTTACTAGACTTCAGAATCGTAGAGATATGGCTTATGCCATTCAGAAAGAGACTGCAGAACAGATGGTTCATTTGATAAGGATGGCTGTTGATGCATCTGGAAATCCTAATGTAGTATTATCAGGTGGGTATGGATTGAATTGTGTTTCAAACTATTATTATAAACAACAGCTAGAGGATGAGGGTATTAATTTATATGTTGAACCTATCTCTAGTGATGCTGGTACTGCTGTTGGTGCAGCACTTTTACAATATCATAGAGTTAGTAGTAATAAAGATGTTAAAGATTATAGTGGATTATATCTTGGACCAAAATATAATTATACTAATAATGATATCGAATCTCTTTCTGATAAGTATGCAGCAGAGATAATTGATACTAATGATAAGGATGTTGTTGAACTGATTACTAATAAGAATATTGTTGCACTATTCCAAGGTAGATCTGAGGCAGGACCAAGAGCACTTGGTAATCGTTCTCTTTTATATGATCCAACTGATCCTAAGGGAAAAGATATTGTTAATAAAGTAAAGAGAAGAGAATACTTTAGACCATTTGCAGGTTCTATTTTAGAGGAACATGTTCATGATTGGTTTGATCTAGTTGACATGGATGACACTCCTTACATGATGTATGCTGTTAAGTGTAGAGAAGGTATTGAAGAAAAGATTCCTTCTATTATTCATGTGGATGGTACATGTAGAATACAAACAGTAAACAAAGAACAAAATGAGAATTACTACAATCTTATCAAGGAATTCTTTGAACAGACTGGTTGCCCTATCGTCTTTAATACTTCCTTTAATTTGGGTGGAGAGGCTCTGGTTGAAACACTTGAAGATGCACTCTATACTCTTGCCAATAGTGATATTGAGTACTTGTATCTTCCTGAGTTTGGTAAATTAATTACTATTAAAAATGACTAAGAGGTTTATCCATCCCTTTGCACCAGTAAGAGTCTTTGTCAATGGTACATTTGATCTCTTACATCCAGGTCATATATCATTACTTAACTGGGCAAAATCTCTTGGAGATTATGTTATAGTTGGTATCGATACTGACGATAGAGTACGGGAAAAGAAAGGACCAACCCGTCCAATATATAATCAGGAAGACAGGGGCATCATGCTCATTGCTTTATCAGCAGTTGATGAGGTCAGGTACTTTGATAGTGATGAATCTCTAGAGTCATTGGTAAAAGAAGTTAAACCTGATATAATGGTGGTTGGTTCTGATTGGAAAGACAAATCAGTCATCGGTTCCTACTGGGCTGCCGATTTAAAGTTCTACGATAGGATTGAAAAGTATGCAACTAGCAAGACAGTACAATGTATTATTGATAGGGGATAGTTGTGTTGATGTATGGGCTTATGGTTCATGTAATCGTCTAAGTCCTGAAGCACCTGTACCTGTTATGAAATATAGGGAGACTCAAAGTGCTCCTGGTATGGCAGCGAATGTGCATGAGAATTTAAAGTCTCTTGGTATTAATGTAAACTTTCTTACTAATAAAGAATCTATTACTAAGACAAGATATATTGATGAGAAGTCTAACTATCAGGTGATGCGTCTTGATAATGAACCTGATGTAAAACCTTTGCGTGAGGCAGAACTTAGAATGGCAGCAATGCATCTGGAGTATGATGCTGTTGTTATATCTGATTATGATAAAGGATTTGTTGATAATAATTTGATTGATATAATAGCACCTAAGAATCCAGGCATTAAAATATTTGTTGATACTAAGAAGAAAAAATTACCAACACAATATAATAATGTTGTATATAAAATTAATAAGAAAGAGTTTGAGTTGTTAGATCCTAATCATATACCTAACGGTAAGAATATGATTGTAACTAATGGACCTAATGGTGCTTTATGGGATCATCAAACATTTCCTGTACCTATTACTAGAGTGTTTGATGTTAGTGGTGCAGGTGATACATTCTTAGCAGCATTAGTATTCTATTACATACAATTACCTGACATGAGAGAGTCTATTAATTTTGCTAATAGATGTGCAGCTATTGCAGTACAGAATCCTGGCACATATACTTTGACAATGGAGGATGTGGATGCCATTATCAAATAGAATACTAGCATTTAATAGTAGTCATAATGCATGTGTAACTCACATAAAAGATGGTAAAATAGATTTTGTTTTAGAAGAAGAAAGGTTGAGTCATAAGAAGCATGACAATCAACCTTACTTATCTCTTTGTGATGTTGCTACTATTGTTGATCCTGGAATCGATGTTATATTAGGAACATCTTTACATCATCCTGGAGATAAAACAACTCAACAGGTTGTTGATATCTGTATACAGTTGTGTCATAAAGCAGTAAAAAAGGAAAGGAATTTATTTAAGGATTGTAGTAAGAATCATCATCTCTATCATGCTTCAATAGGGTTTTATAATTCTGGGTTTGAAGATGCAACCTGTGTTATTGTTGATGGTGCTGGATCTTATGTTGCTGATTGTGCTCATGAAGCTGAAACTATTTTTAAGGTATCATATCCTGCTAATTTTGAAATACTACATCAAAAAGTTGTTCCTCATTTAAACCATGTAGATAATTTTCCTAGTTATCTTTTGGAACCACCAGTAGATTCACAACCTACTACTGGTATTGGTATGATATACTCTGGTGTTGCTGAATATATGGGTTGGGGTCATCTTGGATGTGGAACTTTAATGGGTCTTGCTCCTTGGGGTGAAGAAGATCCTAACATTAAACCATTTGTTATTGATGGTGAGATTGATGAAAGTTTATGGAAAAGAAATAAATGTGGGGCAACTTTAATACCATATGATTATATTAAAAACCCACCTATTTTTAAGAGTGTAAAGAATCCAAGAAAGAAATTTCAAAATTTTTGTAATCTTGCTTATAGATTGCAAAAAGATTTTGAAACATATATGATTAATCTTATTAAGAAAGCAATAGAGTTGGGTGATTCTAAGAATATTGTTTTGTCTGGTGGATGTGCTTTGAATTGTGTAGCAAACTATGAATATCTTAAGCATCTTCCAGAAGGATACAAGCTATATGTGGAACCTATATCTACTGATGCAGGAACTGCTGTTGGTATGGGGTTGTTGGAACATTATATGGTATCAAATTCTTATGAAATAAATCCTATTAAAACTCTATACTTAGGACCATCTAGAGAGTATGTTATTCCATCAGATGCACAAGACACTACTGTAAGTGATGTAGTTGATTGTATTCAGAATGGAAAATCTGTAGCACTCTTTCAGGGTAGATCAGAACAAGGACCAAGAGCATTGGGTAATAGATCTCTTTTATTTGATCCTACAATACCTGATGCTAGATTAAAAGTTAATAAGGTTAAGAATAGAGAACCCTTTAGACCTTTTGCTGCTACTGTTCTAGCAGATCATGTACATGATTGGTTTGATCTTCGTGGTATGGATGAGACTTCATTCATGATGTATGCTGTTGATGTTTTAGATCATCAGAGAGATAAGATCTCTGGTGTTATACATGTAGATGGTACATGTAGGATACAAACTGTAACTAAAGAACAGAATGAAAATTATTATAATCTTATTAATGAATTTTATAAGAGAACAGGTGTCCCAATGTTATTTAATACATCTTTAAATCTTTCTGGTGATACTATGGCAGAGACTATTAAGGATGCTTTATATATTTTGGATAACTCTGAAGTAAGCTACCTATATTTACCAGAACATGCTAAAATAGTTTGTAGGGACTATAATAAAAACAAAAACAAGAAAGGGTACATGGACAGTTCTATTTTTATAGGTATGAACAATGAGTAAAAGGTATTGTTTTGATATAGATGGTACTATCTGCACACCTGGTACATGTAATGCATGTCAGTATGAAGGTGCTACTCCTAAGAAAGATAGGATAGAAAAAATTAATAAATTGTATGATGAAGGACACTACATCATATACATGACTGCTCGTGCTATGGGTAGGAATAAAGATCTTCCTCATGCAGAAGCAGCAAAGAAAGCAGTCGAGATAGTGGAACCCCTCACTAAAATGCAGCTAGATATATGGGGGTGTAAATACCATCAGTTAATCTTTGGTAAACCTCATGCTGATTATTTTATTGATGACAAAGGTATTTCTGATGTGGAGTTTTTTAAATGAAACAAACTATTAGGGTAGCAGGTGCTCAGATACCTGTATGTGATCACTCTACCAAATATAATAAGGAAGAAATTTTTAAGGCACTTGATTGGGCTAAAGAAAATGAAGTTGATTATCTATTGACTCCAGAGGGTGCTCTCTCTGGGTGGGGTTCTTATTTTGTTGGTCATAAGGAAGAAATAGATTCTGCTTTAAAGGAAGTTGAGGAACATCAAAAGAAGTGTGGTGTTTCTTTAGGATTAGGAATGAGTATTGAGGATGGTGGTATACCTAGAAATCAGATAAGACATTATAATAAAGAGGGTGAAGTAATTGGTAAAACAAATAAAACATATGTTACAGAGGGTGATGAATTCTTTGGACTTGTTAGTTCATTTATAGAGAGTCATCCACTTTATACTTTTGGTTTTCCTGAAGTAACTAAGGATGGTTATGATGGAGAGGATAATCCAATACAGATACCTTTCTATTGTACAGGTATGATATGTAATGATATGTGGGGATCGCAATTGTTTAGTAAACCTTATGGATCTTCACAAACTTTACTTTATCAATTAGCTTTTCAAGATAACATAGATTTATTATTACATGCTACTAATGGGATTAAATGGTTAAAAGGAAATGATATTGTTAAAGATAGGGTAGATGCTATTCATGATTTTCATGAAGCTAATCTAAGACACAATGCTAACTTTCTTTGTACTAATATATTAACTGTTGATAATCCTGTTCGTTGGGGTTGGAACGGTGACTTAAATACTATTAATGATTGGGTAACTTCATCGCCTAGTGGTGTTGTTGGACCAACAGGTCGATGGGAAATTCAAGTCCCTCGAAGTGGTCGTCATTATTTTAAGTATGATATTGATGTTAACTTTAGAAGAGATGCGATTCAAAGATGGAAAAAAATTGAAGAGCAACTTAAACAACCTCCTACACCAATTGTTGAACGATGAAAAAGAAACAACCTAAATTTGTAAACAAGGGATGGGGTTACGAGAAGTGGATTGCTAACTCTGATGAGTATTGTGGTAAGCTATTGTTTATTAAGAAGAACCATAGATGTTCATGGCATTATCATATCCTAAAAGATGAGACCTTTTATCTACAGTCAGGAAGGATAGAACTATTTTATAGTCAGGATAATGATAGAGATTCTGCAAAGACTTTACTGTTAGAACCTGGTGATAGTTTTCATTGTTGCAGAGGAACCAGACATCAGATGCTTGCATTAGAAGATGCAGAATTATTTGAGTTCTCTACCGAACACTTTGATGAAGATTCACACAGACTTATTCCTGGCGATTAATATAATCTTCAACTGTTAAGAAATTATAATCTTTTAACCAAGACATATCTGCTATGGTATAATATTGATACTTACCCTTAAGATGAGGTGGAAATGGGATTGGAGACAATTTCGACTGCGTTTTTGATGAAACTAGTTGAGCTACAGTGCCAATTGCTGTTGGCGATCCTGTGCCAAGATCGTATATGCCAGA
>Ga0115012_10002251_pt1 | contig 11235 bp, 10 predicted proteins | sample TroAtlMetagenome_FD_88706 | JGI IMG/M metagenome (GOLD analysis project Ga0115012, IMG submission 88706) | Marine eukaryotic phytoplankton communities from Atlantic Ocean - Tropical Atlantic ANT10 Metagenome | ecosystem: Environmental > Aquatic > Marine > Oceanic | place: Tropical Atlantic...
ACTCGGACTTTGGAGAGAACCGCGGGTACGAAGACGTCGATAAAGTCGCCCACGCATTGTCCATTCTCCGAGCCACCGATCCCGAACTGGTGGTGGACGGAGAGATGCAGGCCGACACTGCTGTAAATGTCCAGCGCGCGATGACGGACTTTCCGTTCAGTCAGATTCGGGGCGACGCCAACGTGTTGATTTTCCCGAATCTTTCAAGCGGCAACATTGCGTACAAGTTGCTCCGAGAGCTTGGTGGAGCGACTGCGGTTGGTCCGGTATTGGTTGGTCTGCCTCAGCCGGTGAATGCACTGGCTTTGGGCGCCACGGTCGACGATGTCGTCAACATGGCCGCCATTACGGTCAACCAAGTGATCACGAAAGGCCGCAATCAATGAGCGACGTTGATTTGTCGGTTCTCGCCTCTGTGTTGGAGGCTGTGGAAGCCGGTGAACGGTCGAGTCCTGTGGTGGAGTGGCTGTTGGACGGCGGCGATGGCTTGTCCGCCCTCGATGTGGGCGACGCATTGGTGGCCGTTGAGGCTGCCCACAGAATGGCGTTGACGGGCCATCTGCTGATCGCCAAAAAGTCCGCGGATAAAAGCATCAAAAAGTCCGCTGCCAAGGCGCTTCACAGCCTCAAATCGCAAGGCCACGAACTGCCGCAAGAAACCCGTCAGGGGGGGTGGAGTTTGGGCGCAGAGGTGCGCGAGATCCCAGCTCCAGTGGGTTTGTTGGGAATGCCCCAAGGGGATGGGTACTTCCCGTTCATTCTGCTCTCTTACAACGCCGATGGGGCGTGTGTAGCCGCGGGCGTTGCCGGTTCCGGACAGGGCTTCCAGGACGCCGACCACGCCAATGTTGGGCGTTCTAAGGCGCGACAGATCGTTGAGAATGCGCGCAAGGATCACAATTTGGTGGAAGTGCCTTTTCACGTGGCGCTGCACTTTTGTGAGCGCGCCTTCGATGAGGGCGGCGGGCAGCGACCGCACGGGTGGGGGCAACTGCTTTCGTCTGTGCCCGAGGGCACGCAGAACACCGCTCGATTGGTGGATCCGCTGGCAAAACAGGCGGAAGAGTTGGATGGGAGCGCGTTGAACGATGTCGATGCGTTGACTGAAGGCGATCGGCGGTTGGTCTTCAATCTTGAGGAGAGCATCAGCGGTCCAGCAGTGGATGCCGTCATGGAAATTCTTTCGAGCAAAATCTCGGTCGATGACGACGACAAAAAACGCCGCGTTGCCGGTGAGATTGCCGCGGCGGTGGATGCAGCGATGGACGGTCACGCGCGCAAGACCTGGACCTTGGCTTTGGATGTGTTTTCATCCATTGCTGAGATTGCCGGTTGGAGTGAGCAGCAGCACGCTTCTCGTCACACAGCGTTGGCCCTTCGTGCAGGGCGGAAGGGTAGCGATATTCCTTTCTTTCGCATCTGGACCGAGCGCCAGTTGGCGGCGGTGAGCGAAATGGTGTTGGCGGTGCGGGCAGGCCGAGAGATGCCTTCTCAGTAGTGGACGGCTTGTTGGCCTTGAGCGATGGCCAACCCCCGCAGCGCGTGAGCGGAATCACCGACGACATCCAGAAACAGTTGGTGATTCTCGGTGGCGGTGACGTCCAGTTGTTCAAAGACTTCGAGCCGTTCGAGGAGTTCGACACTCGTGACGAGTTCGCGGATGACCAATGCGAGGTCGTCTTGGGTGGGCGCGTTGGGGTGTCCGGAGGCGGCGACTCGCCCCAAAGTTTCGAGGGTGTGTCCGGTCAGTTTGAGGCGCTGGACCGCCAGTGGAATGGCGTGGGGTGGGCTGAGCTTCATGGCCGCATCGATTTGAGCCAGTTCAATGGGCAGTCGGTGCATGAGCAGGCGGAGTTGCTCGGAAAACGAACCCTCATCCGCGGTTTCTCCAAACCCTCGGAGTTGGGCATGAACAACCGCCTGAATCAGGTGCGCACCCCCGCAAGTGTATTGAAATATCCCTTGGCCTCTTTTGGCGAAGGGGGTGCCTTTCTCCATGGATTCGGCCAAGAATCGGGTGTCGGCGCGCAGTGATTTGGCGACAAAGTTGGTCAATCCATCCAGGTGTGAGGTGCGGCCTTCGGAATTCGTCCAGTGGGTGCCGGGGTCACTCCAACTGGTCAGCGCGAAAAGAGACCAAACGGTGTCATTCACCTTTCCGTGAGAGGAGCGGTTTGTTTCGCTGTCGAACCATTCCGTCGCCAAGACTCCACGGTACAAATCGCCCACCACCTGGGGTGCACCCGCCACGGTTACGGGTGTTTTGGGGTCGACTCCACTGTCTGTGATGGCCTTCAGGACCAGGCTTGGGTGGGCCTCAACAAGGATGTTTCCCTTTCTCTCGGGAAACACCACGCCCCATTCATCACCAATCGCAACGCGTTGGCCGTATTCGGAGAACAACCACTCGACCGCGTCGGCGCCATTGTCGAGCGTGATCGATGGTCCCAATGCGACCAAGGCATGCCCAATGGCCCAGGGCAGGTTGGGGTTCAGGGCGTGTTTGCGGACGGTATGGTCCAGTCTTCGATGCGTGCGGCGGATGGCCTCGCTGGTTTCCACCGCGGGTTCGATGCGACGGGCAGTCCCCGAGGGAGAGGGGGCCGGCACGGAGAGGGTTGCCTGCGCGGGCAGGGGACGGGCAGGTGGCGCTGGTTCAGTCGTGCAGGCCAGGGCCACCAGCCAAATCACTTATTGCTCCGTCCCTTGCTCTTCATCCATTTTGGCTTGCAAGGCATCGACTTGTTCAATGCGGTCATCGGAAAGGAAAAAGACCATTCCTTCGCGAACAGCAATTCGGGGGTGCTTCAGGGGCCGAAGGACGGCGTCCACGGTGAACTCAACCTTTCCAGGGCGCTTGAACTTAATGACGGTTCCGTCATCAGTGAGAATCCAAAGCTTGTTCTTTTCATCGAGGGCCATCGCGAAATCTTCGTGACCGCGCCCGAGTTGTTCGGCATCAATGATGGTGCCATGTCGAAACCCATCCGCATGGTACTGAATGACCTCAGAGGAAAAGCCCATCAAGACATTGTCCTTGGTGTCGACAGTGACTGACCGAGGGGCGCCGTCTGAGACGGTCCAAGCGGCCAATTCTTCTGACTGCAAGGTATGGAGTCGGGCTTGATTTTGCACGATGGCCAGCAAGGCTTTTCGTTTGGGCAAGTAGACCAAGTGGCCGTCACCGCCGAGTCCGGGGCGGGCGACTTTGGTTGTGCTCAATGTCCACGAGATGACGGGCCGACCGTTTGAGTCAAACACCTGGATCCGGTTTGCTGCGTCCAAGACTGCGAATCCGGTGCCGTCTTTGGTTGGGATTAAGGCAACCCCAAGCGGGTTTTGGAACTCGCCAATGCCCGTGCCTGATTTCGCGCCACTGGCGTACCAGGCGCGGCCCACATCGAACCACGCATCGGACAAGTCTGCTCCGGGGCCCCATTGCTTTTCGGCCCGGCCATCCAGGGAGAAACGCTGAATGCGGTTGTTTCCAATGTCGGCAACAAAGATGTTTCCGTCCTTGTCCATTTCCATGGGCAGTGGCTCGCCAAAGCTTTGAAATGCGCCCAGGTTCCATCCGGTTTCACCCCAAAAAGGAACGTTGTTGTGTTGGTTTCCAACCATGTCTTGGTGGGCTCGAAGCATTTCGGCTGTTTGGCGGGCTTCGTTTTCGGCATCTCCGGTGGAACGCAGCGCGGCCATTTCGAAGGCCGGAATGGCATTGGCGTCTTCCAGCAGTCGCAGGGCTTTCATGGCTTTCCCGCTGCTGGGTGCCGCTTGAATGCGGTAGCCCATGGGGACCAAGCTGGGAACGCGAGACTTGGCGTACTGGGGGCCGTCAGCCACCGCATCGAACAGAAACTGAAACGCGGCTTTGTCGCCGAACTCGGTTTCTTTTTGTTTGGCGTATGCATCCTCGAGCTTTTGGATGAACTGCTTGTGTCGTCGCTGTGCATCGCTGGTTTTCAGCCAGTTGTCGTACCGACTCAATGGACCTGCTGGGAAATTGACGGCCATCTCGGCGATGTGCGTATCCGTGAACACAATGCCCTCATGGGCGTCGATAATCCGCACCCTAATTTTGCGGCCCTTGACGCCCAATTTCAGGGTCTTTCTGTGCACCTTGTCTTGGAGCACAACCGTACCGCCCACATCCCGACCGTCAACGGCGATTTGGATGGTTCGGGGCCGAGAGTATTCCCGGAATGTCCGGCTGCCCTTGCTGAGATTTCCGGGCCAGATCGCAATGTTCTCGATTTGGGTGCTCCGACCCAAATCGATTTCGAGCCACTCGCCGTCTGTACCTCCGGCTTTTGACTCGGCCCAACTGGTCCGGAATGAGCCATCAAAGGCCTTCGTGGCGCTGTGGGTGGCTTCAGAACTTTTGTGGGTGCTCGATGCGCGAACAGTGGCTGCATTCGCGGCCAGAATTGTGAGGAGCATCATCAACATGGGTTGCCTCCGGGGTGGCTGTTCCTTACCGTGAGATGGTCCCTCTTGCCACGGTGCACCTTCCCATGCTTGTGACGCTTCTTATGGCCTCCGCATTCGCGCAGTCCCCCGAACTTCAAGTCGATCTCCACCTCGATACGCCGACTCAGATGTTTACCAAGGGTTTGCACCTGGACGCCGCCAATGGCCTGGAAGCCAGTTTGGACCGACTGCAGGCCGGTGGATCGAATGTCGTTGTGCAAGTGCTGTGGCCTCCCAGGAAGACAAACCACAGAGAACGCGCGTATGCGTTGCTGGGCTTGGTTGAGCGTGAAGTTGAACGCAGCGATGCGTTGAAATTGTCGACTGAGCCCTCAGAGGCTCGGTTGGCGGTTCAACAGGGAAAAACGGCCGTTCTGTTGAGCATGGAAGGGGCGCACGGATTGGGGAACGGAGAGGATTGGGGCACGGTCTTCAACGAGTTCTATGACCGGGGGTTGCGCCTGCTTGGCATTACCTGGAGTTTCTCGAATCGTTTTGCGGGTTCGTCGGGAGATGGCGGTGCGGGCCTGACCGAAGAAGGGCGCGCTTTGGTGCGTCTCGCCCGTGAAAAACGGGTGGTTCTGGATGTCTCTCATGCGAGCGCTCAAACCACGGCAGACATCTGCAAGGATTCTTCGGTGCCGGTGATTGCGTCGCATTCGAACTGCAAGTCTCTTCGCGGCCATTCCCGCAACTTGTCCGATGATCAGATCCGTTGCATCGCCAAAACGGGCGGTGTCATCGGGATGAACTTTCACGCGCCGTTTGTGGGGGATTCATCGCATCCCGCGACTGTGGCCCGTATGGCGGATCATGCCGATCATTTGGCTCGCATTGGCGGGCACGGGGTGGTCGCGCTGGGCAGTGACTTCGACGGGTACATTAAGAAACCGGTCGGTTTGGAGGACGCTTCAAAGATTCCCGCCTTGTGGGCCGAACTGGAGCGTCGCGGATGGACCGAAGAACAGTTGCGCGGCGCCAAGGGTGAAAACTTCATGCGCGCTTGGGAGCGTGTGCGATCGGCCCCACAGGCCGAGTGAGGTCACTGGGTCCAGCGCATCACGTGAAAGTCGGCTTCGGCTTTGTCGGAAGCAAAGGCAGCGCAGGCCAAGTCAGTTCCCGTCAGTCCCGTGGTGGACCATGGGTTGATGTAGGCGCGGCCACAAGGGCCTCGACCGTCCGGCCGGTCCACCATCAGCGCGCCACCGATGGGTTTGTACTGGGGCTCTTGAAACAGGGCCGGTTCCGAGCCCAATTCAAACCCAAACCGTTGGTCGTGCCGGTCACCGTTTGCCACTTGCCAGATTGGTCGACCGTAAAACAGGCTTCGGACCAAGCCGGGGGCGAGGGCCCAACCCGTATTGGTCACCAAGCTGACCATCATTTGGATGCCGTCGGGTGCCTTGGCCAGGAGGTTCTCGATTTCGTACACCATGCGAGTTTCGACCACTTCCAATGTTTGCATTCCATTTTCGGGTGCAATCAAAAAGGCCACTGACCCATCCCCTGGTTCCACGGGAGCATCGGTTCGCGTGAACTCCAGAGAGATGTGGTCATCTTCGAAGGTCGCATACCGGCCCCGCCATTCTCCCTTTTCAATCGCCGAAAGCCAGATGTCGATGCACCGTCGAACCGGCTCGGGGTCGAATTCGTGTGTGCGCCATTTCCGGACCAAGATGGTGATTCGTTTGTCGGATTGAGACCGATTCACAACGCGCACAAGGGTTTGGAGGGCTTCGTGTTGATTTGGGTCGGGTTCGGCCTGCAGAAATGCCAAGGTCACGAGCCGCATTTCGCGGCCGTCTGGGTGCTTGAGCACCAGACAGGGCTTGGGGTGGCATACATCGACCACGGACCAGCCGGCGCGGGTCAGAAACGCAGCGGACACGGCCTCGGCATACCCCTGGAAGAACCGGCGGTTGTCGGTGTCCACCAAAGACGATTTCCAGCGGTTTTGAACGGGTGCGGCCACCCGGTCGTACAGTTGGCCCAAGTGGTTCAGAACGTTGCGTTCCGGACCCGCGGCCATTTCGTGAAGGATGCTGCCGTTTACGTTCTTGGCTGAGGCCAAGTCGTTTAGCATCGCGTCACTGTACAAAGGCATTGGAATCGTCCAGCATTGAGGGGCCGGTCGGGTATCCAGTATGGGAGCAGTGCGCAATTTTCGGACGAAGTCGGCTCTCCGACTTGAACGAGGTTGGAACCCTTATACCGGTGTGTAGTGGGCCATCTTCGGCGCCCTTTTTTTACCCAATGCCAAGTTCTTGCTGTTGGGCTGGAACGATGTAGAGGTCAAAGTACCAGCTGGAAAGTGCTTCCAAACTCAGGAAAAACCCAACGCCCAACACCGCAATGAGCAGTCCCAGAAGAATCAAGTTGTTGCGTTGGCGGGTTGGATCAATCGAGCATTGGTTCTGCTGGGTTCGGTACCGCCAGAACCCAAATGCGCCCACCAAAGCCGCCACGCCGCGCAGCACCCATGCTCCGGTGCCCGGAGAGCCGTCCTCTTGGTAAAAGAAGTCCGCGAAAGAAATGGCGTACGTGCCACCCATGATTCCCATCATGAACAGGACCATCGGGGCGACGCAACACAGCATTCCAGTGAGCCCCGCGGAGGCGGCCACACTCAAGCCCCATTTCAACGGACTCGGTTGTGCATCGCGGGATTCTGAAGTCATCACGGCCTCCGGTTTGGTGCTCCATACTGACACACGAGGCGTTGATTTTAGTTCGGGGGGTTGGATTCGTGGCAAAGAAAGCGTCCGAAGCCCACCCAGGATGCAAGGCGACCCTTCGATGGACCGAAGGGGATAGACTGACGCCATGATTCTTTGGTTGATTGCCTGCCAGTTCTCAATGGACACGGCCCCCGAACCGACCCCACGGTCCCCTGATGCGCCTCCTACGGTTGCTTTGATTACGATCGATACATGGCGAGCGGACCACTTTTCGGATGACTTGACTCCAAACATTTGGGCACTGGCCGCGTTGGGTGAGCGGTACGAACATGCGTTTTCACCGATGGGACTCACCACGCCGGCGCACGCGAGCATGTTGACCGGTTTGGCCCCTTGGGAGAATGGAGCATGGGCAAACAACCATCACGGCTACGGCATGGACGCCAAGGCGTTGACTTTGCCGGACCGGTACCCGGGGTGGGAGTCTGCCGCATTCGTCAGCGCCTACCCGGCGGGACCCGTTGGCGGCTTGAGCCGCGGGTGGGGTGTGTTTGATGGTCCAGAATCCGGAGAAAGGGATGGCTCGGTTGCGGTGGAGCGCGCGCTCAAATGGTTGCCATCGGATCGGCCGGCTTTGTTGTGGGTTCATGTGTATGAGCCTCACGGTCCCTACGAGGGGAACGGGCAAACCGAACGAGAGCGGTATGCCGAAGAGGTGAGCCTTGCCGATTCCATCGTCGCCCCGTTGATTCGAGAGTTGAAGGCCCGCAACGCCACGATTGTGATCACCTCCGACCACGGAGAGGTGTTGGACGAAGAGCGCTGCAGCTATCAACACGAGCGCTCAATATCTGACCATGTGCTGAAGGTGCCCATGGTGCGCTGGATGCCCGGAATTGAGCCCAAAGTGATTTCGGATTGGGTGGGGTTGACCGACGTGCCAGCCCTGTTGGGCGGAGGTCGGATCCCCGAACGACCGAACTGGGTGGCCCAGAGCGGAATGTGCGAATCGGACTGCGCCCCCGGTTGCAGTCCAGCCGGCCTGCGGGGACGGGATACGGTGGCGATGGATGAGGCCGGTCGATGGGTCGAACGTCCCGGCAGGGGGCGGTTCTCGGTGGGGACGCCCGGAGCTGGGGTCACGGATTTGATTGATGCCGTTCCGGAAATGCCCCAACCGATGGATCCGGCCACGGAGCATGCAAAAAGCTTGGGCTACATCAGCACAGAATGATGAGCGATCGGCTGGATCAGCCCCGTCGCTTGTTCAGCGTTTGGCGCTTGCGGGTCCCTTTGGTGTTCTTTGGCTTTGGCCGCGCGAACCCCTTTTTGTACCGGCCTTTCTGGCCCGCCAGTTTGGGGTCGCCGCCGTCCGAAATCTCTCGGAGTCTGCGAACTTCCTCGCCCGTTAGCATTCGCACTTTGCCGCGTTCGCAATGCCGAACTGCGATCGTAGCAAAGCTTTCTCGACGGAGTTTCGATACCGGGTGGTTCACCGCTTCAAACATTCGCCGAATCAGGCGATTTTTGCCCTCGGTCACGGTGACTTCCACCCACGCATTTCCTTTGTCGGTGGTTTCCACCACTCGGACTTTGCACGGAGCGGTTCTGCCGTCTTCGAGGCGAATGCCGTTGCGGAGTCGGTTGAGGGTTTTTTCGTCGGGTGCCCGCCACACCTTGACCATGTACCGCTTGGGCACGTGCATGGACGGGTGTGTGAGTTTGTGCGCGAGGTCGCCGTCGTTGGTCAACAGAAGCACGCCTTCGGTGTCCATGTCGAGCCGTCCGACCGGTTCAACCCGGTTCTTGATGCTTCCCAGCAACTCAAACACCGTTTTGCGTTCTTCGGGGTCGTTGCGCCCCGTGATGTAGCCCCGCGGTTTGTTGAGCAGGTAGTACACGTGTTGGGGCGGTGACGGCAGTGGGAGATCGTCAACCGTAATGCGGTCCTTCTCAGTCACCGGATGACCGGGGTGGTGGACCTTTTCGCCGTTGACTTTGACCCGTCCGGCTTCGACGATTGATTCCGCCTCACGGCGACTTGCAAGGCCCGACCGAGCGATGACCTTGGAGATTCTTCGCGTGTCTTCTGACATGGCAACTCCCAGTTGCGAGGCAGATACCCCGTTGTTGGGAATCAGTCGATTGGGTCGATGCCGTCGAGGGGCAAAGGTTCCTGAACTGACACCAAAGGCTTTGGTGCGGCAGGAGGGGGGGGCACGCTCAGGGCATCGGTCAGTGTGGATGCCACATCGGTCCCCCCGATGCCATCGCGGCCATCGTCTTGTTGGAGTTCCCGAAGGTCGCGCAATGTGGGGAGATCGGAGAGGTCGCGCAAACCAAACAGAGACAAGAACTCGGGGGTGGTTCCGTACAGAAGGGGACGCCCGGGTTCGTCTTTTCTGCCAGTGACGCAAATCAAGCCCCGTTCGGCCAACATTCGGAGGATGCCTCCCGGGTCCACTCCGCGGAGGTCTTCCACTTCCGCTCGGGTCACGGGTTGGCGATACGATACGATGGAAAGAGTCTCCAAGGCGGCCTTGGAGAGCTTTACGGGTTGTTCCCCGCGCATCTCAGCGACGTATCGAGCGGTGCGCATGTCCGTGCGAAACTGCCAGCCCTTTGCCACTTCGACCAGGCGTATTCCGCTCCCGGGACGCCGAAAGCGTGATTGGATTCTGTACAGAGCCTCTCGAACCACGCTGACACCGGGCTCTGCCATATGCGAGTTCAGTTGTTTTATGGTCACCGGTTTGTCCGATGCGAACAGCAGGGCCTCGATTGTGCCTTCGAGCATGTGGGGCTCAGGCGGACCAACCTCTTCGCCGTCCTCGTAGGCATCTCGGATCGTTTCTTCACCGGCAGGGTTCAAGTCCCATACAGCGCCGGTTGCCGCGACTTGTGGCATCAGGCTGATGACCGTTCCACCGGAGGCATCTTCGACGTCTTCGGTTTCATCGTCGACGCCAAGTTCTGGAATGGATTGTGGCGGCGCCCCTTGAAACAGGCTGAGTTCAATCGGCAGAGGAAACGAGATGGGTGCATCCACCGGTGCGGGTTCGTTGGGCTCGTTGGATGAGTTGGACGCGATGGTGAGCGATGCTCGGTCCATTGCAGCGTGCATGCTTGGTGGCTCTTCGAGCCCATCATCGAAAAAATGGCTGGGTTGCGGGCCTTCAGGTGCTTCGGCGTCGTTCTCCAACTCCGATCCGTTTTCCTCGCCAGGGGGCTTGGTTTCGTCGCTCATCCGGCATTCCCCAGAAGGAGCATGAGGTCTGCATTGTCCGGGTTGCGTTGCGCTTCAAGCACCACCGGGCCCAGGTGTTGGCTTTGGTTGACCGAAATGATGCCCAGTTTCGCCATTTCGAGGGTGCAGATGAAGGCCATGACGCGTTGGCCCGAACTGGACAGGCCGTTCATGAGGTCGTTCAATTCTCGGGGCCCTTGTTGCAGACGGCGGATCATCCAGTCGGCGACTTCCTCCATCGATACGGTCTGCCGCTCAACTTGATGAACGTGGGGGGCGACGGCGGAACGCTGGAGGACTTCGTAAAAGATCTCCAGCAAGCCCATCGCGTCGACACCGGGGTCGACGGGTCGTTCGCTGCCACTCAGTTCAATTTCGGGTCTGGCAAAGACATCACGACCCAGCCAAGGCCGATTCGCGAGGGTTTCGCTGGCCTCTTTGTACCGCTCGTATTCGAGAAGCCGGAGCGCCAGCGCTTCCCGGAGCATGGCTGGGTCTTCCTCGTCTTCCTCGCCTTCGAGCAGTGCGGTCCGAGGAAACATTTCACGGCTTTTGATCAAACAAAGGGTGGCTGCGATGACCAAGAAGTCACCCGCTGTGTCCAACTCCATCGCTTCCATCAATTTGATTTGGCCCAAGTAGGCATCCGTGATGGGCGCGATCGGGACAGTGCGAATGTCGACGCCGTGCTGGCGCACAAGAAACAGCAGCAATTCGAGCGGACCGTCGAATTCCTCTGTGTGTACCGCACCGGTGATGGCGTCAGCTGCAAGCAATGGTTTGTCGGGGAAGGGGTAGCGTTAGCGCCGAGGAGGGAGAAAGGCGCAAATAGGAGGGGAG
>Ga0115012_10002252_pt1 | contig 11229 bp, 22 predicted proteins | sample TroAtlMetagenome_FD_88706 | JGI IMG/M metagenome (GOLD analysis project Ga0115012, IMG submission 88706) | Marine eukaryotic phytoplankton communities from Atlantic Ocean - Tropical Atlantic ANT10 Metagenome | ecosystem: Environmental > Aquatic > Marine > Oceanic | place: Tropical Atlantic...
CAAATAAGTAATGATAATATAAATGAATATGAATTATAGAAATACAGAATATAGTTACCACGAGTGGATCACATTCGATGGAAATCAAGCAACAGGTTATCACTGTGAAGATAAAAAAATACTCGAAGGTTTAAATACAATATCTTTTGGTGCAAAAACTAGAGCAGAAATGCATAGTAAAATTGATCACTATATCGATAATAAGCAAGAAAATCTTGATAAACAGAAGCTCACTGATGAGGCAATGGCAGAATGGTGTGATAAATATGGTACAACTTGGTAAAATAATATAAAATATGAGTTATAATAAGTGGAAACTCGAACAAGAGGCGCTTGAAAATGCGTTTGCTAGAAGACTACTAGTCGAGTATAATATAAAAGAAGTCACTACACAAAGACAAGCGAAAAATGGTACAAGAGAATTTGAATTTCCTGTTCCATCAAGAAAAAGATGGAAAAATGGTGAAAATTTAAGACTCGCTGTGTTTAAAACAGGTTATGTAAGAAACCAAAACTCTTGCTCATCTAACTATCAACTAAATCCAGTATACAAATCAGAGCAAAGAAATATGTATTTAACTGATCAAGGTAAACTTAAAACTTATGTATATGATGGTTACATTAGAGTAAAAATATGGAATACTATGGCTAGAATGAAGTATATGTTAGAGTATTATTTAAGAAATTACAAACAAAATACAATAACAGAAAGATAATATTAATGTATGAAATGTAATAATATGCGCGAACTGCTCGCTTATACAGCAGAAAAAAGGAAAAAACGTGCTCATGATCACTACGAAATGGCAAAAATGTATGGTAGTTGTAAAGGTATGGGCAATAGAAGGTATAAAATACCTCAAAAAGCGACATTTGCTAAGTTTAAAAAGTTCACATATAACAAAATGTGGCGAGGAAATGATGAGAAATATGACTTAAAAACAATAAAATTATGAGTAAAATGAAAGAATTAGATCTAATAGCACAAGGTGTAGCAGATCACATGAAAGAATTAATAGAAGATAGTGTCGATTGGCAGTTAGCAGATATAAAATTAGACGGAGATGACTATCAAAATATGAAAGAATATGTAATAAACTTAGCTTTAAATAAGTTATTACAAAAATAAACGTGAGAAATAGGAGATTTTATAAGTCGAGGAAGCGTACACTATGTGATGTCTACGGAGTAATTACCTGTGACGTACGGAAGTTTATTAGTGTAAACGGGTGCATAAATCACACTAACTCACTTGAGAGGTGGCGGCATACTGGTCACGTTAGTAAGATGTCGGGCGATTGAGCTAGTGCTTACAAAACAGAAAGTGTGGATAAATGACAATACTAGGTAACTACCAGTCCATAACTTCTACCTCTCATAAGGGCGTGAAATGGTTAGACCGAAACCGGGTGTAGACATTGAAATACATGGTACCTAATTTTGGTAACGCAGGTTCGATTCCTGCCACGTCCACTAGTTACAAACAAAATACAATAACAATAAGATAATAATAATATGAAATTAAAATCAATTTATCAAAGACTTGTTGAACCTGTTAGATCAGAGTTACAAGCTAGTGCTAGACAATACGAAAGTGCTAAAAGGTTAAAATATAAATTAATGAGTAGTACAATGTGGCATGAATTAACAATAAGTGACATTAGCTCTATAATATGCTATGCAGGTTTATACACTAACGAAATATCTGCTAGTGATATAATGTATGGTGGTAGTAAATTTTTAACAAATGAATAAAATAGACATAAAAGAAAGAGCAAGTGCTAAAGCTTTTGCAAATATTACTTCTTGTAATATTGACATAAGAGAGTTAAGTGAAGAACTAAAACTATATGGTTCAAAGTATCCATTTATAACTGAAGAACAAAATCAAAGAGTTTTAGAAAGATTAAAGACAGAACGAAAGATCTGGAGTTATATTGCTAAGCTTATAGAAACAGACGAATAAACATCGCGCGGTAGAGCAGCGGTAGCTCGTCGGGCTCATAACCCGAAGGTCGCAGGTTCGATTCCTGTCCGCGCAACTAATTTTAATTTAATAACAATGAGTGAAATACTTAATTACGATGATGTCGTTCTAAAACTAGAAGACGACGGAATAATGCAAGAACCAGATATGAACTGGATTCTTGAATATATTACTACTGAATATGGTGGTAACTTAGACAATACTAGCGGTTGGGCTCAAGGTAAAGAAGGCTTACTAATATATACTGAAACAACTGCAGATAGCTATGATGTGTACACATGTACCTCAGACCATGATGGTCCTAGAGACTTTAGTAGCGATGTATACTATTATGCAGATGGAGCAGAATTTGCTGAAAGAACATTAGATACACTATGTAATTACGAAAATGTGTGGATTGCTGATCATGTATGGGACGAAATGGAAGATGATCTTGATTATGCATTAGCAGAATGGTGGTCTGATGTGTATGATGATTTACATCAAGATAAAGTTGATGAACTAGAAAGTGATGGATATAAATACGAAGAAGAATAATATGAGCACAAGAAACTTAACAATGGTCGTAGACCGAAAGCACGCAGAAGATCACTCAGAAGGTTTTGCAGCGGATCCGTGTGTATATACTGACAAAAGCTATGTAAATATGTATTTACACCACGATGGATACCCTGAGTGGCAAGGAGTACAACTAGCAAACTGGTGTAAAGTTAATGCTAGACAAGATGGTAGTTCATTATCTGCTAAATTAGTACATGATCATTACTATGACAGTTGCTATTTATATGCAGATCATCAACATATAGATCATCAATATACTTATATTATATGGACTGGTAAAGAAGATATATGGATAAGTTGTTGGGACCAATACAGTAATGAAAATGTATTTGTATTGACACCTGATAAAATTATTAAAAAGTACTGGGACGATATGGAATACACTGATTTTGAAAATGGTGCTACAAGATATACTTCAGATAAAACTAATGAAGTAAAATATCACACTAATAAATTAATAGATATACTAACAAATATTACAAACTAAATACGATTATAAATGGATAATATTAATATAAATCTATTAGCTGATTTAGTAATGGCTAAAATACTTGAAAAGTATGGAGACATTAGCCCATTAACTTTATTAGCTGATGAAGAAGAGTTATTAATATCAGAACTAGCAAGATTAAACACTATTTTAGTTATGTTAGAAAATAGAGAAGAATATCGTAAAGCAGCGATAGTATTAAAGAAAATAAAACGAATAGAAAAAAGATTAAATGATGACAAATAAACCAATGCTAGCTCATAAGTATGACGATAGCCGTGTAGACTGGTCTCAACCTGTATACATACAACCTAAATTAGATGGCGTTCGCTGTCTGTTTACTAAAGATGGTGCGTATTCTCGTTCCGGTAAACAATTTATGAACTTAAGACATATTGAAATGGCTCTTAAACCATTTTTCGATCAACAACCTGACGTTATATTAGATGGTGAATTATATAATCACAAACTTAAAAATGACTTTGAAAAAATTATATCATTAGTTCGTAAGCAAAAACCTACTGACACTGATAGAATAGATGCTCAGCATCTTGTACAATTTCATTGTTATGATTATTTCGATGGTGTGCAATATAACAGCTACAAAACTCGTATGAATAATCTAGTAACCTCAGACATATATGATGCTCAGATCAAATATGTACCTGCAAAGCTTATAGATAGCTATAATTATGCTAGAGAATTACATGAAGAGTTTCTTGATCAGGGCTACGAAGGCTCTATCATTAGACTAGATGGTTTATATAAACATGGTAGATCTTATGATCTAATGAAATTTAAAGACTTTTCAGATTCTGAAGCCACAATTGTTGGTTATGAATTAGGTAAAGGTAAGCGACAAGGCACGCTTGGAAAGTTTCTGATGCAAGATGACGAAGGCATACAGTTCGGTTGTCCACCGGGCAAAGGTTATACTTACAAGGATCTTACAAATATGCTACTGAAAATTAATGACTATATCGGTCAGCGTGCTACCTTTACTTATTTTCAAAGAACTAATGCGGGTAGTTATAGACACCCTTTATTTAAATGTATTAGAAATTATGAGTAAAGAAAAAAAAATAGATAAATACAGAAAAATAGATAAAGATGGAAATCACTACCTATTAGCTTTAAATCCAAAGAATAAAAAATTAGAATGGATAAAGATTAAATTATGAATAAAAAGAAAAAAATAAAAGCAAATGATTTTTTAGACTTATTACATGATATGTTTGGTGATAGACACGAGCATATTGGTGATGATTGGAAACCAAAAAAACCTAAAACAACTAAAAAACCATGAGTAAATTAATATGGCAACTATACAACGACAATCTGATCTCAGAAGAGGTGGCAAACCTCTTATTAGACAAACATTATAATAGATTAGACAATAAAAGATATAAATGAAATATTATATATTATTAAAAAAATTACAAAAGATATTCTGGAAAAGTATTATAGTAATGCTAATAGCTGTACTAAGTTCATTAGCAACTATGATGTGGGCTGTAGACTTACCGCCGGATGAATATACTCTATTGAGAACCAGATGGTTAAACTGGCCTGATAGAGAATGTTATACAAAAGAGAATATAGAATTATTAATAGAAGGACCAAATCAAATAACACTAGAAGATTATGAGCAAAACAAGGAAACATATATCTCATCAATTAAAGGTAAACTTATTCGGTTTACGAGATAAAGTAAAGGCTTTACAAAAGCCTAGAAAAACTAGGACAAAAGCCTATAAGAATAAATAAGTAACTAGCTAATGTCACATGATAGAAATATAAAATGGCTGAACGATAGACGTGTGGTATATAGACGTGACCCAATCACTGATATACCTACTATTGAAACAGATCAATATAAATATTATGAAAAAGGTACATATGAAGCTTATAATTTATTTAATAGTAAAGCTAAAATAACTACATACAAATCATTGAAATGGCATTTCTTAGTTTTATATTATTTAAATGAAGAATTATTTGATTTAGAATTTGCATCGATATGTCATATGATATCTGACAAAGAAAATGGTTTTGTAACTTTCTTTATTAAGGGTAAAGTATTACATGAAATGATAAAAGATGTTATCAACCAAGGTGGTGATCCACCAAAAAACAAATTACGTAAAGTAATATTTAAACCGTACTCTGGGTTAGACTTGAGTGGAAAATTAAAAATTGTAGGACAACTAATAGGTAGATCTAAAATAGATAATGGTATGATTTATGATTCTATGTTATACATCAAACATTATTTAAATAAGAAAATAACTATTAAAGGTATAGCTAATATACTTGGATGTTCTACAAGAACTATTTATAGAAATATGGATAATTCTTTAAAAATCGAAAAACACGAATTAAATGAAGAAGTATAATATACAAAACTATATAAGGTATAAGAACGATGTAAAAGCTTGTCAACCTAAAGAAAAGGATTTACAAGAGTATACTCAAAATCAATTAATATGTAAGTTCTTACCTTTAGTAGAAAATATAGGTAGAAAATTCTCTACAACTCAACAAGCATCGGGTGTTATGACTATAATGGATATAATGCAAGAAGGTAATTTAAGTCTAATAAAAGCAGTAAGAAGAATAGACTGGATTAAATTAGAAGAGTCAGACGATAGAGAAAAAACATTAAAGTCTTTCCTATCAAAAAGAATTAAAGGAGGTATTAGAAGAGCTATAGACACAAACAGAGGAGACATGAGAATACCTGAACATAAACTAAATGAGATACGTAGAAATGCTAAGGACGAAAAGATGGTTGCTATGTTCTTCAACAGTATGTTTTTATCGATCGATGATAAACCAAAAAATACTGATGATGAAGAAAATATGATACATCAAATAGCAGATAAATCAGAACCTTATAACATTGGACTACTAAACATTTATTTAACTGGTTTGTTAAAGAAACATCTTAATGAACGAGAATATGAAGTCTTAAGATTAAGCTATGGATTAGATTGTGATAAACATTCTGCAAACAAAATAGCTGAGATCTTAAACATCGAAGGAAGCAGTGCTTATGTACGTGTTTCAGAGCTTAAAAAACAAGCTGTAGATAAGTTAATAGATAGTGTGGATCACTCGCAAGTGCTTGATTATCTGTAACTTACTAATGTAAAACTAATTTTAAATATGTAATTATATAACTATGACCATAAACCAAAAATTGGCTACAATTCAAACCAAATTTAAATCGAAGAAAAGTAGATTTAATTCATTCGGCAAGTACTACTTCAGAAGTGCCGAAGACATTCTCGAAGCAACAAAACCCTATTTATTAGAATTAGGAGTTACAGTAACAATAAGTGAAAGCTTAATTGCATCTGATCCTTTTCCAATAATGGAGTCGACTGCAACTATCTGTGATGGAGAAAATCATGTTAAAGCTACGGCTTTAGTAGGAGTTGATCTTAATCAGAAAGGTATGCAAACACCTCAACAATTCGGTACTGCTTCAAGTTATGGTAAAAAGTACGCATTAGGAAATTTATTCCTGATTGATGATACTCAAGATAGTGATGCTGTTAATACACACGGTAAAGGTAATTTAAAAGATATTGAAAAAGCAAAATCTTATATCAAATCTGGTGGTAAACTAGACGCTATTAAAAAGAAGTATCAATTAACTCCTCAACAAGAGGCTGCGTTAAAAACTGTATAGTATATGACGAAACAAGAGGTTATAGACAAGTTAAGGAATGATGATGATTATTATGGAGATTTTGGTAAACAATATCTAAGTAATAGTGACATCAGGTCTTTATTACATAACCCTTTAGCTTTAGGTAAGGAATCAGAACAGAGACCTGCTTTTCTAGTTGGTGGATATTTTCACACTGCAATACTTGAGCCAAATAAGCTTAAGAAATACAAAGTGATACAATCTACCACTAGGAATACTAAAGTTTACAAAGAGATGTCAGGTGGCGAACTATGTTTACTACAGCATGAAGTTGATCAGATAGAACTTATGACAGATAAAATTATGGATAATAATATTTGTAAAAGTTTGATCCGTGTAGGTAATGTAGAATACGAACAACCTAACATTATAGAATTAGAAGGACAAATGTGGAAAGGTAAAGCTGATATCGTGAATCACGATGAAAAGCTTATTATTGACCTTAAAACTACAGCAGATCTTTCTAAATTTAAGAGTTCGGCTTATCGTTATAATTACGATAGTCAAGCTTATATTTATAGTAAACTATTTGGTTATGAATTTTTATTTATAGCGATAGACAAAACAAGCCACCAAATAGGATTATTTGATTGTTCACCTGAATTTTATGAATCAGGACAGGACAAAGTAAAAAGAGCTGCTGAAGCTTATGATTTATTTTATAAAACAGAATCATTTGACCCGAAGCAATATTTTATCGCTAAAACACTTTAATTATATTATATTATGGCAAGAAAAAGAAAAGTAACAACAAAGCAATGCGCAATGACTGGAATGAATTTTCCTGTGACTGAATTTTATGTTAATAATAGTACTACTGATGGTTTACATCCGTATTCTAAAAAAGCAGACAACTTCAGAAGAAGAACTGGCTTAAATGCGTCAGATCTTAGAAATATGTTTAACACTTTATTTGAAACAACTGTATAATGGCAAGTATAATAGCAACAAGTATTAACCTTAATAAAATACCTAAAGATAAAATTATCGAAGGTGCTAAAGGTAAATACTTACCGATAACGATTACATTAAATGATGAGCTTGATCAGTTTGGCAATAACGGTCCTGTTTGTGTACAACAAACTAAAGAGGAAAGAGAAGCTAAAACTGAAAAGGTTTATTTAGGTAATGTAAAGGTTGTATGGACTAATGACCAAAATGTTGGTACAGCTCCTAAACAACAACCAACGGTTACTCCACAGCCGGTAGAACAAGTGGCGGATGATTTACCATTTTAATTATTAAATAGATGCAAGTAAACAATACGGAGATTAATGGATTTTTAATCGACCAGTTTAACCAGCACGATTTAAAGGTTGGTGCAGCGCAGGGGATTTGTCCCCTGTGTTCACATACCCGCAAACCTGCAAACAGGAAAGCTAAATGTGCTAGTTATGATTGGGAGAGAGGTCTCGGTACTTGTCATCATTGTGATTCATCATTTCAACTACACACTTATCAACGCAAAGGGTCAGCTGCTAAAACGTATGTTAGGCCTGATGCGTTGGATGTTGTAGATCCTAAAGAATTAGGGTCTAAAGTATTTGAATGGTTTAAAACAAGAGGTATATCTAATAAAACTCTGAACGACTTAAATGTCACCGAGGGTAAAGAGTTTATGCCTCAAACCGGCAAGCCCGAGAATACTATTCAGTTTAATTATATAATGGGTGATGAACTCATTAATATAAAATATAGAGACGGTAGAAAAAACTTTAAACTATATAAAGGAGCTGAAAAAGTATTTTATAATATAAATAGTATAGTAGGTTATGACAATTGCGTAATAACTGAAGGAGAGATGGATGTATTAGCTTTACATGAAGCTGGTATTACAAATGCTATATCTGTTCCTAATGGTGCTACGTTAAATAGTAACAACTTAGATTATTTAGATAACTGTATAGATTATTTTGAAGATAAAGAAAGAATAATCTTAGCAGTAGATAATGACGAACCTGGAATAGCTTTACAACAAGAGTTAATAAGACGTCTTGGTGCTGAAGTTTGTTTCTTAGCTAGTTTTGAAGATTGCAAAGACGCTAATGAATATTTAATTAAATATGGTAAAGAAAAACTCGTACAACAAATTGAAAAATCAAGACCCGTACCACTTGAAAATGTTACGACATTCAGAGATATTGAAGATGAAATTACTGACTTTGTTCGTAATGGCTTTAAGAAAGGATATCAAGTTGGCTTACAGAATTTTGATAACATTTTTTCTACTTATACCGGTCAATTTATTACTGTCACTGGTATACCTAGTTCAGGTAAATCGGATTTTGTTGATCAAATGGTTGTCGGATATAACCGTAACTATAATTGGAAGACTGCTTTTGCGTCGCCAGAGAATGCGCCAACGTATTTACATGCTCACAAACTAATGCGTAAAGTTTGGGAAGATATGCCTACTAAACAGGATATTGGCTCAACTAAATGGAATCAAGTTGCTGAACATGTTAATGATAATTTCTTTTTCATTGATATGGAAAGATATACTCTTGAATCTGTATTACGTAAAGGTGCTGAACTCGTTAAACGTAAAGGTATTAAATGCCTTGTAATAGATCCTTTTAATAAGATCAGGGATGTAGACTGTAAGACTGAAGATGTAAACAGATATACAATGGAGTATTTAACTAAGATAGAAACGTTTGCAAAGAAGTTTGATGTTTTAGTTTTTATAGTAGCTCACCCTACTAAAATGTATAAAGACAAAGAAGGTAAAATTGAAGAACCTACTATGTATAATATAAAAGGTGGTGGTGAATGGTACGATGCTAGTTACCACGGTTTACTTGTTCATAGAGATTATGAAGCTAAAACTGTTAAAGCAAAAGTTTTAAAAGTTAAGTTTCAAAATCTAGGAGAGAATGGAGCTGAAGCTCATTTTAAATGGGAGAGAAGATCTGGATGTTTTATACCTCATGAGTTAGCTAGTATAGGTGATGAAGAGGCAATGCCTTGGGAATAGATGGCTCCAGCTAGAAAACGTAGAAGTAAAATAGTTCCACCAGAATGGACTGATGAAGATAGAGCTGCATATAAATGGTGTGTTAATAATGGAATTAAAATAGGTCCATTAGCCGCATCAAATGATATGGATAATTTTCATTGGTGGATTGACGTAGAAGTTAATGGTGCTAAACGTAGATCACCAAAGACTTACAACGGTAGAGAATTGAATAACAAAATATTTGAATTATATAGATTTTATTACAACAAAAATGTTAAATAGTTATAAAAACGCAAATGCAGCTTTTGAAGATTTATTAGATTACGTAATACAAGATGGTATTGATTTTGATAATACAAAAGCTTTATTTAATTGTGGGTTTTATATACAAAATCCACTAGACAATCACATAACAAATAAACAGCGTGATTGGAAACTAGAGTATGCTGAAGCTGAATGGCAATGGTATTTATCTGGTGACAGAAATATAAACAAACTAGGTGAATTATATGGTAAAATACCTCCAATATGGGAGCGTATGGCAGATAGTGATGGTAATGTAATGTCTAACTATGGTTGGCAATGGCAAAGAAATAATCAAATTGATTATGTTGTTGGTAAGCTTAGAGAACAACCAAATACTAGACATGCCGCAATAAGTATATATGATGCTAAAGAATTTGAGCAATATCGTAAAGATACACCTTGTACTTATGCAATACAGTTTACAAGACTTAATGATAAGCTTAATATGTCTGTTTATATGCGATCTAATGACATCTGGTATGGTTTTTGCAATGACCAATATCAATTCAGCATGTTACAAAAAATGATTGCAGAGAGACTGTCTATTGAGATCGGTTGGTATTACCATCACGCACACAATATGCACTTATATAACGATAAACTATAATTATGTATTATTTATACCACATACCAGGTAAAAAGATTGGTGTTACACGTGATCTTAATACCCGTGTTACATTAATTCAGGGCTATGGCCCTAGTGAATATGAAGTTCTTGATCGATCGAATGATATAGATTATATATCAGACAAAGAGATAGAACTTCAAAAGTCTTACGGCTATAAAGTCGATAGAAAATTATATAAAAATTTATTTAAGAAAATGAGAATAAACGTAACAGAACAAACCACTACATTCCCTTGTAATGTTGATGATTTAGAATCAAAATTACAGAATAATATAGGGTTAACTTGGTCACACGAAGAATTTGGCCAAATGAAAATAACAGAAGATAATATCAACTGGATATTAGCTAATGTTAAAACATCTATGTATAATCAAGATAGATGTTATATTTACAATAAAGCTTTTTATGAAGCTTACTTTAATCCAAAACATAATCCTGATATGAAACCTACAGGTAATGCTCAATTTGATTTAATCAGAAACTGGGCTGCTGTTAGAGGTATATATGAAGGTGGTAATAGCCACACACAATATGTAAAACTTCAAGAAGAAGCTGGAGAGTTAGCTAAAGCTTTGTTAAA
>Ga0115012_10002255_pt1 | contig 11219 bp, 11 predicted proteins | sample TroAtlMetagenome_FD_88706 | JGI IMG/M metagenome (GOLD analysis project Ga0115012, IMG submission 88706) | Marine eukaryotic phytoplankton communities from Atlantic Ocean - Tropical Atlantic ANT10 Metagenome | ecosystem: Environmental > Aquatic > Marine > Oceanic | place: Tropical Atlantic...
AAATCTCTACCAAAATAACCAGATAGATATATTTTATTTTTTTTATCAATTACAAAATTTGATTTTGTATTGAGGTCGTAGAAATAAGCAATATTTTCAATATCTGTTAGCTTTAGAAATAAATGAGCATAAGTTCCTCTAGAAGCAACTAGAAACGAGCTTTTATTTTTTTGTATTGGCCCCTCAGCGAGAAATCTACTTGATATTGCTCCAATACCGCCATTAAATGAAAATTTCTGATTATTACCATCCTTCTGATAAACATCTAAAACTGAAGATAACCTTCCGCCGTATGATGATGGAATTCCGCCTTTAAATAACTTAACTTCTTTTATTGCATCAGAATTAAAAACAGAAAATAAACCAAATAGGTGTGAGGAGTTATAAATAATAGCCTCATCAAATAAAATTAGATTTTGGTCAGCGCCACCTCCTCTGACGTTAAAACCTGAAGCTCCCTCACCAGCACTTGAAACACCTGGAAGTAATTGGATTGTTTTTAGAATATCGGACTCTCCAAAAACAACCGGAGTTTGACGAATAGTTTTTCCAGATAAAATGTTTAGACTCAGAACTGGTAATTCGATATCTATTTCCTCACTATTTTCTGTCACAACTACTGCATCGAGAGATTCAATTTCTTCCTCCATATAAATATTTAAGGAGGTGTTTTTATTTAAATTTAACGTTTCGCTGTAATCTTTGTATCCAAGGCTTTGTAAACGCAATTTATATTCACCTTGTTTTAAAGTAATTGAATAAAAACCGTAGCTATTTGTAACTGTTCCTACCTGAAGTTCTTCAATAACAATACTTGCCCCAATAATTAGCTCATTACTTTTACTGTCCAATACATAACCATTAATAGTGTAATCTTCCTGTGAATAAATAACAAATAGATTTAGAAAAAAGATTAATGAAATGAATTTTTTCACTTAAGCAAATTAATCAAATATTTTTGTACCTATTACTATGATACTTTTAAATCAAGATTTGTCTTGATTGCATTTAAAAATTCTTGAGTATTTAAGTAATGCTGTCTTTTCAAATTACTTCCGTGTATTAGAAGAGCTAGATCTTTTGTCATCTTTCCAGATTCAACAGTTTCAATACAAACTTTTTCTAATAGATTACAAAAAATTAAAAGCTTATCATTAGAGTCTAGCTCAGCCCTATGAATAAGCCCTCTGGTCCAAGCAAAAATTGAAGCAATTGGATTAGTTGAAGTTTCTTTACCTTTCTGATGTAATCTGTAGTGTCTAGTTACTGTGCCATGAGCAGCCTCAGCTTCCATAGTTTTACCATCAGGCGTTAGTAGGGTAGAGGTCATTAAACCTAAAGAACCAAAACCTTGAGCAACTGTATCAGATTGAACATCACCATCATAGTTTTTACAAGCCCAAACAAAACCGCCTTCCCATTTCATGGCAGCGGCAACCATATCATCAATTAACCTGTGCTCATAAGTGATTCCGAGTTCATTAAATTTATCTTTAAATTCATTTTCAAAAACTTCGTGAAATATATTCTTAAATCTACCATCATATGCTTTCAAAATGGTATTCTTTGTTGATAAGTAAAGTGGCCACTGTTTTGAAATAGCTCTATTCATACAAGATCTTGCAAAACCATAAATTGAAGAATCAATATTATACATTCCCATTGCTATTCCATCCTCTTGAAAATTATATATTTCCCAAGTCTTTTCATCCTCTCCATTATCTGGTGTAAATGTCATTGTAAGCTTACCTTTTCCATGAGTAACAAAATCTGTAGCTCTATATTGATCACCAAATGCGTGTCTTCCTATACAAATTGGTTTAACCCAGCCTTGTACATAACGGGGAATGTTTTTCATTATGATAGGTTCACGAAAAACAGTACCACCAATAATGTTTCTGATTGTGCCGTTTGGTGATTTCCACATTTTTTTTAAAGTATATTCCTTGACCCTTTGTTCATCTGGCGTTATTGTAGCACATTTAATTCCAACATTATATTTTTTTATTGCATTTGCAGCATCAACAGTAACTTGATCATCTGTAAAATCTCTGTTTTTGATACCTAGATCAAAATACTTGATGTCAAGTTCTATGTATGGAAGAATTAGCTTTTGCTTGATATAATCCCATATTATCCTAGTCATTTCATCACCATCAAGTTCAACAACGGGATTTTGGACTTTAATTTTAGACATGAAGATTATTTTTTAACTTCTTTGATTCTAGCTTTTTTACCTCTTAATTCCTTAAAATAATAAATTCGAGATCTTCTAACTTTCCCTCTTTTATTAACTTCAATCTTTTTGATTGTTGGAAGATTTAATGGAAATATTCTTTCAATGCCGACAGTTCCAGACATTTTTCTAATGGTAAATGTTTTAGTTTTTCCTGTTCCTTTTATTTGAATTACAACTCCTTTGAAAAACTGAGTTCTAGATTTTTCACCTTCCTTGATTTCGTAATAAACAGTTATAGTATCACCAGATTTGAAATCTGGATATTCATTTTGAGTTATGAATTCGTCTTGAACGTATTTTAGTAAAGACTTCATTTTATTTAATTTAAAATGATCAACATTCGTAATTACCAGAGGTTAACCAAGCGGACGCAAACTTACATATTTTATAGCTAAAAAAAAACTATTTCTAAACTAATTAAGGCTTTATAATCTTTGTTTTTTCATCAGATTTTTTCTCTCTCCAATCATTAATCTTTTTAGAATCACCTGAAAGTAATATTTCTGGAACATTTATATTCTTATATGATGAAGGTCTAGTATATACAGGGGGAGCAATAAGGCCATCTTGAAAAGAATCCTCTAAAGCAGAAGTTTCATCATTCAAAACTCCAGGAATCAATCTTATAATTGAGTCACACAAAACTGCAGCAGGAAGCTCACCTCCAGAAAGCACGTAATCACCAATTGAAAGCTCCATAGTTATTAAGTTGTCTCTAACTCTTTGATCTACCCCTTTATAATGACCACATAGGATGATTAGATTTCCAGAAATAGATAGTTTATTAGATATTTTTTGAGTTAACTTTTTTGCATCGGGTGACATAAAAATTACCTCTGAATATTTATTAAAATTCTTTAAATGAGAAATACAATTATCAATTGGCTCAATCATTAAAACCATTCCAGAACCACCACCATACTGATAATCATCAATTTGTTTTTTGTTATTGTTAGAATAATCTTTTAAGTCATGAAAGTTAACTTGAACAATTTCTTTTTCAATTGCTCTGTTCATGATTGAACCTGAAAATGGACTTCTAAGAAGCTCAGGTGTAGCACTAATTATATCAATAATTTTCATTAAGGTTAATCAAAAACAAGTTTTTCTTTTTCCCCGTCTAAATCCACAAAAGTTATCTGAAAAATATTTTCTCTTTCAAACAATTTTAGATCTATAGTGTTAGAAATTTTAGTATTGTTGATTTCAGATAAAATATATCCCGATCTAATTCCCATTCTAAAAAGTGTTCCATTTCTATTAATTACAACTTTTACTCCGTTTTCAGCATTAAGTTCATCTAACTCACTTTCACTTGCATCTTTTAGTTGCATTCCATAAAACTGAACGTATGTGCTTCTTTTCAGTTGTACACCGACATTTAGAGACTTATTATTTCTAAAAATTTTGACATTTAATTTGTCACCGGGTCTTTTAGAATTTAAATATCCTGAAAGATCTGCGAACTTATTTATTTTTACATTATCAATTTGTTGGATTATATCACCTTTTCTAATTCCGGCAATATGAGCACCCATATTTGGATCTGTATCATTTATATAAAATCCTTCTGTGATTTCAATTCCTAATTCATTAGAATTTTGAGAATTTAAACTTTGACCTGTTACACCAAGTAATCCTTTTTGAACATCTCCAAATTCAAGAATATCCTCATAAATTTTTCTTGCTATGTTACTTGGAACGGCAAACGAATAGCCTATAAATCCCGCATTAGTACTTTGAATTGCAGTGTTAATACCAATTAAATCTCCGTTAATATTAACAAGTGCACCTCCACTATTACCACTATTTACAGCTGCATCTGTTTGTATAAAGGATTGATTTTTAGAATCATAATCATTTAAATCTCTTGATTTTGCGCTTATGATACCTGCAGTAACAGTCGATGTTAGATTGAATGGATTACCTACAGCCAAAACCCATTCTCCAATTTTTGTTTGATCAGAATCAGCAAACCGTATATATGGAAATCTACTTTCTCCAGTAATTTTTAACACTGCTATATCAGAGTTTTTATCTGTTCCAATTAACTCAGCTTCAAAAGATTTATTATCATTTGTCGTGACCTCAATTTGAGTTGCATTTTCAATTACATGATTGTTTGTAATTATGTATCCATCACTTGAAACGATTACACCAGATCCAGTTCCGATTGTAGTTTGGTCATTAGAGTTTCCATAAAACAAATCCCATAAACTATTAGAATTTTTAGCTTTTGCAGTGTTTTTGACATGGACGACACTATTAATAGTTTTTTCAGCAGCAATTGTAAAATCTGGGTTTCTTACAATAACAGTTCTGTTTTGAGTAGGTTGATTATTTATTTTTTCAGAACTTAAAATGGTATTTATAACATTAGTTTTTGGTTCAAAATTATTTTTTCTATCATTTAAAACAAAAAAAGCTAATCCAATTAATAATAAAGGAAGAGATATATTATATATAAGCTTTACATTTTTCATAATTATTTTTTATAAAATTAATTTTTTAAATTTTTCTTTTTTAATATTTAACTTCTTTTTAACATGATAAACTATATTTACGTGTAGGTTTATGAAAATATCTTTTGATAAATATCATGGTTGTGGTAACGATTTTATAATTATAAATAATTTATCAAATACCTTTCCAAACACATCTAAAGAAACAATAAAAAATCTTTGTGATAGAAATTTAGGCATTGGCGCTGATGGTTTGATTTTAATTAATGAATGTAAAAACGAATCTTTTGAAATGGTGTATTACAATTCAGACGGTAAAATAAGTACAATGTGTGGTAATGGTGGAAGGTGTGCAATGCATTATTCTAGTCATAATGGTATTTCTTCAAACAATTCTAATTTTTTGGCCTGTGATGGTTTGCATAACGGTGAAGTTTCAAATGACTATGTTCGGATTTCACTCCAAAATGTTGAAGGATTCAAGCTAATTAACGATGATGTTTTTATGGATACAGGTTCACCTCACATAGTTAAAATTTTAAAAAATATTTTTGATATAGATATTTTGAAAATCTCACAAGACATTCAAAAATCAGAAAATTTTAAATCAACTGGTGTAAATGTTAATTTTGTGTCAATTATAAATGATAAAACTATTCAAATCAGAACATATGAAAGAGGGGTTGAAGATGAAACATTGTCATGTGGAACAGGCGCAGTAGCTGCTGCATTGACGCTAAGTATTGTGTCAAACTCTGATACAAAAAAAGTTTTAGTAAAAACTAAAGGAGGTGATTTATTTGTTGAATTTAAGAAGGATAATAATAATTTTTATGATATTTACTTATCTGGAAAAGTAAAAAAAGTTTTTTCTGGTAATATAGATTATGAAAAAAATTAAGTACCTAATATTAATCTTACTTTGTTGTGCAGCTATAATTTTTGTCTTTGAATCCTACAAGACATACTTTATGAAAAACACAAATTTTTCAGCTGATAGTATTTATTTGAAGATCCCTACTAATGCAACAAAATTACAATTGCTAGACTCTTTATCAAATTACTTAACTGATCTTGAAACATTTGAAAAAGCCGCAGTCAAAAAAGAATATATTTTAAATATTAAGGCTGGAAGATTTGAAATAAAGAAAAATTACAATAATAATGAGATTATTAATTCTTTGAGATCTAATAATCTACCTGTCAAATTAACCTTTAATAATATTGAAACATTAAACAAATTAGCAGGAACAATTTCTAAAAAAATTGAAGCTGATAGTTCAAGCATAGTTATGGCTTTTAATGATAAAACTTTTTTAAACGATTTAAATCTAAATGAGGATTCAGTATTTGGTTTATTTATTCCAAATACTTATGAGTTTTTCTGGAATACCGATGCAATAGGCTTTAGAGAGAGAATTGTGAAAGAGTTCGATAATTTTTGGAATAATAGTAGAATTGAAAAAATAAAAAAAATAAATTTAAATCCTATAGAAGTAATGGTTTTAGCATCTATTGTTCAAAAAGAAACACCTAAAGTTGATGAAAGGCCAACAATTTCGGGGGTTTATCTAAATAGGTTAAAAAAAAACATGAAACTACAAGCAGATCCTACAGTAGTTTATACAATTAAACAAAAACAGGGTTTTGATAAGGTAATAAGAAGAGTTTTATATAAAGATTTGAGGATTAAATCAAAGTATAATACATATTACTATAGAGGATTACCTCCAGGACCAATTGTTACTCCTGATATTTCCTCAATTGAGTCAGTAATAAACTACTCGAATAACTCCTTTTTATTTTTTGTAGCTGATGTTTCAAATCCAGGCTATCATTTATTTTCGAGAACATTGTCTGAACATAACAAGAAAAAAAGACAATACACTAAGTGGTTAAGAGAAAGAAATATTAAAAGATAAACCACTAAAAATCAGATAATTATAAAATTTATTATGTTTGTACCAGAAAAGTAAGACAAATCACTTGCTTTTGACTAATGTTTTATAAAATAAAAATTAGTTTAATTTTTTTTCTTGCTGTTTTTTTTATTAACAGTTCAGACCTTCTACCCCCTAATTCTAATGTTGAATATTCAGTTAATCTTGAAATAAAATCCAACTTATACATACCTATTCCTTTTACAATGAAGGATTTTGTAGGTTTTAAAAACTTTTTGGGTTTTTTTGAATCTGGCTCAAATTATAATACAGTAAATAGATTTGGATATTTAGGTAAATATCAATTTGGTGAAGGCACTCTAAAAATTTATGGAATCAGAAATTTATTAGGATTTAGAAATAATCCAGCCTTACAGGAAAAAGTTTTTTTAATGAATGTTATGAGGAATAAGTGGATCTTAAGAAGAGAAATTTCATGGTATTCAAATAGATATTTAAATGGTATTTATATTAGTGAATCAGGAATTATAGCTGCTGCACATCTATCTGGACCAGGAAACGTGAAAAAGTATTTAAGAAGTCATTGTGATCCTGATTTAGATAAAAAAGATGCTAATAGTACATCTATTTCTGATTACCTAAATATATTTAAAAACTATAACCTTGAAAATATTCCTGCTATTAGGAAGCCTGAAAAAAATTAATCTGAAAACTTTTTATTTAGATCTTCAACATATTTCCTGAATTGTTTGTCAGTGAAGGCAAGATTGTCAACAGTTTTGCAAGCATGTAGGACAGTTGCATGATCTCTGCGACCTATTTTAGTTCCAATACTAGCTAGAGAAGCTTTAGTAAATTTCTTTGAAAAAAACATTGCTAACTGCCTAGCTTGAACAATATGTCTTTTTCTTGTTTTGGACTGAAGAGTTGAAACATCCATTTGAAAATAGTCAGACACAACCTTTTGTATATGATCAATGGAAATTTCTTTTTTTGTATTCTTAACAAATTTTTCGACAATAATCTTCGCAAGGTCAATTGTAATATTTTTTCTATTAAATGATGATTGAGCCATTAATGAGATTATAGCACCTTCTAGCTCTCTAACATTAGTTTTGATGTATTTAGCAACATAAAAAACAATTTCATCATCCATTTCAACTCCATCACGATTCAATTTGTTTTTAATAATTGAAACTCTAGTTTCATAATTAGGAGTTTGAAGTTCAGCTGACAATCCCCATTTAAATCTTGATAATAGCCTCTGTTCTATTTCTTGCATATCAACAGGAGCTTTGTCAGATGTAAGAACCAATTGTTTTCCATTCTGGTGCAGGTGATTAAAAATATGGAAAAATACATCTTGAGTTCCAGACTTTCCAGAAAAAAATTGCACGTCATCAATTATCAATACATCAATAAGTTGATAAAAATGAATAAAATCATTTCTGTTATTTTTTTTGACAGATTCAATATATTGTTGTGTGAATTTTTCAGCGGAAATATATAATACTGTCTTGTCAGGAAATTTTTGCTTTATATTAATACCAATTGCATTAGCAAGGTGAGTTTTACCAAGACCAACACCTCCAAATATTAATAAAGGATTAAAGGATGTTCCACCAGGCCTATTTGAAACAGCATAACCAGCAGATCGAGCCAATCTATTAGAGTCACCTTCTAAAAAATTATTAAAGTTATAGTTAGGATTTAATTGGGAATCAATCTTCAAATTTTTGATACCAGGAATTATAAATGGATTAGTTAATTCAGTTTTGAAGTAAGTTGATGAGCCTTCAACTTTTTGTGATTCTATTTTTGGTTTGTAATCACTAGGTATTTTTTCGGTAAATGATTTAGTTGACCCGAATGAGTTCTCCATCCTTATAACATATACTAGTCTGGCGTCTTTACCTAATTCTTTAGTTAGAGCAATCTTAAGTAATTTAACATAATGTTCTTCAAGCCACTCATAGAAAAATTTACTAGGGACTTGAATGCTGAGAATATTATCATCTAATTTAATAGGTTGAATTGGTTCGAACCATGTTTTATAAGCTTGCTCCTGTATATTATCTTTTATAAATTCAAGACAATTGTTCCATACAGATTCTAAGCTCATACTTAATATAATTTTTAAATTGTTGTTACTAAAAAGTGAAACCGGAGGGAGGAATCAATTGTTAATAAGTCAAACAAATATGTACATTTTTTTTATAAAAAAAAATGATTTTAGTATTGAATTTTAAAAAAGTTTTTTTGATATTATAGAACAAGAAAAAATAGATGAATTTAGATCAAAAAAAAATATTCAAAACTATGATCACTGCAAGATATTCAGAGACTGATTCAATGTCATATGTTCATCATAGTAATTACCTCAAGTATTTTGAAATTGGGAGATTAGGTTGGTTAAAAGATATTGGCTTTTCTTATAAAAAATTAGAAGATCAAAACATAATTCTTCCTGTTGTCAGAACAAACATTACTTTCAGAAAACCTGCTTTTTTCGAAGATGAATTAATTTTAGAAACTACCTTGTTGAAAGTACCATCATACTCAATTGAGTTTAAATACAATATTTATAAAAACACTGAATTAATCAATGAAGGTTATACCAAATTGATTTTTTTAAATAAACAAACTAACAAACCAATTAGATGCCCAAAAAAAATTATTGAGGCAATTATGAATTGATATATGTTTGAATTATATCATTGTCTACGTTGTACTCATAATTAGGTATTGAATTTATGACTGGAGACTTAATCCCGCTACCTAATTTTTTTTCAGCTCTTATTATTCTTGCCTCATCCCAACACTTATTCTTAATAAAAAATTCAAGAGTTTTCTTACCTCCTTCAACAATAATTGATTGAATATTATTTTTAAAGAGAGTTTCATTTATTTCATTGATTGTTATTATTTCATCATTAGAAATAATTTTAAAATTCTCATTATTGATTTTTTTGTTTTTACTTAATACAAACTTTACTGGATTATTATTATCCCATAAACGAGAGTTTAAAATTGGATTATCAACCCTATAGGTTTCACCACCTACTAAAATAGCATGCTCTTGACTTCTCCATTTATGTGCAAGTTGTCTACTGAATTCATTTGAAATCCAATATGGCCTGCCAGTTTTGTTTTTTGATGGACTGATAAATCCATCGCTAGTTTCAGCCCACTTTAATATAATATATGGCCTCTTTTTTTTATGAAATGTGAAGAATCTTTTGTGTAGTTCTTTACATTCCTTTTCTAAAATACCAAAGTCTATTGTTACATTGTTTTTTTTAAAAAACTCTATACCTCCTCCATTAACAAGTTGATTAGGATCTTTACATCCCACAACAACAGTTTTTATTTTTTTATTAAAAATTGCATCACAGCATGGAGGTGTTTTTCCATAATGTGAACAAGGCTCTAATGTTACAAAAAGCGTTGATTTTTTTAATATATCATAATCATCTATCTTATTTATTACATTAATTTCTGCGTGGTCTTGCCCCGATTCACTTGTATAGCTTTCTGAAATTATTTTACCATCATAATAAAGTAAACAACCTACATTGGGGTTTGGGTATGTTTTACCAAGTGCTTTTTCTCCTAAATTAATGCATCTTTGCATTAGATGTTGATGGTTCATAGAAGTCTTTATGTTAATTTTATATCTAGTCCTAATTTAATAAAATGAAAATTTATATTAGAGAAATTGAAGAGAAAGATAACCACAAAATTAAACAGGTTCTAATTAGTGTTATGACCGAGTTTGGCGTCCCAGATCATGGCACTGCTCTTCAGGATAAAGAGCTTGACAGTATGTCAGATGCTTATAATTACGAAAATTCTATTTACTACGTTGTAGAAGCTGATAATATTGTCTATGGTGGTGCTGGAATCTCTAAGCTTAAAGGAACAAATGAGAACATTTGTGAACTTCAAAAAATGTATTTTCTTCCAAAAATTAGAGGTCTTGGTATTGGTTCAAATTTAATTAATAAGTGCCTTGATTTTGCAAAAACAAAGAACTATGATCTTTGCTACATTGAAACCATGTTTAATATGAAAGATGCACAGAAACTTTATAAAAAAAATGGATTCATCTATATAGATCACCCATTGGGAAATACGGGCCATAACTCATGTCCTGTATGGATGACATTAAAATTATGAATTTAAAGACTTTAAAAAATTATTTTCATGATGAACTAAAAAAAAATTATTCTATTAGTGAAATAGATTCTCTATTTTTTATAGTAATAAGCTTTTACCTTGAAATATCTAAATTAGATTACGCTCAAAACTCGCTTCAAAAAATAAATAAAACAAATACTCAAACAATTATTAAAAAAATAGAACTATTAAAGAAAAATATGCCTATACAATATATTTTGGGCGAGGTGTTTTATAAAAATATCAAGTTTTATTTGAATAAAAATGTATTGATTCCTAGACAAGAGACAGAGGAATTATGTGATTGGATTATTTCATGTGCAAATGAGAAATATAATATTCTAGATATTGGAACCGGATCAGGATTTATTGCAATTATTTTAAAAAAATATATTAACAATTGTAAGGTTGAGGCTTGGGATTACTCATCTGAGGCTT
>Ga0115012_10002256_pt1 | contig 11218 bp, 5 predicted proteins | sample TroAtlMetagenome_FD_88706 | JGI IMG/M metagenome (GOLD analysis project Ga0115012, IMG submission 88706) | Marine eukaryotic phytoplankton communities from Atlantic Ocean - Tropical Atlantic ANT10 Metagenome | ecosystem: Environmental > Aquatic > Marine > Oceanic | place: Tropical Atlantic Ocean...
ATTTTTAGTCAACTCATTTATTTCCATACTGCGCATTGCATCTGATAATGCAGAAATAAATTCTTGACTTTTTACTTCTTTTCCTTGGCCTTGTGTTGACTGTCTAACTCTGTCTTCCGCTATTACTAATGCTTGTTGCAATGCTTGTTGCATTCTTGCATCTCCCTCTTTTTCAATTTTTTGTATAAAAGAGTCTTTAAACTGATCTAATTCAGCTTGAGTTGCATTTTCCCAAATAAAATGTGAGACTTCATGATTAATTACATTACTTGCCCCTGCTATATCTGGGGACTCTTTTACATTTTCTTCAACAAAAATAGCCGTATTAGTGCCAGGGACCATGACCCCATGGGAGGCATTGGTAGTATTTTCTCCTTTTAAACTTTGGATAATATTGTCTTCGTTTTTTAATCTTTCTTTTTCGATTGCCTTGGCCTCATCAGACAAATCATCTCTATTATCAACAATCTCATCTATAGCAGCATCAATTTCTTTTTTAGTTTTAACTTCTATAATTCTTTTATTAGCTAATACCCCTTCAGTGGCATTATTAACTATTTCAGCAACCTCTTTTTTATCTAAAAGATATAATCCTCTACCAACAATTTTCCTTTTATTGCTTTCTGTTTTTCTTACTTCTTCTTCAGCTATTTCAAGCTGCCAAGCCACGTTTTCTGATTCAGGGTCTTCCTTTAATTTTTCTTTAAGTGATTTAACTTTTTCTTTAGCTTCTTTATATTTTAATTCTGCTTTAACCCAGTTAATTTTTTCGTCTATAGATAAATTTCTTAAAGTTGTATTATTCAAGTTTTCTACAGCTGTCCTAGCACCATTTACTTGGTCCCAATAAGCTTCAGCAGCTTCTTCTTTTTTAATTCTTTTCTCTCTAGCATTCAAAGAGGAATCGTTATCAATACGTTTAACATTAGTTTCATAATTAACACTAAACGTATCTTCTAACTGTTCTAAAGTTAGTTCCCCGCTTTGTAAATAAGGAATAGTAGATTTTAATACAGAGTCATATAAACTACTTCCAGCTTTACCAGCATTAATCATACCAGCAGTGGAAACTAAAGTTTTTGCTGCTACCTCTAAATAATTTTTTTGTCTTTCAGGGTCAGTTAAAGTGTTTGCAATTTGCTGGGCTAAATTTTTATCGCTACCCCAATTTACATGGCGTTTGCTATCCCCTGTTGGCACTATTCCCTCTAACTCGTTTAGATCTATTTTTTGCGAATAATAATCTTGCATACCCCTGTCAAACTGGATATCTTGTATTACTTCTTGTGAAACCTCCGCTGTCCCTTCCCCTAAAAGAGGAACAGTTGATTTTAAAAGTCCTTTACCCCCTTGTTTCATTATATTTTTTAGGCTTTGAGCAAAAAACATTTTAAATCCTTTTAATCCTAAAGAATAAGGTATTTTCATAGCGCCTAAAGTAATTAGATTACCTGCTATATCAACACCCATTGCAGCTAAACCTCCTCTATATGCTTCTTCTAAATTACCATGTCCCGCTTTAACTAACTCAAAAGCTATTGCGGCTTGCTCATCTGCTGATAGATTTGCAAAATCATCTAACGTAGCGTCGGGGTTATTATTTATATATTCTTGAGCAGATTGCTCAAAGATAGTCCTTTTAGCAATACTAGCTGCCTCTGTCATGCCTGTATGTATACCAAAAGTACTTACTGCTGCAAAAAATTGAGGGATTTGTTCAAAAATAGAACCCGTTACATCATCAATAGTCATCCCGTCTTCATCAAAAAATTCTATAGAATCAAATTTATTAATAGTATTTTGATATTCTTTGCTTTTTAAAACACTTTCTAAGTATTCTTCTCCTTCTTTATTTTGAAGTTGTTGTAGATGCTCAATATATTCTTTTCTAGTTTTAAACTTTTCATTAGGGCCAATATTCACATATTCAGCCGCCACCATAACACCTCTAGTTGACATGATGCCGTCTTTAATCTTAATTCTATAAGTATCTTTTCCTTTTTCTTGTTCACTTACTTTATTTATTATTCCTTGTAAGCGTTGGACCTCTTTCATATTATTCAATCCTCCAAAATCATTCCACGATTGAGGAATGATATAGGTAGATTTATGAAACTGTTGCATATTACTGCCACCATATTTTTCTTCTAAAAACTCATCTTCAACAATATCTAATTTATCTTTAACAGTATTACTTAATTCTTTGAATCTTTTATTATAAACATCAGAACTTTCAGCAGCATTTTGTATTAAATCCGTTGTAAATTTACTATAGTCCTTATCGGCATTTTGTAAATCTTTTTGAAGATCTGTATTTAAGAATAAAGATTTATCGAATAAATTAGCCATAAATTGGTTAATTTCTTGCGAAGCCATCTCTGCATTTTTAATCCATTTTGGGTCCTGAGCCATATTCGCGTCATATTGCCATTTTCCATCTACCCATTCTCCAACGTTATATTTAGCCAATATATTGCTAATTCCTTTATTATAAACATCAGAATTCTGAGCTATATAATCCTCAAAAATTTTTTGATTTCTTTCTTTATTAATATTATAATTTTCTTGTAACCTTACTTTTTCTGCCTCAAGTGTTTCCGTTGAGCCATTTATTATGTCTTGAGCAAAATTACTAGTAACAGGATCAGCTAAAAGGGATCTATTAAGCCAATATAAATAAGCTTCTTCGGTGTTTTCTCCTTCTCCAACTTTATATGCGTTTGCTTTATCTATTGCATCTAAAGGTTTTTGAATCACCTTTTCTGACATAAAAGCAGACCAATCTTTAGTTTGATTGTCTAAATCTTCATCTACTTTATTAAAAACATCTATAGCCCCATTGCTTTCAGTAACCGGGGCTTCTTCTTTTTGAGCAATGACCTCAACACCTTCTACAGCCGGAGTAAACCCTTCTTTGAATTGATCAGAACCATCGACATAAGCCTCCATATCTTTCTGTTCTTGGGCTAATTTTTCTTGTGCTTCCTTCTCTTTTTTTAATTTTTGTTCTTTTTCATATTGTTCCATAGCTGCTTTTTCAGCAGAGCTCACACCCCTATTTTGAGTCCAAACGTTTTCATCTACTGATGATCCATATTGGGGTTCAACTTTTTCTTCAGGAACACATTCTCCAGCCTCATTTTTTACCCATCCATCATCACATCCATTTTCTTCTGTATTTTTTAAAGGAGAGGTATTGATTTGATTATAATGCTTAATTACTCTAGCAATATTTGATTCTGGCTCTTTAGCCGTAACCATATTTTTTACTATAGCTTCTAAACTCATTAAGAATATTTTTTTATTAATTCTTCTGCACTAATTTCTACATTTTCTTTTGGAACTCCTTGATCTGCTTTAGATTCTGCTAATATTTCAGCAGGATTTGTAGCAGCATCTAACATGGTGGGCTTTTGTACGGGATTCATTGGTACAACTGGCTGTTGAACAGGTTGTTCTGAAATTGATTCTTCAGCTATAACCTCCCTACCACCAGGGGTAGGCGTTTCTATACCAATTGCTTCATTAAATGATACTTCGCTTGGATTTATACCTTTTTTAGCAGCAATTTTTTGTGCATTTTCTTTAGCTAATTTTGAAATAGTATCTGGATGTGGTTTTTGCTGTCTATTGTATTTACTTCCAATGTAGTCATATATACTAGCAAACGCTTCAGCTGTTCCTCTATTATCCCATTCTCTACCATCTGGATCTGTATAAGATTGCTCCTCCATAAATGCTTTCACTTGAGACTGAGGCATTTGCATATGGTCAGCTAAATATGATCTAACCCCATTACTTCCTAATGTTTGCAATGCATCTTGAGAAAAATCTAATACTTTTTTATTATGATCTGAATATGGCCCAGTATCATACATTTTATTACCAAATTTATCTACTTTAAGTAATGGCTGTCCATTTTCATCTAAGCCTAATTCTTTAGCCACAGGATCCAAAGTTAAATTGATCGGTTTAATTTTAGGAACTGGAGCAGGTATATTATTTACATCATAAATATTTACATCAAAATCCCCAACTAAAGGATTAGTTGCTTTGCCATTTAGTACAGCCCTACCTTCTTTATCAAGCTCTAAACTAATAGTTCCTTTATTTAATCCCTGAAGGACCCCTTCGTCATATTGATCCATACCATAAGATAAAGTCCCATTTTTAAGGTTCTCATTATAATTAGCCATAGCGCCTTCAGCCGCTTTAGCAAAAGCTCCTAATTCATTAACACTTCTTTCAATAACAGCCATTTGAGCAGCATACTTATAGTTGTCTATATCGCCTTTCTTTTTTTTGTTAGTTAAATCACTAGCTCCTTCAACTATCTTTCTTGCTAAACCTTGAAGTTGAGTCCTAAATATTCCTTGTGGATTAGGGTGTTCTTGATTAACTTTATCTTCAGACTTTATACCATATTTACGTTGATATTCTGTATTTCTGAAATCTTTAATAGCCTTTTGTTCAGGGTTTAGTTGTCTAGCTACCTGTTTTGGATTATAATCTTTCATACTTTAGTTTAATTAAGCTCCCACGGCGGATTGGTTAGCACTTTTACTTTCATACCATTTTTTCTTATAACTACCATCATCTTTCATCCCAGACATCTTTGCTTGAGTTATAACAGCATCATTTTCACCAGCAGCTCTGTCGGCTTCATTTACCTGATTACTTGAAATTTCAGCAATATTCATCAAAGCATCATATCTATTAGACTCAGCTTGAGTTTGCCCACCGGCTTTAGTGAAATCAAATTCTTGTTCCATTTGAGCATTTTGTGCGATAGCATTATTTATAGCGTTAGCCTGATTTGCAAAAGCGTTGTTAGAGGCATTAGCGTTGAATTGATTCATTTGATTTTCAGCTCCAAACTTAGATAAAGCCATATTATTAGCTTGGCCAGCATTGAACATAGACGCTTGATTTTGTGCTTGAGCACTAAATTGCTGAGCTTGATTATCTTGACCAACATTAAATTGGGCTTGACCTAAATCAAATTGTGATGCTAAATTGCCCTGTGCTAATAAATCTCTTTGTAGTGATTGTTCACCCTGAGCTCTAGCCATTTCATTAGCCTTAACTTGTCTATCAATATCTGCAGCAATACCAGCTTTAGATTTAGCCGCTTGAGATGCTAAAGCAGTAGCTCCTCCCCCACCACCCATCATCATCATAGCCTCTTGAGATGCGGCTAATGATTGATCTGCTTCTTGAGCAGCAAGGTCAGCTCCAGCAGTAGAAACCTGAAGATTATTAAATACATTACTAAGGCCTGTATCCGCACCTCTAGCTAAACCAGCAACATCTGTTTGAGATGCAGTATAACCTTGGGCAGTGGCCCGTTCCTGAGGATCCATTGTCGCTAATTCTGCTCTTTCTGTTTTAGCTAATGACATATCTGGTTTCCCATCAGGACCTAAAGGAATTCCTTTAAAATCTAACCCCGCATAATAGTCTGTTACGTCAAACTCACGAAGCTTAGCCATATCAGCATCATATAGCTCTTGTGCTGCGGCTTGATCTGCCGCTAAGCTTTCTTGATCTTCTAGAGCCATTTTTCCAGCAACTCTATTATTTTTTTGCTTTTGTCCCATTTATAATTTTTTTATGAGTTCATAAGATGGATTATCAAATTTATTATAACCCGCGTTTACATAATAATCAAGCATATATTTTTCTTGGGCCCATGTAAATACATATTTATATCCCAAATCTTTACTAAAATCTGTTATAAAATCAACTAAGAGTTGAATAGCTTCTTCCCTATCCGTATCTCTATAATCCGGATCAGATATAGCTGCGGTAGGTAAAGTGCAATTGCCATTCCCTAAATACAGCCAAATAGCTGCAATAGGGTGCTTATCTTTACACACCATAAAACCACCTAAGCCTTCTCTTTTTTTATCATATTCTCCTACCTGGAAAGCTCCAGGCATAATATCCCTAAAGTTTGAGCCTTCTATCCAGGGTTCTTGATTGTATGCATCCCACCATTTTGGCAAGAATTCCCAATCCGATTCTAGTAATTTTCTTACTTGTAACATAAAATAAAATTTAATTGATTAAACTTTTAATTCGAAGAGTTTACAGCCTCCGAATTTATTGAAAATAGTTTTGTTTTTGTTCCTGCATTAGCAGCAGGTAAAGTTAATTTAACTTCAGCAAATGTGCCTTTTATACCAGCCACTAATTGTGTAGCGTCTGTAACAACTGCCCCGCCGGAAACTTTATAAGTAGTTTCTTCTGAAACAATTGGTGCGAAAAATTTACCTTCTTTTTCCTGAAATGGAAATTTTATTATACCCATTATGTTTCTCTATTTTGTTCTACAGTTATAGTTACAGTTGTTAATCCTGTTACTCTACTTCCTCCATAAGTTAAAGTTATAGTACCACTCCTTGTTGCAGGCGGTGGTGGAGTTGCTGTTGGATAATCATCTACATTTATAAAAAATGGATCTTCAGCAGGTAAAGCGGCTATTACACTATTAGCAACATTCGCAGCAGTAGTACCAACTTTTATCCATGAATCATTTGGCGTTACTTCTAAAATAACATTTGGCTCGGTCGTCCAAAATCCAGAAGTTGCTGTTGAATAAGATGGGTTATTTTCCCAAGCAAAATCAGGTGGCTTATTAGCCGCTACTACCCCTAATGTTGCAGTTACAATTGGGCTAGTTGCCACATCCCCCTGTGCTGTTGTATCAGTACTAAATACATCTAAAACTGTTGTGATGCTTCCCCCAGCACCATCCGCCCCAGGAGTCTTAGTTAATGTATTAGCAGGTGTAAATGACACCCCTCCTAAACTACCAGTAGTAATTGTTTGAGTAGTGCTTACTAAACTTGCATCCCATACAACTGTTGCTGTTCTTCCAGTTGTTCCATCAAAAGGTCCCCAGTAATAAGCAGTTCCAATTGCCTCGCTATTAGGAGGCGTTAATACTCCCCCTGCAATACCTGCCCCGGTTAAAGCTGCCCAAGTAAGGGTAGGCTTTATAGTCGCTGCCCCTGAAACAGCAATAGTTCCTGAAGTTGCAGTGCTAGGGACCGTGCAAGTCATTGTATAATCTATTTGTGCTTGATTGCTATTATTTCTTGCAGCTGTTGGGGTTTGTGGGCTTGTGCTTGAAGGCATACCACTAGTATCAACAGTTATTACACTTGAAGATATAGGACTAACTGGGTCTGGTATGTAATAATTAAGGCCAGGTGTTAAAGTCCAATTTAATGTTGCTGCTCCCGCTGTAGTTTTAGAAATTGAAGCCGGAGCTAAATCGGTATTACTTACACTATCTGTTATATTTACAGTTAATAAAGATATAGTAAAAGCAAACGAAGCACCTACACCACTTATTGCTATTTCTTTAGTTGAGTTTGCTGTTCCTGAATTAGCTGTAATAACAAATACTAAATTTCCATTAGTTATAGCCGTTGGATTAATAATACTTACACCAGCAGGTGGAGTTAAAATTATATCATTAACTTGTGTAAATTGAAAATCAGAGCTTATAGGGCTAAATGTCGCAATCCATTCTATATTAGTATTTGCTGCCGCACATATACTACTTTCTCCTGTTACAACTGTATTAGGAGCACTGCTTGTAAATTTTAATGTAGTAGTATATGAAACCGTTGTTGTTGGCACAGGCCCAATAGTAGTTATATCGCTTTGAATATAATCAATCTCCCAGCCAGATGTCCCTTCATAACCTATTGTGTTAAAATGTTTTACTAAAGAGGGCGCATCATTAAAGATAGGTACCACATGAGATACAGCTGAGCCCGCATTATAAAAATTATTCCTGGCAATACTTTCAACATTGTGTTCCCATAAGTTACCTTCTTTAAAAGAATAAAAAGTATTATTAAGACTTAAAGCTACTTCTGGATTATAAGATTTAAAGCTACTCCATCCTCCCGTAGCCTCATCAAATGAAACTGTTAAATAGCCGTCTGAGGCAGTCGCCACATTAGTATCAGAATTACTATTATAACAAGTACCTTGCAAAGTTAATGTATATTGGCTGTGGTATTCATCATAAGATCCTATGGCTGCAGATGCACTTTTTAAAGCATCTCTAAAAAAATCCGACATACCTACATTTGAAATTTGTTGTATTTGATTGCCTACGAATTTCAAAACAATACCATTATTTTTATCAGTAAAATATTTAGCTGTTCCAAAACTTGCAAAAGATTCTGGATTTAAAGAAATACCATATTGCCCTGGTATAGAAGCTATTGTTCCTAAAAATTGACTATTACTAGTTACAGGAACCGCTCCACCTTCAGCAGAGTAAATAAAATCTTTATCAATTGGAGACAACGAAACTTTATCTTCTTGAAAAATGTTCAACTGAGTATCATCCGCTTGAAGTTTCTGTATTGACCCATTTCTAGGGTCTACAGAGACAGTTAAACCACCTTCAGACTCATTGAATTGATTAAGATAGTTTATCCCTGTTCTAGAGTTAAATAAGCCACTAGAATGGATTAAAGTATTAGAACGCCTTTCTGCTGCAAAATTTTCTTGAACAGCATATGCCCTTACCCCATAATCAAAAGCAGTTTGGTTATATCCTGCACGGAGACGGTTTAATTCAACATGAATTCCTGTGTCAGCAGTTAATAAGTAACAATTGAAATAGTCAATGTTTATAGCTGTAGTTGTTAAATCATCTATTAATCCCCCTGTAGGAGTTTCATAAAATATATCTAAAGCTGTTTCCACTGGAGTTGTTTCATATACACATAATCCACTAGTTACCGCCCCGGTTGCTACTTTTGCAATACCGGTAGGGTTAGCAATTGATTGAACAATAGTAGAAGCAGATCCTGTTTGATTAGTAGAGTTTAAAATTTTTGGAAAAACTGAAACATCACAAGGCGATATTGAAGCTGATGTACTAGGTGGTATAACTGCAGTTTGATCCCTTGGTATTTTATTTATGCTATCACCTAATCTTTCTACTGAATCTTGCCCAGATATTATAGAAATCCAATTATAGTATTCTTGCTCTCTTTGTTTAATAACTACTTTATAAGAATATGCCCAATCAGAGGCTTTTAAAGCATCAATTTGATCTTGCGAAAAAGAAATTCTTAAAGCATTAAAAGCTGTAGTAGAATCAGCATCCCCAACTGCAGGATCAACATAAATAGAATCTCCTCCTGTACTAGATAATATAACAGGGGTAGATCTTCCAAACTTGTCTGCTAAAACAATTCCTACTTGATATGTTCTTCTAGATTTTACCGATAAATAAGGAATCCTATCATTTCTTGCAGAGGTTTCACCAGTCCTTGTAACATTAAAGCTAACATCGGGAATATTATAATTTTGTAAAAAATTACCATATATTAATCTACTACCAGCAAGCTCTTGCGTTTTAGCTTTTCTAGGAACAGCATCATAAATTCTAGTTAATTGACTAGATGGTATTGTTCTAAAAGGATCTTGAGACTCGTAAAAAAAGTTAACAAAAGTTGTAGTGGATGAAACTGCTTGAGTTTCAGCTACATATAAAGCACCTGAACCAGTTTCCTTATATACTAATTCAGCCTCTACTATACCGTAACCCGTTGGGGTAGGGATTTGTAGTTGAACTGATTTAATAGCATTTACAAAAGTTTCAATTTCCCCAAAATTTCCAGCGGCTGTACTAAATGTATCTGCATTACCTAATCTAGAAAACATACTAGTTGTGAAGGGTGCTAAGATGCTGTATTCTCCATCTTCAAATTTCCAACGATAAGAAAATCTTATTATTTTATTTTCTAAAAAGTTAGATGTAATAGTCGCCCCTTGTTCATCATTTGTTCCAATACTTAATACTGTAGCGGAACTATATGGTGCAAATTTAGCAACAGAAGCAACATCATCCAAAGAAGTTAAATTATTATAATAATCAAAATCATTTCTAGCTTTTTCTACATTTATTTTTCTTGGATAATTTCTATCATCAGTCCAAAAAAGTAAATTGTCAATCAAGTTTATACCATTGACTGGAAATTTTTGATGAAAATTTAAATCAGATCGACTAATTAAAGCTCTTAATTGCCCATTAGATTGACTAAATTCATATATTCCATGAGTACCTGTGTTTGTTTCATTACTACTATTATTAGTAGTAGTAAAGAAATATATATTTTCATTAAAGTTATCTCTAAAAGCCCCTATACATTTAGAGCCAGCTACATTTATATCACCTATTAGTTCATTACCAAGTAAATTTTCAATTGCCCCAACCTCTGACCCTTCAGACTTTCCTACATTAATATTTAATCCTTCTCGATATTCACCGGCTGGTACTAATCTGTCATCCAAATCTCGGTTCATTCGACCGACATTGAAGGCTCTTTTTAATTCTGGCATAAAATTTTATTAATGTTTAATCCATTTAGCTTTATTGCGAAAAATATTAGTCATTTCAGCAATCTTCATATTAGATAATCTTATTTTAGCATTACGCATTTTAGCGTAAGCCTCTTGTTTATACATTGGAGCTGCCCCACCAGCAGATTGTCTTACTTTAGATAAGTTATATAAAACAAAAGTCATTACTGCATCTTCTGCCATTTTAGGAACATAAACGTTATCAAAATTACCATTATCACCTAAGCCATCAGAAATATATCTTAATGTTACATAAGTATCTTTTGGAATGGATGCATCAAAATATATTTGACCAGCATCTAAATCTAGTACAAAACTACCATTCTTATTTTGAAATTGCGGGGTTAAACCATAACGCCTACCATAATATCCAAAATTATCCCAAGTATAATAGCCGTTGTAATAATTCAATGTTTCCTCTGTAGTAATGTTGTTTTTAGCTGTTTGATATCTTTCTATAGTTTCTGACTCCTCGGCTTCTATTAAATTACCATCTTGATCATAAAGGTATTTATATTCATCATCTTGTGCCACGCCTTGATTAGCTGAGGTAGTCCCACTAGGCAGCATAGTCCTCTCTATTCCATAGGCATCGGTGTAAGATATCCTTACATAATTTACATAATCAGACGGTAATGACATCTGTCTTAAATCGCTTAGTTGTATTTCCAAAGCTTTTTCAGAGTGGAACACATCATAACTAAATTCTTGAACCGCTTGTTGTGCCCAAAAAGCTACTTCATAACGTGGAACTTTAGTAAGAACTTTTCCGTCTCCCACATAAGCTACCATAAAATTATTAATGATGTCATTC
>Ga0115012_10002257_pt1 | contig 11209 bp, 25 predicted proteins | sample TroAtlMetagenome_FD_88706 | JGI IMG/M metagenome (GOLD analysis project Ga0115012, IMG submission 88706) | Marine eukaryotic phytoplankton communities from Atlantic Ocean - Tropical Atlantic ANT10 Metagenome | ecosystem: Environmental > Aquatic > Marine > Oceanic | place: Tropical Atlantic...
AAAATGACCAGTAGAATCTATTGTTTGGATTTCCTCATAAGTACTAGCTACTCTGTCACTAAAGTCTTCGACCCAAGTTTCTAATAACTCTACCTTGTTAAGTAAATTCCATATAACATAACTTTCAGTAATAAAAATTACAACCATTAATCCTAATATAATTTCTAATATCATTATTCTTCCTCGACTACTTCGATTGACATTAACTCATCATTACCTGGTCGGTCATTTTCTAAATCCCAATCTAAATCCCAAACCCAATCAGGATAATCACCATCTTCGGCTTCTTGAAACTCTTTCAATTGTTCTTCGGTAATTTCTGCTCTGTACCAAATTTCGTTTTCTTGTACTTCATATTTTTCTAATATTGGCATTTAACTTTCCCCAAAAAGTTCGTCAAACAAATCTTGATGTTTGGACTTCTTTTCTTCTTTTTTAGTTTTAGGTTTATCAGTACCCACACTTATGTTCTTGATTTTATCTAAACGAGCTTCCATCTCTTCTTTCTCATCTTCGTCACCTCGTTTCCATTCGTCATACTCGGCTTGTGTTGCCATATGGTCAGCCCAATGTATGATGTATGGCATATGATTTTTTAAGGAACGACTTGCGTCAAACACTTTCATATAGTATGTGTTTGCTTCGTCATATAACCCATCAGATACCTTGATAGCAAGAGTTTCTTTCATATTAACCTTAACACCAAAGTGTTGTAATATAAACAACGCTCTGTCCGTTACCCTCATATTATCTATTTCTGTATTGTGTGTAAAAACCTCACCAAGAGTCTTTCTTCTCCAATCATTATCTTGAGGAATATAATACTCTGAGTTTAAATCTCCAACCTTACCCAAGTCATGGTGCATCGCAGAAAAGATTAATTCTTCATCTGTCCAATCTTTATAACCACCAACCTTTTCATAGGTCTTGGATACTTCTAATGCTGTTTCAACCACATGAAGAACATGATTAACATAACCACCAGCGTAACAATAATGGTATTCTTCTTTACCACTTGCTGGAGCTACAACCATTCTATCTTCAAAGTATTTATACATCTCCAAGAGTTTTTCCTTTCGGTCACCCTCAAATGTATCTTCTACGAGTTGTAACAGCTTTTCCCAATTACCAAGTAATTGTTCTTCTGTTAATTGTTTCATTTATAACCTTTTTAGTTTCTTCTTATCAACTGTCATTTTATGCTGATAACATCCTTCCGTTTGAACTACAGTAAATAATTTACCATCTTCTGTAATATCTGTACATTGATAGGCTGGTTCAAACTTACCTACTTGTACATTTGTAGGTAAAACCCAATCACCAACTTCAATTGGTTTGTCTGAGTATTTATATGCTTTCTTTCTTGGCATTTGTTATTTCTCCTTAAGATTGTTTATCGTTATTTATTAATGCTAAATTATCTGTCCATTTCATCTTGTAGATATGGACATTTTCATATTTGTATGGTTTTACATTTATTGATTCTAATATATCTACTACATTTACCCATTTAGGATTCATAGTATCTCTTACTTGATACACACCATCTTTTGTTTTTGTTCCTTTAATCAAAATAAAGTCACCATAGTCGAATGGGCCTCCCCATCGTTTTAAAAGATTCCTTGAAAGTGCTACAAACTTGTATTCACTTGCCTTACTGATACGAATCCTTGTACCATCCGCTGTTATATCAGGTGAATTATCTGTTTGTGGATAAACAGGTTGATACATTGTTACATTAACCTCAACACCATACTTGTAAAATTCTTCAAGTTCCGTGTGAAGTTTATCATTACTAACCAACAATTTATCTACTTCGTTTGAGTAGAATTCGGATTGATTCTTAAACATATTAATAGATATAAATCCATTAATCATTGTAGCGAATACAACCCCCGCGATGGCTGTTCTTGTCTTAATCATTATTATTTCCTTTCAGATTACTCTTGATCTTACGACATATTGCAATAAAAGTCAAGTCATTTTTTATAAAAAATGAATATAGGTTCATATTTTAAATAAGTTCCATTTACCTTTACCGAGTTTTTGACATTGGATTGGTCAACTCCAACCATTGAAGTCATCAACATTTTGAGTTTACCTTGATATTCACCACCGAGGTCTTCGATTACATCGATACTATCTTGTTCAAGAGGGTGGTATTTATCTTTACCGATTTTAATATCGGCTATGTTCCATAATAAATATCTATCTTTCCTTAAACTATTAAATGCATTGGTCAATGTAGGATTAAGAAAGTTGTCTCTCCAATCATCATATTTAGGATATGCCTTGAATGATTGTTCATCATCATCTGAATATTGTTCCCTATCAAAGTAAGGTGGTGATGTAAACACCATATCCAACTTACCTTTATATTGTTGAAAATCTTTGTGGTCTCCTATATGTTCGGAACCCATCTGAAAATAATGAAATGTATTTTTATCTTCTTCCCAAAATGGATTACTTTCTAATACCTCATTGTTAAAGAAATTAACTACATATTCATATCTTGATATTCCCAACTCATCAATAAAATTATCTGTATTTGGGTCTGTACCAATATAATGTATTCTTTTTAATGAAGACATAGCCCCAAGAATACGACCACCCCAACCACTTGATGGGTCATAGATATTTAATGGTTCATCTTGTTTAATATGATTTGTATAATGTTCATACAAGTATCTAGCAGTTAATGGTGGAAAGTTTACGGCTGGTTGTCCAAGTCCTAAACGAAATGCTTGAATACCTGCTGGAAATAACTTTTGTCCTAATTGAAAATCCCTAACTAAGAATTTATATGTATCACCATCTAATTCTTTTGGTAGATTAGTCTTATGTTTATCATCCAACTTCTCTACTTCTTCAACAGATAAAGTCTTGTAAATACTTTCTACAGCATTATGTTTGTGTTGAACAATAAAGAAGTTTTCAGGTATCTCTTCACCATCCAAGACACACTTTGACCAATTATACATTGAATCTCTTTTAAGAATTCTTAATATAACTTTCTGAAATTTATCTTTATATTCATCCGTGAACCAATCGTAGATACTACCATTCTGAACACGAGTCTTTAACATAGTAGGAAAGAATTGATTTATACTACTGGCATGTTTATTATAATTCTTGATTACATTTTTATTTCCATCATCATCACTAATCAAAAATTTATTATGAACATCATACTCTCGTAGTTTCATAAAGTTCTTTTTTATGTCTTTAGTATTGGAACCGATGGTTGGTGGAATACCCTTATCATCCCATTCAGATATAATAAAACTTCTAAGTTTTTCAATCCATTCAGAAGTTTCTTTTTCGTTCATATATAGTAATTCCTCAAAGTTGATGTTTACATCACTTTCAAGCAAATTACTTCTTTCATAATAGTATTTTTTCATATATAGAATTTACAACTTTTTATAACCATTTACAAGAACTTTCTTGCTGTTTTGTGGAGGTGTGGGGATTCGAACCCCAGTCCTGTTTATTATTAATATTAAGTCATTCACAGCTTAGTTAGGTTACTACCCTCTGAGAAGTTACCTACAAACCACCAACTATTTTCCGAGATAGTTCCGTACACATTTTATACTCGATGTGGCCGTGAGTTGGTGTCTAACTTTTTTTATGACCGAGTGTTAGACAACTCAGTACCTTATGCCGCGTAGGCGTAAGATGGTTGGTCATTAGAGACAGGAACCATAGGTGAGTAATCATACTCAGCTAGATGCCAATCAATGTCCAACCCGTCTAGCGAATTATCGCCAATTAGGTTTCGTTGAGTCTTATTTAAGAGTCTACTCAAACTCTGCTGCACTTATATATCAACCAATACCAGTCGATTTCCAAGTCACCCCCATATCTAATCGTCAAAGTCCTCAAGATACTCTTTAAAATCATCTTGATGAGACTCACCTTCGTAACTAAGGGTTTCAATTAATTCTTTGATAACATCCCAATCTTTTGTTTCAAGTGATGTTCTCAGTACTTCTAATATCTTTTCTATAGACATTTAATATATCTCCTAACACTTAAAGTATAAGTATTAAGCCATGTAGTTTTTCTTCACAGAATCAAGCACTTGATTCCACTCTATTGGCTCATTGTTATGTTGTTGTGATTTAATATTTTCCATCGTTTGCTTAAAGTCAAACTTTGTACTTCGGACTAACATCATTAATAACCATAAACCAAATGATTGTATCAATGTGATATTAGGCAATCCAAATATTGGTGGTACTAACCAATTCCACAATAACCAAAAAGGAATTGATGAAATTAATATAAGTCCAGCTAAAAATCCAAAGACAAAATTAAATGCTAAAAACCAAGCGGAAAATTGTATCCAAAATTTACTCATTTAATAATGTCTTCCCTTCACCGTATTCTTTTGAAAAATACTTTTGTAATGTTTCAAGTTTATCATCGTATTCAGCTATAATTGCTAATTCTTTCTCTATCGTGTCCATTATATCACCATGTTCAGCAACACCTACTGAATTGTTTAATAAATTTTCAACATTAATTCTATGTTTTTCAATATGTGCCTTGAAGTGTATTCTACTTGCCTTTAATAACTCTTCTCTCATATTGTAAGCCATTTTTACTCCTTGTTTAATCCATTAAAAATATTTCTTGTGAATCTATCAATGTGTTTTCTATACTCCAATATAGTTTCATAAATTTATCTTGCATCATCTTTGTAGGTGTTAGTGTATTATAAAAGTATCCTGAACTATCTACTTCAGAATATTTGTCTGTAGTCCACCTCAATGTATCTACATTTACATCTACGGTATCTCTGTTACCAAAGTTATCATACCATATAGCTTTATTTCTACGATTAGGTAATAATCTATAATGACCACTTGAGTCATTTTCATTCCAATACATATTACTCCACCAATGAACAACCAATCTTTCAACAGGTACACCATCTTCTGATTCTAAATGTCCCCATATTGGTGCTGGTGTAATCCATAAGTTATCGAGTATTTCAATTCTACTTACTCGTAACATCGTCACAATAATATTTGACTTGTCTGGATCTTCTATTCTATCATCACAACTACCTGTTAATAGAGTGAGTATTAAAATAACCCAAAATGTTTTTTTCAATTTATTCTCCAATCAAATGTGGTTTTGCCTCTATGGTTCCAGCTTGTGTAACCCTTACAAATTCTACTTTACTATGATACTCAGACAAATTGTTAGCCCCAACATAACTGAAAGAGCTACGAATTCCATCTTCAATATCTGAGAGTAATCTATAGACTTTCCCTTTATACGGTATAACCTTATGATTCCCTTCAACATTTTTGTCATTACCTTTTGAGTCCCTTGAGGCGGAACCCCTATATTTTTTAAATAACTTTTCGTTAGGCCATTGACCTACCTTTTCTATATCTCCTGGACTTTCTTTAGTACCTGATAACAGGCTTCCCAACATTACGGAATCCGCTCCGCAACCCAATCCTTTACATACATCACCGATATTCCGAATACCGCCATCAGCAATACAAGGAACATCAAAATCATCACAAATGGTAACGACATCAAGAAGAGTAGAAACTTGAGGAAGTCCAACACCTGTCCTGATTCTCGTCTCACATAGTGAGCCATTACCGATTCCGACTCGAATTCCATCGGCTCCACTTTGTAAAAGGAACTCGGCCCCCTCTCTTGTCGCAATGTTTCCTGCAACGACTTCAACTCTCGATATGTTTTTCTTGATTTCTTCAAGAGCATCTCCTACTAACTTGTGATGTCCGTGTGCTACATCAATAAGTAGTACATTACATCCATTCTTTACTAATTCTTTAGCTCTCTCTAAGTAGTCTCCTGTTGTTCCTATGGCCGCACATAAAGGTCTATGTCTCCAATATCTATCATCTTCTGCCATACTATCTGTAAACATTCCATAATCTTCTCTTAAATCTTTAAAATCCGATTCGTTTGGGGTTCTACCACGCAGTCTTTTGTACCACTCATCATAATCATTATCAGCACTTCTTTCTTTACCATCACCTATATTAAAATACTTATCCCATTCATAATGTACCTCTTTCATCATCTTGGATTGTTCCTCAATAGTATTAAATCTATGTAGAACACCAACACCACCTCTATCCATCATTTCAATTACCATATCCACTTCAGTTACGGTGTCCATTGGTGAGGATACTATTGGTAGGCGTAATTCTGTATTCTTGGTAAATCGTGTAGAAAGTTCTACATCATCACGAGATAAAACTTCTGAAAATTTAGGAACGATATTTACATCGTCATATGTTAAATAAGTTTTCAAGCTAATCCTAACTTTTGGTGTTTAGTAACTTCTTCGTAATACATACCTTCTGCCAATTTTACCACCTCAGAAAATTGGTCACCAGTCAGTATTTCCTCACGACCCTCTAAACTCTGTATATTGAAATGTTCTAATATTAAGTCTACTATCAAACTATCTATCGGAGACTTCATCTCTGGCTTTTCTTCTATTCCCAATGTCATTAATGGTTTTTTCATTTTTTTTCTTTCCTTTTCCAAAAATCTTTTCCCAATTTTCAGCATACTTGTTAATATCTGATACTCTATTCTTATCACCTTTGCCGGCATTTGAGTACTTTGGTTTTGGTTTATTTTTAGTCATCTACTACTCTTAAATATTACTGAAGAACTTTATCCGTTAGATTTATTTGCATATTATTTTTTCAAACAACACTTCTTATATTTTTTTCCACTACCACATGGACATGGGTCATTACGACCAATCTTCTTTTCTGAAATAATAGGTTTAGATTTATTTTCTCTATCGTGAATCGTGATACCATTTAAATGGTCAATCTCATGTTGAACACATATTGCCTCCAACAATCTTTTTTCTTGGTCTTCTTTTTTATTATCTTGTTCCCAACTACCTTTAGCCTCTTGTGTAGATTCTACACCACTAAAGTACCAACCACTTTCTGATTGGGCCGTCTGTATAATTACATCTCTGTATCTTGTTGTTGAAGTACCTTTTTTTGGATAACTTAAACAACCTTCGAAGTAATCTATTGGGAATTCTTTGTGGATGATTTTTGGGTTAATGAGAACCAAAGGTTCAATAACATTGACAATGGCCACTTGTGCATCAATTCCCACTTGATTCGCTGCCAACCCAATGCCGTCCCCTCTTTTGTTAAGTATCTGAAATAGTTCTGTGGCAATAATGTTTCCTTCTTCAACTGATACCTCTCTTAGTTTTTTATTAATTAAAGGATTATCGTGTTTTAAACAATCAATTACTTTACGCAAATTATTTCCTTAGTAAATTCTTCATATACATTCGACTATAAAATTCATATATCTGATTACACATCTGCAGTTCTTTTTTTGTTAGAGTCCTACCATCAGATAACAACCTATCTAACTTTGTAACAAACTTCAAATCATCCTTCCACTCAGATACAAACATATTATTTTCTTTTCGTGGTGGTATGACATAATCAGTACCAGGATTACCAGGATTAGTTGGATATTTGTTTTCCTCTGCCCATACAATCAAAGTATGGTTTAGATGTTTTATCTTCTTATGAATTCCGTTCAATCTTCTTTCTTTACCCAAACACCTCTAAGGTATTCTTTCAACAATCCGTTTTCGGCTTTCCTACGAATCTTAAAGTCTTCAAAGGATTCATTTTCAAGTCTTTTAGGACCTTGTAGTCCAGTAGAAATTTGATATCTTTCTTCAAGGTATCTTTCTTTAGTGAGATATTTTTGTCTTGGTTTACCTTCACCAGGCTTGGTTATTGGTTTCATTGGATGTGTGCTCATTTTAACTCCTTAAAATTTTGGGTTATTATTATTTTCTGAAACATGATATGCTATGTATAGTAAAATACATACGACTAAAAATTCAAACATCTTTATTCTTCTTTTGTATTCGTTTGGATTCCTTCTCTATAAGATAACCCATTACTAAAACACCTACAAACAAAATTAAAATCATTTCCATTATTTGTCACCTACCTTTTCTAAAGTATCTGGTTTCATCCAAGAAGTCGCTCCAACTTTCTTTATGTATAGTTGTGCGTCTTCGTCATCTTGTGCTAAAAACTTTACAGGTACGGCATCTTTACCTACACCCTCAAGGTATGTGTATTCACCATAACCTTTCCATTGACCTTTAACTTTCTTTGTCATTGTAATTCTCCTTTACTGATATCCAAAGTTCATTGATTGTTTTTGTATCCCCACCTTGTTTGATAAGGGCATCTTTTCTTTTCATTATTGTTAATGGAACATCAGCGAGTGATGGTGGTCTTCCCCACTCATCAACCATTATCTGTTGTTCTAACCATTCTTTCTTCGTCATTACTCTTCTCCGAATTGATGGTTAAGAAAATCCTTCTGTTTCTTCATAGCTTTCTTTAGTTCGGCTTTCTTTTCAGCGTCCCTAGCTAATAGAATCTCTTCTTGAGTTCTCCGTTTGGTTTTCTTCTTCTTAGGTGGTACTACCTTAGTAGGTTTTAATGTACCTTTTAATTTAGGTTGTTCCTTACCTAAGTGATAAACTGTTCCATCTTTATCTACAAACTCTTTCATCCAATGCCAACCAGCTGGTCTACCAGTAGGTTTGTAAGATGGTTTCTCCGTTTCAGGAAATTTCTTGTGAAGTAATCCTGTCAAGGCTCTACTACCAATAACAGACTTACAATCTGTACTGACATTCTTTACAGGTTCACCAGTGATTTTACAATCCATGTATGCTATTCCACCTATGAAATAACCACCATTTTTTTCAAATGTACTTTTACTCATTTAGTTCTCCTCATTGTTAAAATTTATGTAAGGTATTTTTCTATCAAATAAAATTTCATATTCTAAATCCAACCAATCGTCATCTTTAGATTCTCTCAATACTTCTAATCTATTTGTAATTGAAGTTACAATCTTATCAGCTTGTGGTGTGAAATCATATCTACTATATTCACTCGACCACACAGGAAAGTTCTTTGGAACTTTCGTTACCTTAACGACTACCCTACCTTCAGAGTAATATTCTTTATAAGTAGTCACGGAAACTTTGAAACCCATCTTATTCATTATGGGTGATATCTCACTTCTATACTTAGTAGCGAATGCTTTTGCCGTTTCAAAATACATTATTTATTCCTTTCAGTTAGTTTTTTAAATCTCTCATTTTGTACTTGTACAATGTGTTTACACTTAGAGGTGTTAAACCTTCTACGATAAGTAAATGCTGGACAACTACAACTCCACTCTAATCTACTTCTATCAAAAGTGATGTTATAGGGTTTACCATCAACCTTATGAACCTCTCTGTCATAATCATCAATGATAACTCCATCGAACTTATCTATTATGTAATTTACTAATTGTTTATTTGTCATAGTAGAACTTACGAATAATTTTTATAAAAGTCAAGGCTTTTTTAATTTAAAATTATTTTTATTGAATCGGTTTCCCAAGTAGTATACCAACCACCCCAACTAAACCATATTGTCATTGTGTCTCCGACCATAGATTGTACAGGTGCTATCATTGTATTTACTTCACCATCTGAATTACTATAACTTGCTGGATTTACGGTAGGTACTTGTTGTCCTTCGAAACCAACGACATAAGATGTGTCATAACTTACCCATTCTAAATCATCGGTCAAACCTTGTCTAACCCAATAACCTAATGTGTCTCCAAGAGTCCACTCATGAGATGATGACCATTCAACCCTACAATTTACTACGGGATTACTTGATGCTGAATCTGATATGAAACCACTTAATCTATGTAAGGTTTGCCAATTAGTCATGTCAATATCTAAATGATAAAAACCATTTACATCCACATCCAATCTTGGATTTGAATCAAAATAAAACCTTTGATGTATTTCTTCTGATTGTGGATTCTCAACTTCGTCAATGGGTGCTAACATGAAATCCGAATCACTACATCCGATTAAAAATAAAAATAATATTGGAATAAACCTAAACATAATTCTCTCCTATTGTTTCTTGTAAATTACCATACATTAAAAGTGCGTCAAGAAGTTGTTCATCATTATCTGTCCATTCATCATTGGTTTTATCTTCCCAATAAATAATACCACTATCGTGGTCATAGATTTGATGAACCATTACATCACCATCGTCCTCATACCATACAACAGACAAGGTAAATATCTGACTATACTCATCTTCAGGTATAAAACCTAATTCATCCATCATATCAATTAATGGAACATTTAATATCTTATGCTTTCCATCAACATAGACATCCTTACCGAGTAAGTATTGTTTTCCATATAGTGTTTCTTGATAATTCATTTTTAACTCCCTTTAATTTCTATTAGAATATAGGGCTAAAAACCAATACGAGTCAAGTACTTTTTTTACTTTTTTTTATTTTTTTTAAACTGAGAAAGATGTTCCACATCCACAAGTTCTATTTGCCTGAGGATTTGTGAATTTAAAACCACCATTTAAAAGGTCATCACTATAATCTATCTGAGTACCAATTAAATAAACAAAACTACTAAATGGTATGATTAATTCTAATTCACCTTCTTTTATAACCTTATCTCTTTCGTTAAGTTCCCTATCAAACTTAATCATCTTGTAATTCATTCCACTACAACCACCACCTTCAACACTAAACTCAACTTGTTTATAACCTACTTGTAATAATCTGTTTATGGCTGAATCGGTAATTTCTATGTCTCTTGTTTCAGGTGGAACAAAATCTTTTTGTTCTAATAACTCACGGGCGTCCATTTTATTTCCTTTACCAACTTTTCTTATTTCTACTTACTCTATACACCCACTTCATTTCTTCATTAACTAATCTGTATATGGGTTTTATATCTTCCCAAATAAAGTGTTTAGAACAATATCGAGTAAGTGATTTTTTATGTGTAGGAAAAACCTTCCATTGAATATTCTCTTTGTATTTATGTATTCTAAGACGAGTATCTATTAACGGATAATGTGTTTCTGTTTTACCAATTTGATTGGTAGGAGCACAACTACACAATAAAACTAATAAACTAATTCCTACGAGTAATCTCATTTCCTTTTCCTCAATCCTAATAATTTTAAATTATGACTTATGAATCCACCAATTTCAGGTTTACCAACCTTACTCCTATATATGTTTTCAAATCTTGTCCAAGGACAATCCAATACTCTACTTAATGCCAAAT